>Ga0307515_10015047_pt1 | contig 14292 bp, 15 predicted proteins | sample 17_EM_MG_FD_194513 | JGI IMG/M metagenome (GOLD analysis project Ga0307515, IMG submission 194513) | Populus trichocarpa ectomycorrhiza microbial communities from riparian zone in the Pacific Northwest, United States - 17_EM | ecosystem: Host-associated > Plants > Roots > Unclassified | place...
AAGAGTGATGGGGAGTATATATTCGGCAGACCCCGGAGTAGATAGACATCATCTCATTTCCATCTCATCTAATCATACAATGAAAATACACACTCTATCATTCCCAACTTTTGGTCTCACTTGCTCTGTCTGCGATATCGTGGATCCACGCAATTGCGTGGGATCCTCAACGCCGGGTAGTATCATATCTTCTCACCCGATTCCTACGCTCCTCGAACCAGAACCGCTCTTTGAACCAGAACCGCTCTTTGAACCAGAACCGCTCTTTGAACCAGAACCGCTCTTTGAACCAGAACCGCTCTTTCTCATGAATTCCGTTTGGATGTCCCGAGAGGTGCGGCGGAGTGTTGATGGTGGGCTCTCTGCCTTCAAGCTCCATCGTTTCACCAGAACGGCCTCCAAATGGTGCATCTCTAAATGATCTCTCAATGGGCGTGGCCTGGTGCTCCTCCGATTATGCTCGAGTACCATCTGCGGCCAGATTGACCGTATGTATATATTGAGAGAGACTTAAATAGTGCATGCCATATTATGATGTAGCGAATCTTGTGACTGTAACAAAGATGAATATGATAAGACGAAATGCCTTGTGGTTATGTAAGAACCACTGCTGTGAGAATACGGCATCAAGTCACCCGCAGAGCTGCGCAGCGGTCTCGGCCGCTCTCGAAGTGTCCCACAGAGCTGCGCAGCAGTCTCAGCTTCTCTCGAAGTCTCCCGCAGATCTGCGCAGAGGTCTCAGGAGCTCCAAAATTTGACTATCCTAGATGGAGCATCCTGAATGCACCTCCATAACTGCAGGTGCTTTCAGGAGCACCCGACAATGCTCTTGCAGAGTCTGAGAGCACTTTGCTCAGCTCCAGTGGGGTCTGGGAGCGTCTGGAAGTACTTAGAAGCACTGGTGAGGTCGCCCGGAGTGTCTGGGAGGATTGCGTGTGGCTTCCGGACCGAATTACATTTTGCTGATGGAGCATCCGTCGTAGCCGTCAATCGTATACGTCAATCGTGTCTTATTCGTCGATATCTAACACGTAAGTTTCTCTAAAATGGTTATACTCACTAAGTTCAGGCTCCTGCACGCTCTTGAGCCTTCGTGCAGTGCTTCCGCATGCTCTGTAGAATATATCTTGCAGCCGGTAGGCATCGGTACTGGGCATTGACTCGTCGTTCGAAGTCCACCTGGGTGACCATCCGGTCGACTTCATAGGTGCACTCTCGATAGGCGGCTTTAGTAGAATCTTGGTCGACTCTTAGTAGACTTCTCGGTCGACTTCTTGGTAGACTTGTCGGTGAGTGTCTCGGTAGACTGCCTCCAGGTGGGCTTTTGACTTGTCGGTAGGACTTGACTGATCTGACACGGCTATCTCCCACTTTTTGAAAATTCGTTGCTCCGTCGACGACTTCTATGTATATCAATTGTTAATTGCCATCGTGGCTCTGGAGACTTATGAACTTCGGTAGACTTTTCATGATTCGCGATTGTAATCCAAATCTCCGTAATTCGATATGTAATTCGGTTCGGCTTCATCTGCAGACTATCTTTCTTTGGCGTCGGTGCGTTCTTGGTCGACTTCCCTGTGGCCGTCTCGGTAGGCCGCTTCGGTACAATATCTGTTGGGTTCTCGGTAGTTATTTGGTAGACAATTCGGTACGCTCGGTGATATTTTTCCATTTCCGTCGGGGCCAATTCAGTAGCCATATTTCCTCCCTTCGTAGGTCAGGGTCTGTGAGACGACTTTCCAATCCTTGTGCGTGTCCGTTGGACCCTCCGCTCTACCGTTTTCTGTCAGGTCAGGGTAACCAACCATTGGGGTATCGACGATTTTCTTGTTCACGTCGGTAGCCAGTGTGTCGGTCGCCTGGGCTGTCTTGATAGCCGATAGGTGGTCATCAGGTTCAATGGCTGCCAAGTTGCTGCAAGTCGTGCAATAGGTCTCTCTTATCCAATCCCGTAATCAGGTCGTCTAGAGGGTCCATCTGCGGGGTTCCTGTTTCCTGAACTTCTGGTACAGTAATTGTTTGCGGTAGGGGTTGCGATTCCGGTACGGTCATCCCTCACTTTTGAAAGTTGTTGATCTGCCAATAAGTTGTATATCTGCATTCGGTTGCAATTTTCATAGCACAAAGGCGATCTCGGGAAGAGGTAGGATTCCACATAACCTTTGTATAACCATATAAGACTCATACGGCTCCTATTCGGTTGCTTTCATTGTACATCTTTGTAGCTTGGTTGTTTGGGGCCGGCTTCCGCTCAACCTCAGTGATATATTGTTGTATGAGAATACTCGCTTCCGGGCCAATATCCGTTGATGATTGTGCCATTCGATTACTCAGGGGCTATAGTATCCCGTCTGCAGGTCATGATATCTCTCAAATACAGATCGCACGAATTCGTACGACTGCTTCTGCTCTAGCATCTCCATTAGCTAAAGAATCAACAGAGGATGGAGGCGATGAAGGGTAAAATCCAGGAGGCCTTGTCATTAGAGGTTTGCCCACGATAGGACCAAGCCCCGCCGTCCAGTCACTCCCTTCGTGCCTCGGCGAGCCAGTAGCAGTCATTCAACGTTCCCATGTGGATGCTCTTCTGCCACAACTTCTGCCGCTGCTCTTTGCTCGCTCATCCAGCCTACAAGGGTTACCATTTCTGAGGTATAGTCTTCATGGTTCCACTCTACCACAGCTCGAGCAATCCTAATCTCAGTTGGCTTCAGGAACGAAGGCCGTCGCAAGCTCCACACATTGTGGCTAGTGCCTGCTCAAGGACGATGCCAGTCGGTTGATGACTGGACAATCCTGAGTTTACTTCTCACAGGGTCTAGAGGATCAGCAGTCAATTGCCGTCCAACCGCCGCGGATTATTAAAAACTAGTTCCGAGCTGGAACAGTAAGAGCTCAAAATTTAGATTGCATGCATCTTCCTCACCCGTGCACAGGTGGTCTATAAACATTGCCTCACCCCAAAGTAGGTGGTAAATATATCCTCAAGATCAAGAAGTCTCGGTATCAGTGGGCCCCCAGTGCTAGTCATTGGGACACCCAATTGCCATCTCGATGGAGAGAAAGGCTGGCGGTCAACGTAGTACCGCAGGATCAATTGCGAATTCGCTTGTTTCCAGGTCGCATGATAGTTCACCACTGGTAGTACCTCCGAATTGCTTCTAGATGTCGGGTGCCGTATCCGCTGTGCTTCCGACAGTCATCGAGCTCAGCATAGTTGTAGCCTTTGCAGGTCTGCCAGTCGACCTTCAGCGTTCATAGCATCGTAGGTATTGGTGAATGAATTCGCAGAAATGGTATTCGCTCGACCGGAATCGACTTCGGTTGTGTCAATTGATGGAAACCATCTTCCTCTTTGTAGCATACGCGGTTATCGCGGTGGGTATTTGTCGAAATGGTAGGCAGACATCGAGTATCCGATCACAATATACTGATTTTCATTGTAAGTGAGCTTCGATAGCTTCTCTGTAAGTAAACTTCATTGTGTAGTTGATCTCTGTAGCCGGATTTTGTTCGCAGAAAGCCGTTCCTCCATAGGTGCACATTGATCGTGCAATATAACCGTGTTGACTCAAATATCATCATCCAATGACTTCTCGTTGGGTTCTTGTCAGTCGTATGTGTTAAGGGGTAATATGGTCGTTTTTATCAACCACCATCTCTGCATTGCTTGGTGCTACTCGATTGACTGCAGTCGATTGTAATTGTGCATGTTGCAATAGATCGTATGAGATTTCCTCGTGTTGGGCGTATGTAGGAGGTGTCTCTCGACTTGTAGTAATTGTCAACATTGTTGGCCTGTAACGCGTCTCTCTGCCAAGTGCATCTCCGAAATCGTCTCTGCTCCTGACAATTCACTTGATTGAAGAATGAAAGTCTTAAGGATCATCCCTCGTATAATCGGTAGGTCTCAGCACTTGTGTCGAAGGTAGTGTTAGCAACGGGTCCGGGTGACCCGCCAGCGGTCCGGTTTTTGGCCGGCGGTTCGGTTCGGTTCGGGTCGTTACCTGGCCAAAAACCCGAACCGCTATGTCTTGGCGGGTTTGTTACCCGGACCGAACCGAAACCCTGTGTTTTTTGGCCTTGTAGGAACCAGACCGCAGGTGCATTTTGCGGTTCATACATTTTTGGCTCCAATTAAGTATTTGAGTTCTGATCGTATCATTACATGATGTACTCGTCAGATCAGAAAGTAATCGGTTGCGTGTTTACCCCTAACCCTAGCGGAGCTTATGCTTAGTGCTGTAGCGGCCGGTTTGACCATGTCAAAAGGCACTGTATCTACTTCAATTCTATTCGCAACAAGACAAGCATAGGGTCAAATGAAAGCAGAAGAGCCAGAGATCAAAATAGTGAGAGATAGGGCGACCGATGGGCACTGAAACCACATGAAATCTAAGCGCCCAATATGGGTTAGGGTTAAACACGTGACCGATTACTTTCTGATCCGACGAGTATACATAGATTGTGCAGTTTAAGCCGATCTTTCACCTCCCGCTTTCAGAATTGAGATCTGACTGATATTCGTTGAGTGGTTGTGAAATAAGCATTGATTTTCACGGAAATTCGGGGGTTTTCGACAGCGACTCAACGAACATTGCTCGGATCACAAATCTGAAATTGGGAGGTGAATGAGCGGCTAAAAGTGCACAATCTGCGTATACATCATGTCATGATACGATCACAACTCAAATACTTAATTTGAGCGAAACATCTGGGCTTGCAAAGGCCAGGTTTTGAGGTGGAAACTGGCCCAAATGCCAACAGTCCGGGTTTTTCATGTGGTCAAACCGTTGCCATGGTTCGGTTCCGGTTCCAACCCTAACCCGGAACCGTTCTAGCGGGTTGGAACCGTTGCTAACACTAGTCGAAGGGGATTTCTGGATTGTTGACTTCATATTCTTGCTCGTCGCACTAGGGGTAAACTCGCAAATCCTGTGAGCGAAACATATCCATTTACTGAAAAAGGGATAATAGTGTAAGGACGCATACGCCAGCGTCCAGCTGCATAGGAATATGGTTGCAAATGTGGACTCGAGTGACTATATATGGAGATGTGTTGATGTCAAGGGAAGATTATCGCTAGAGATCTATGGCTCGTAGCGAGCCGACTATATGAAATGGCCGTTACCCGGCCCTTGACATGTCACGTGCAGCCGTGCCGTTACAGAGTGAGACCAAAAGTTGGGAAAGATAGAGTGTATTTTCGTTGTATGACAAGATGAGATGAAAATGAGATGCTGTCTAGCTACCCCAGGGTCTCCTGAATATATACTCTGCATTGCTGATTCCACCTCTGTTACCCCTGTATCTCCTACACCCATCGTCGCTCCTTAACAATATACTTGGAGGCCGTGATCGAGCGAGTTTGGAGATGCACTTGGAGGCCAAGATTGAGTGAACTGAGAGATGCACTTGGAGGCCGTGATTGATTGAGTTTGGAGATGCACTGGGAGGCCGTGATTGAGTGAGTTTGGAGATGCACTTGGAGGCCAAGATGGAGTGAACTCAGAGATGCACTTGGAGGCCGTGATCAAGCAAGTTTGGACATGCACTTGGAGGCCGAGATCGAGTGAACTCAGAGATGCACTCTGAGGGTGTGACCAAGTGAGTTTGGAGATGCACTTGCTGGCTATGATCGAGTGAGATTGGAGGAGTACTTGGAGGCGGTCGATTTGGTGGGAGGCGTGATGGTAGCTGAGACTCTATTCATTGGTTAACTTGTCATTGTGGGAATGTAGAGAGTTGAGTGCAACATCCACAGAGAGATGAGAAACTGGCTGGGAGCAGGAGACTGTCGATCTTGGGATGATGCTGTACTTGGTGTATGCTGTACTCAGTGTTACCTCATGATTATGGCATGGAGTGATAGAGAGGGATGACTTAACTTTGTGTTCTTAGGTGATGGTAGAGTTGAGCACAAGAAAGAGAGAGATCAGAGAAGATGGGGGAAATCATCATGAGGAACTGGAACATAGAGAATTTCATGTGCGAGTCAATTCACCATCCCCTATACGGGAGGTATGAGTCCAGATCTGGCGGGTAATACCACCGATACGAGGTCTTCTAAACCAATCAGGCAGACAGTCGTACTGCTGATTTCTCATAGCTGCTCGTATCCTCCATATCATCCTCATCTTCATCCCCCATCTCTCTCTTTCTCGTCCACAACTCTACCATCGTCGCAAGAACACAAAGTTAAGTCATCCCTCTCTATCTCTGCATGCCATCATCATGAGTTAACACTGAGTGCAGCATACACCGAGTACAGCATACACCGAGTACAGCATACACCGAGTACAGCATACACCGAGTACTGCATACACCTAAGATTGTCTGTCGTGCCTTCATTCTCACAATTTTGAGTTGACACATGAATGTAGCTTCAGCTTCCGGTGTACTTCCCTACCGATCGACCGCCACCAGCCAGTTCTCCATCAGAGCTTCAAAGGTAAAGTCACCTCGTCACATTCCCACGGTTTCGAGTTAACTAACCAATGAATAGAGTGTCAGCACCTGGCGCACCTCCCATCGACTGCCTCCAGATAGACCACCTCCAAGTACTCCTCCAATCTCGCTCAATCATAGCCTGCAAGTGCATCTCCAAACTCGCTCGGTTACAGCCTCAGAGTGCATCTCTGACTTCACTCGATCTTGGCCTCCAAGTGCATCTCCAAACTCAGTCGATCACAGCCTCAAAGTGCATCTCCAAACTCGCTCGATCACGGCCTCCCAGTGCATCTCCGAGTTCACCCAATCTCGGTCTCCAAATGCATCTCAAAACTCGCTTGATCACGCCCTCGGAGTGTATCTCTGAGGTCATTCAATCGTCATCTTCAGGGGCACCTCGAATTGCTGACAATTACCGCATTCTGCCAGTCCAGATATACCGTGTGTAGATAGGTAGCTATATAGATACATAGATACATAGATGAGAATACAAACTGAATGAATAAGTTTTGAAAATTGTTGAACGATAAGTAGTAGCCATGATTTCCAGGCGAACCAACAGCATTCCCAAAGAAGATGTTTTTCCCAGACTGCTCTACAGTGATTCAACGTGCTTCCAGGTGCACTTGAAGGCCACTACATCAGTCCAGTGAACTCGGACCGGTCGCCTGGGCGACGCGAAGCATGTAATTCTCCGTCAGACTGTACGAGGTTCTCTCAAAGCCGTCAGAGCCGTCCGGAACACCCGGGTGTTTCTGACGGAAACTAGAGTTGTTGCCGATGTGGCTTGTAGGTTGTTCTGCGGGCAGTGAGGACATATTGGAAAGTCTTATTGTCGTATTCTCCCCAGGCATTATCGCACCGGAATTGCATGATCTCGTATCCCCTCGAGTCTACTCGGGCCTGAAAGTACTGGTAGGCTGGGGCGCAGGTCTCGGCAGTCTTATTTGGGAGCAGCCATACGGACGGGTACCTCGTGTAGTCGTCGATGAATACAATATAATATCTGTTACGGGGGTGCTTACACCTATGTAACTATACTTCTAAGTATTGCTTAATACTTCCTAAGTAAGTACTTGGTACACAGCCATAGTTCCTATTGTAATTCCTTATGCGTATCTCCCGACAAAGTGTATAGGTAGTCTGTATAAATGGTATACACGCAATGGACAGATATGTATTGTCATATCAGATGCTTCCAATCAGATTGCAATTAGATTGAATCGGGGTGCAATACACTATTGACAATACATATAACTCGTATAATTAATCTCGATGATGAATCAATATCGTAAAGTGTATTTGTATACTTAATCTTGTTGATTAATTAATATCGTAAAGTGTATTTGTTTGTTGATAGTGGAATTTAAATTGCCACGTATATTCACAAAATCCCTCACACTATTCCTTGATGAATGTGGCGTTCAGATACTATCGGCAATATTACGTCTCTGCGTAATCTCCCTCCATTCGTCGTGTTTCACAGACTCAATCGTAGATGACAATTCTACTCTACCATGATAATATTAATCCGTCTTTCCGCAATGACTCCCGAATCTGTTGCAGTTGTTTGTCGGTCTTTCCGGGGTTTCTTTTAGCAAGGGTTTTCTGCATTATCCTTTGCAGTTTAGATGTCTTCCCGCTTCTAGTCTGATTTGAATGAGAGCTAGACTTCTTAGGCAGAAATTTCTTCCTTGACGGATGCTCAATAAAACTTCTTCCAGAGAATTCAGCAATGTTTTCTTCTGCTAAATCCAATTCTGAAATATTATCTGTAGGAATGAATATATTCTTGGATGGTCGATCCGGTAATGGTGTAACAACCAAATCCCTAACGTACTCCGATGGGAATGCTTGACATTCGAAATAGAATCTCAGTATTTCAGTATACTGGATAATACTTGCAAGCCGCCAGACACACTGTGCTGCAAATATATTATTTTCCTTCTGGAATTGTCGTATCAACAATGCAAATGCGTATACAATAATATTGTAATCATTCAGGAATTTTCGTTCAGTCATGGGGCGGTGGAACCGCGTACAATCCTAATAGATAATACTAATATACTTGGTAATGATATTCAAGATAAGAACTTGAAACTTGATAATACTTCAGCGTTGTCTTTCGCAGGTAGGTATCGTTCGTAATTCTCGGGCTACCCTTCCAATGCTGGAGCATTGCTGTCTCTTTATAGCCTTTCTTGGACTACCAAAGTTTATGTCCGAACCTTAGCTATAATTCCATCTGTCATATCTTAGAGTACTCTTTGATTACGAGCCAGGCTCTTAGATAGAGAACCACGCATCCCAAAGGTTATCGTGTAATCGCATGATTGATTTTGAAGCGTTACGCTCCTGATAAGAATCAGGCCATCATCAGCAATAAGATTTAATTAAACAGTAACTTCAACTTAGATATCTTGCAACTCGTATATTTTGGATAGTCAATACCTCTCCATCGCCTGACATGGTTATTTGGAGGGCTTCGAACAGAGTGCTTAATAAATTAAGAGGCAATCATCACCATATAGGCTATTTGGCTTATCTGCTCTCAGAGGCTTATGTAGCGGACCACCATTGCTCTGTCGACATTTGATTTAAACACATGCACCAGTATTATTGAACTGATGACAATGAACCCTACTCGTTTGTTCCCTGCCAGGGATTCGGAGGTTTATCGGGTCTTATTGACTTTGCCCAATGTCTTCACCAATCAGACACACCATGTTTAGGTCGAGACCATTCTCTTTAACCGGGGAGTACCCAAGTTGTTCCGCTCCTCAACGGATTGGCTCAAGGTCCCACTTAATAGCATATTGGCTAACGTCTGCCTAACATGTCAGACACATTTCTGCATCTGCCATGTTCAGTCCCCTTAGCTCAGTTTGAATGAATGTGGTAAGAAATAACTGGCATCAATATAAGTCTTGAAGACTTATCGACTGGCCAAGGTTATTGCATCATGACATCAGTTCTACCGTAGTTTGCGAACTATCAATGAATCCGCCAGCAATGAGGCTCGCTGTCGAATCGACATGAGGTATGTAATCACCCACTAAGAATCATATGTATGGCAGCTTACTACTTCATCATGAGATCGTTGTCATGTACTATATGGTATTATAAACCCATTATGTAGATCTCGAAGTAGACTAGTACCAATACCTCTATTAGGGGAGAACCCCGAACAATATCGATTGTCTCCGAAGGTCGGTGTAGAGAAGGGACCACACACATCCAAATGTACATGTTCAAAGGGCTTCGTAGTGCGCTTGACTGGCACTTTGATGAACCTTTGTTTGTGCTTGGCCTGGATGCAGACTGTGCACATAGAATCATCGTTTGTATATCCCTTGACTTGAGACTTTATGGCAGTAGGATTCATATGAGCTAGTCGTTGGTGCCATATTCTTGAATCTGAGATTGTGAGAAACTTTCGAGTGGACTTAGTTTTGGCTGCGATAGGTGCTATTGATGACTCGATTGTAGGCTCAATTGTAGGCTCGATTGTAGGTGAGCTGTCTCTCTTTCTCATTTTTCCGTTCTCGGTAGTCAATGATAGGAGTGCGTCCACGGGAACTATCATATATATGCCATTGATTAGTTTTCCGGCGACACTGCAGGAAGATGGGAAAGTTATGGAGCATTTTCCATTCCAAAATGTAGTCGTATGCCCGCCCAAATCCAATTGGTCGATTGATGGAGGGGAAAGTCGAAAAGTAGGAGTATGGAGGGCTTCGACTTGTTAGCCTTGTATGACGTCGACAAATCCATAGTGTGTGGCGGTGACTGAATTGTTGTCTCCTAGCTTGATTACTACAGAAAGTGAGAGCTTTTACTGCTGCAGTCATTGCACATGAGGTGTGACACTCCACAATCAATGACCAACTTTGGAGCCGCAGCCGCAGCGGTGAGAGCACAAGCAGTTCGTCAGAAGAGATCGCAGTCTCCAGTTGTAGCGAGATCTGCTGTAGCAGTGGTTTTCTTTACTTTCCACCACTCCTTTATACCTTTGTAGGAGACACGATCGACTTTGACGCGGCGTGGGAGCCCGCACTGGAAACAAATGCGCTCGTCGTTTCTTCCGTTGTTTCCTTCCTCTTGGGCGCATTTCCGCTTTCTGCATGCATCTGTAGTATGGCTGTCAATTTTGCAATAGGTGCACTTACTTTCGTGGCGGTCTCCGGTTCCACTGCTTCCAAGTTTCACCGTGTCCAATATGTCCACCGCGTCCTCTGCGTCCACCGCATCCTCCGCGTCCACCACATCCACCACGCCCACGGCCTCGGCAACGGTAGCCGCCACATTGAGAGAAAACAGCTGCCCCCACGGATGCATCTCCAAGATCCTCGGTGAGGCTGGCGGTAGTTTCTTTCTCTCGGAGGTCATGCATGGTTTCTTCGGGTGTAGGTAACGGCCTTCGATGCTTCAGGACGATGAATATCATCGCATACTGAGATGGCAGTGATGTGAATATTTGCGTGCGGAAATCTCGATTGGTGATGGCATCTTTGGTATGGTCCAGTTGTATGTGGTAGTTACTAAGCTTGGTGAAGTATGCTTTAAGTGGTTCGTCTTCCTTAGGTTGGCAAGCACAGAACTAGTGAAGAATGTCTTGTCTGCTGATATAGGATCCAGCGGTGTCCAGACTCGTTTCTAGTATGTTCTACATTTCCTGAGGATTTCATATACCTTTGACGATGTGCTGTACTTTGGGGGAACAGGAAAGTCTGATCATAGATGTCGCCTCTGCTTCCTTAGCCTCCCAATCTTCATAGTTGTCATCGTGGTCAAAATCAAGTGGCTGCGGTTCAGGATCCTCTCCGGTGACAATTGCTTATGCTCCCATGGCTGACAGGATGAGAATCATGTCGTCTTTCCATTCATCATAGTTGGCGTGAGTGAGCTTGGGGTTGTCGCCCCACCTGGTTTCGTTGAAGACGGGTTCGGAGGAAGTCATTGTGAGATCATGGAGATGGCTCGTGATGGCGTTGAGTTTTAGTGCTGTTTATGCGGCTGTTGCTACGGTGACAAGGTTTATGGTTCTTGAGGTTCTTTTGGAAGATTGTGAAAGAGATTGTGAGAATTTAGATAGTAGTGATAACCGGGCTCATAACCTGTTGAAATGTACTTATTGCCAGAAGGTTATATTCTCAAGTACAGGTACATTCATGAACTTATATACGCAGTTTTCAGAGTATGTCTTGTATGTCTTGTACGTGTTAGGGGTTCTCCCTTAACAGTGATAATGGTACTTGCGATAGGAGATGAATACATGTCACGGAGTTACTCTCAGTCTAGTCACGTGATATGCATAACACCTATTCTTGCCGTCGCAAGTAAGCCAGTTCTATGTCTTTCAGCGGGGATACATAGGAGTTGCTTGTCCATTGAATAAGTAACTTTGTTACTTAGCAGATCAATTTGTGATGAAGTATGGTTATTGCCAGATCGAACAAGGGAAATTTCTGCCGAGCGTACTGATTTCAACCACATTCATAGTCCTAGATACTAGCGGGGCATGTTTGATTGGACTGGAGGTTACTCCTACACACAAACAGCACAGTCGATAGTCAATATGCCAGTAGGCGGGACTTCGGACTGATTGCCTCAGGCGATAAGAGCTAACAGGGTACTCCCCTGCCAAAGAGACGAGTATCGGCCTGAGCATGATGTGACTGAGGGAATTATGATGTTGGCTGAAGATAAGAGGCCTGAAGCAACCCTGCTCATTGGTTTGAGTTAGTAGGCATTGCAACGTCAGACTCAATATTAGTACGAGCTGACACGTCAAATTCTCCGTTGCGATAGTATTGGTTGGTCGCCAATTAAATCTATGACGCAAGCCTAATATTGTTAAGAGGTGAGGCATTATCTTGCGATAAGCACTACTGATTATTTTTGGTAGATGTTCCAACTATCTATACAAACGGGTAGTAAGATATCTACGTTCAAGTTCCATCTGGCACACTGTCTGACATGATATCATGCAATGGATGGCCTGATTCTTATCAGGAGCATAATGCTTCGAAACCACATTGCATGAACACGATAACCTATGGGGATGTGTGGCACCTTATCACCGGGCGCATGCTTAGTTTGCATGACGCGACTGCGATAACACTATCATGAGCACTGTAGTCACAGCATCAAAGTAAGGGTGTACAAACCCTCAAAGACGACTATAAAGAGATGGCATTGTTCCAGCAATGAGAAGACAAGCTCAAGCAGCAATCCACAGTCAACATTCAGAACACCAAAGACGATCTTAAAATATTATTAAAATTCTATCTATAAACCACTCTCACAATTACTTCTTTAATCCATTTACATGATTACGCTTTATATGCCTGGACACAGGTTGACACCATCTCAATACGCACACCAGAAGAACATTGAACATTTCGGCGATATTATTGTTCTACTGGACGAACACGCTTTAACGCACATCTCCCGTGTGGTTTGGCTTTTTGTCATCAGTATCGGTATCGGTTACCCAGTACATCGATACATATCTACCGGGTTGTTATCGTTTGAAGGGTTTTCCGAAGATTGGCTTGTCCCAGGAGAGGCTTAATTCTCGGATTCGAGGAAAGTACAGGAACCTGGTCAAGGATTTACCCACGTGCTCTTGAGTAAAGGTCAAGAGGTTGAGTCTTGGGACAAGACAAGGAAAGAAAGAGTTTCTTAGATAGGCGGTTGTACTTAATTCAATAAATGTTGTATTGATTATTGGGATTATAAACCCCCGTAACAGTACGCATGCATGCCTACTCAGCTGGCATCTCCAGCTGAGTCTGGCATCTCCAGCTGAGTCTGGCATCTCCAGCTGAGTATGGAATGACCATCATCTTAGAGAGATTATGCATCAGCCCAACTGAAGCCATATGCCAGGGAGATAAACCATATATGCAACAATGAAGAAAGTCTGCGAAGCGAGTGAGAATTTATGCACCTGCTATAGATACAAGTATATCCATAGGATTCCTGAATACTAGGTAGGTTGAGTCATCATTGATCCTAGCACTTATTTGTTTGTTTGTAATCATATTGCATTCGGCCGCTGGCGGCCATGGCATATCCCATACACATTTCCTCCCCGCTTCTTCCATAACATAAAAAAACAAAGCAAAGTCGCGAGTCCACTTCCCCACTAACAAAAGACACCGCCAAAAACAACATCAACTTTAACACCCCCCCATCACTCGACTCCTCATGATCTGAGTTCTCCGCCTCCTCCACCACTCCACTAATTCTGCCGACATCTGTACATGATAAAAAATCTAACAGTGCCTGCGAACATTTTTCTTCTGCAAAAACGAGAGTCATTGGCAATGAAATCTTTGGCTTTTTAAGCACCTTTTCAACCCCCTCATAACCCTCCTCCCCCTCTTGCCCATCAACCCAATGCCTTTTTTGTTCTCATTTCAATCTTTTACACCACTTAAAAAGGTGGTCTCTTGTCTGATATTCATCGCCGCACCACCAGCATTTCATATCACTTCTTTTTCCAATCCGCAAAAGGTATTTTGCTATCAGTGCATGTCCTGACTTAAACTGATAAAACCTCGCCACAATCGTCTTTTTGGCTCCCATCACTGCACTGTTACCTCCCCTCTTCACCAAATCATACCAGTAACTGTGCTTTGACTTCTTCCCCATCTCTTTTATTTCTTTTTTACTTTCTTCCCACTTCACCTCAGTTAACCTTCGGCTGTAACGTGCGGGGTCTGGCGCAGGTGATATGGATGTTGCAAAACTGAACTCGAAGTGCGTATCGAGGAACAAAGATCAGAATATCTTTTCAAGATCGTACTATTGCTTGCTATACAAGAGAACGAG
>Ga0307515_10015048_pt1 | contig 14291 bp, 18 predicted proteins | sample 17_EM_MG_FD_194513 | JGI IMG/M metagenome (GOLD analysis project Ga0307515, IMG submission 194513) | Populus trichocarpa ectomycorrhiza microbial communities from riparian zone in the Pacific Northwest, United States - 17_EM | ecosystem: Host-associated > Plants > Roots > Unclassified | place...
ACGGACGGAATTTCTCAGTTTGTGGGTGGAGGTGGTGTTGAGACCGAAACCAACAGGGCCAGAAAGGGTAGAAGGCCGAATAGGGGAACGGTTCCGGCACATGAAGGACGGCGCAGCGCGGGTGAAGGTACATCTACCTTCCTTCTGGAGGGCCGTGCACCTTCCCAGCCGCCCCCCGACTCTCTGTCGGGCCACCTTTCCGATCCTCCACCCTACGTCCCTTAGAATTATCTCTCCCCACCGCGTTTGCTGCTCCAGCTATTCCCGGTGTCTACTCTGAATTTCATAGAGTAAACATTTCACCCATGGTTCGTGAGGACGTCGTGCAATAGGGTTGTTACACTCCCATACCGTTTGAATATCTGTTCGTTGATGAATATTAATGCCACAGCACCCAGTACAGTCCTTGTTCTGGGCAAAGCCTTCGTAGTTTTTCCCATACATTTACCAATTGAACTTCTCCAGAACCACCATCATGCGTAACTGTTACATCTACCCGCAGTCCACAGTGCAAATGAGCGTCTGTCATGTCACCCATCTCTGACTCGAATGTCTCTCTTTTTGGGATGACAAAACTATTCACCATTTCAAAAAGATGTCATCGCCTCGCAAAGTACGGTGTTTCAAAGTCTCAACCTCGGGCCGATAGTCGCCCTCAAGCTAAAATCTGGGGCGTGCAGTCGCGCGACACTATTGGACTCTCCGCGCCGCCGGGAATACGACAAACGAATTGCTGAGGTCAATACAAACATGTAAGTATATAAGGTGTACAGACAAGCTTATGTAGTCGAGAGGTGGCTATCGTGACCCCGACCTCAGATCAATATTCCCTGATCAATTTGATCTGAACGCGCTGAGGTTCGCCCACATTACCCCAAATTCCGAGAGAGCCCAATCAAGGGGCAGACATCAAGTGACCTCTATCCCCAAACGCCACTGTCGAGTTTTCGCCATGCTGTGTTCTCCTGTCCCGAACGGGGCCCCATCAACACCTCCGAATCGACTTGCTCATCTCGAAGTCTGTCCCTGGCGTTTTCTGGGATTGAAAACAGATTAGGAGGGATGCGGGGAAGGTACGGCAAAGATTGAGGTTCGAGAGACACGGAAAAACCGATCCGGTCTCAAGAATACCCGCCTTGGTCTGGTGGATATATTGTGCTCATGTCTTCTTTGCGCACTTCTGGGTCCACTGTTCCTTTGGCCTGCCCTGTTCAGAAAAGGAGGATACCTGGAACGGAACGGCTATGCCCAATCGATCACAACCTTTTCAGGTGAGAAACACAAAAGGAGGATTAAGGTGACACTTGGACAGACATCATCGGCAAGCTGTAACCTGTAACTCAGTCAATAGTATTGCTCTCAGAGCTCCACACCCCTCTTTTTGAAATATATGCCTTTCGAGCTGCGAGAAATGCACGATGAAGTATATTTTCATATCACGCAATAGCTACTCACACAGCTGCCAAATAGTACTACTTGATGTCGAAGAGCACTGTGTTTGCATGCCTATTTTGACTGCCATAGGTGTCGAGTGGGTTGGTGACGATTGCACCAGACGACATCGATAGGAGATAAGGGTGAGGGGATGTTATTGTTGAATATATAGTGCGCAGCCCAGTGGGGATGAGCTTCACGGTTTGCCCCTCCGAGTTGCGACTAGGCCGTTGACAATAGAAGATAAAGAACAGTACTCTAATTCAGAGAAAGAATAATGGGTCCCATTATTATACTTGTGGGTAAGGGAACCGTTTCACTGGGAATTCTGATGTGTTCAAGCGATCGCCCACGATCGGGCTGGGTGGTGTCATGTCAAAACTTCAGGGCCCGTGTCTACTCGTTCGCGAGTTCCCTTTGCACATGGTCCGGTCTTCTCGCAAATGATACGCGTGCCTGGTTTCTGTCAGTGCCTTCAGACTGTCTGGCAGGCGCCACCCCATCACGCTGGGAATGCATCTGGGGTCCGATCTACATTCTATCGATCTCTTGAAGGGTGGACTGACACGAGTGATGTTCGCTCGCCCCTGCCTTGAGCGCTCCGTCCGGTCGCGGCTTCGTTTCTCCACCATATTTGAGTAGGACGGTTATTTTTTTGGCTACAATGGTCACTCCAATTCAAATCTTCCTGTGGCTGTGACCGAGGAGGTCAGACGGGAGGTAGACGCAGGTTACACACCGTATCGATCGTTGTCACTAGATAGATTGACACATAGCGACAGACAGGAATAAGCAGCATCGTCCGGGATCCATATCCACATCGCATCTCTTGGGACACACCCTGGATTCCTCCATCAATTTCACTCTCGCGCCATGCGCCCATTCGTTTCCTTCTTCACTTTCTTTTCCTTTTTTTCTGTTGCCGCCTTGGTCGCGGCACGCACAGATATCATCAGCAGCCTAGATAAGCAGATTACCTATGCAGGCGCAAATTGGAGAACAGTTAGTCTACGAGTTACATGGGTAGCCAGATACATCCTCACCTTTGATCTACCCAGATTGACGCTCCTGGAGGTGGATTCATGTATCTCAGAAATGGTGTTGGTCGCGCGACTCTGACTGTGTTCAGTGAGCATTGGTGCATCTCACCAATAGAGAGGATGTTGACCAAATGGTGCTTAGGTGCGACGCAAATCGGTGTGACCGTCATGGTGGAGGTTCCTGGCGACACAGTTCGAATCTCGTTGGATAACACGGATCATGTCGTCGCCCCTATATCAAATCTGGAACCAACGTGGAACAGCAGTATTTTGGATCCCAGCGTCCCCCATACCATTACGATTTTCAAAGACAACCCCGAGCTGCGATACATGGCATTTTACTCGCTCCTCGTGACCAGCCGTGATATACCTACAATTGATACAACCTCTGCATCCAGTAGCACCGAAACCGGAAATCCTACGAACCAACTAGAACGGCAGCCAGAAAAGCAGCCAGAACAGCAGCCAGAACAGCAGCCAGAACTTACAGCTGCTACCAAGATGATAATTACCGGCGCGGTTGTCGGCGCTGTGTGTCTTGGCCTTTTGGGAGTGCTGGGGATCTACTTCTGGCGGAGGCGGAATAAACACGACGCTACATTGGATCCATTCAGAAAAGTGGAAGGAGGAACATCTCCCTTCCACTCCATCGATGCGTTATATAGTGAGTATCGTGTCCGTGCTTTCATCACCAAGCTGAGGTCTGACATCTTCTTCAGCTCGGGCGGACGGCGTTTCTCCACTCGTGGGTGAGGGTGGTGCTCAGACCGAAACCGAGAGGGACAGAAAGGGTGTAGGGGTGAATGGGGGAACGGATCCGGCTCCTGAAGGACGGCCCGATGCGGGTCAAGATACATCTGCACTCCCTCTGGAGGGCACTACACCCTTCCAGCCACCTCCTAGCTCTCCGTCGGACCACCTCTCCGCTCCTCCACCATACGTTCCTTAGAATGGATAATAACTCTCTCCACTGTTAATACTCCAGTTATTCCCGATGTCTACTCTGAATTCATGACCACAGAGAGTAACCATTTACCCATGGTTGGTGAGGACATCATATCGGGAAATAGGGTTGTTACAATCCCATATCGTTTTCTCATTTATGAATATTAATGTCCCAGCCTCAGTTCTTCTTATTCTGAACAAGGCTTGCATGGCCTTTCCCATACATTCAGTTACCAACAAAAATCCTCCAGGACCACCTCAGGCCGGCATAACTGTCACATCGATCCGTGTCAGAAATGGGAAATTCTGGATGTCTCAGGTTTCGAGCTCCGGTGCATGGATACCAGCTGGACGGTTATATAAGGGCCTCAGGATCCTTGTTTGTAATAGCGGGCCTAACAAACACGATTAATTGTTCTGGTCGCACATGGCTGCGTGTAATTTTCGACAGCCCACAGGCCACAAATGAGCGTCTGTAGATTGATATCACCTATATCCGACTTGAATGTCTCTCCTCTTGCGATGACACAACCATTCACCAATGCAAAAAGCCAGCAACGCATACCTCCATATATCATCGCCTCACAAGATACTCCATACAAAGTACTATCTTTCAAAGTCTTAACCTCGTGCCGATAGCCGGCCTCAAGCTAAAGTTCCCGCCGGGAACACGATAAAATGAAACGTGTTTATTGGGACTGCTACAAACACATAAGGATACAAGATTTACAGACAATCCCATATACTCGAGAGGTGGCTGTGGTGACCCCCGACCTCAAGGACCCCTGGTTGACGTGGGTTGGTGATGCACGACCTTCTCTATCGACAGCGACTAGGCCGTTGGCAGTAGAGCGTTAACCTGGTTCAGAGGAGGAATAATGGGCATCTATTAATATATTTGTAGGTAAGGCAACCGCTTATTGGGAAATATACGAGTGTTCGAGCAACCGCACAAGGGCGGACGCTGGGTGGTGCCAAACTTCATTGTGAGTTCCTTTTGCAAACGGCCCACTCTTCTTGGCAACATCTTTGAGCTCATGAATGCTTCGCTCCCCTGTCATGTCAGTTCCTTCACTGTGCCTGAATGACAGGGCTGATCGTAATATAATGCAACTCTATTGCGCTGGGAAAGCATCCAGGGTCGCCATCTACATTCTATCGATCTCACGTACGAAGGGTGGATTGACACGAATGAAGATACTGCTCCTGCGTTGAGCACCCCGTCGGGCTACGCCTTCGTTGTTCCACTATACGCAGAATGGAATGGCTATTCCTTGGCCATAGTGGCCATTCCAAATTCAAAAACTACTATGGCTGTGACCGAGGATGTCGGACGGGAGGCAGACGCAGGTTACACACCAAATGGTCGTCACTAGTTTGGCACATAGCGACAGACAGGAATAAGCAGCATCGTCCGGGATCCACATCCACATCGCATCTCTTGGGACACACCTTGGATTCCTCCATCAATTTCACTCTCGCGCCATGCGCCCATTCGTTTTCTTCTTCACATTCTTTTTCTTTTTTTCGGCTGCCGTCCCCGTCGCGGCCCGCACAGATATCATCAACAGCCGAGATAAGCAGATTACCTATGGGAACCCAGGTTGGAGAAAAGTTAGTCTACGAGTTACATGGGTAGCCAGATCCATCTCACCTTTGATCTACCCAGATGGACGCTCCTGGAGGTGAATTCATGTATCTCAGACGGGATCGTGGTAACGCGAGTCTGACAGTACTCAGTGAGCATTGGTTCATCTCACCAATGGAGAGAATGTTGACCAAATGATGCTTAGATGCGACGCAAATCGGTGTGACTGTCATGGTGCAGACGTCTGGCGATACAGTTCGAATCTTGCTGGATAACACGGATCATGTCATCACCCCTATATCAGCTCTGGAACCAGCGTGGAACAGCAGCATTTTGAATCCCAGCGTCCCCCATAAGATTACGATTGTCAAAGAGAACCCCGCAGAGCAATACCTATCCCTTTATTCATTTTCCGTGACTTACCCTGATTTACCTTCAATTGATACAACCTCTACACCCAGTAGCACCGAAACTGAAAATCCTACGAAGCAACCAGAAGGGCAACCAGATCTTACTGCTACTACCAAGATAGCAATTGCCGGAGCGGTTGTCGGCGCTGTGTGTCTTGGCCTTTTGGGAGCGCTGGGGATTTACTTCTGGCGGAGGCGGAAAAAACACGACGCTACATTGGATCCATTCAGAAAAGTGGAAGGAGGAACATCTCCCTTTCACTCCACCGATGCGTTATATAGTGAGTATTGTATCCGTATTTTCATCACTCAGCTGAGACCTGACATCTTCTTCAGCTCGGACGGACGGCGTTTCTCCACTCGTGGGTGAGGGTGGTACATCTGCACTCCCTCTGGAGGGCACTGCACCCTTCCAGCCACCTCCCAGTTCTCCGTCGGACCAGCCCTCCGCTCCTCCACCGTACATTCTTTAGAATGGATAATAACTCTCTCTCCACTGTGTTAATACTCCAGTTATTCCCAATGTCTACTCTGAATTCATGGCCAAAGAGAGTAACCATTTTACCCATGGTTGGTGAGGACATCATATCGGGATGTAGAGTTGTTACAATCCCATCCCGTTTTCTCATTTATGAATATTAATGTCCCAGCCCCAGTTCTTCTTATTCTGAGTAAGGTTTGCAAAGTCTTTCCCATACAGTTACCAACAAAAGTCCTCCAGGACCACCTCAGGCCGGCATAACTGTCACATCGATCCGTGTCAGAAATGGGAAATTCTGGATGTCTCAGGTTTCGAGCTCCGGTGCATGGATACCAGCTGGACGGTTATATAAGGGCCTCAGGATCCTTGTTTGTAATAGCGGGCCCTAGCTAATAAACACGGTTAATTGTTTTGGTCGCACATGGCTGCATGTAATTTTCGACAACCCGCAGTCCACGAATGACCGTCTGTAGATTTATATCACCTCTATCTGGCTTGAATGTCTCTCCCCTTGCGATGACACAACTATTCACCACTAGCACTGCAAAAAGCCAGCAACGCACACCTCCATATATCATCGCCTCACAAGATACTCCATACAAAGTAATGTCTTTCAAAGTCTTAACCTCGTGCCGATAGCCGGCCTCAAGCTAAAGTTTCCGCCGGGAATACGATAAAATGAAACGTGTTTATTGGGACCGCTACAAACACGTAAGGATACAAGATTTACAGACAATCCCATATACTCGAGAGGTGGCTGTGGTGACCCCCGACCTCAAGGACCCCTGGTTGACGTGGCCGTGGGTTGGTGATGCACGACCTTCTCTATCGACAGCGACTAGGCCGTTGACAATAGAGCGTTGTTATTCCCATACCATTTGTTCATTTATGAATATTAATACCCCGGCACCGCCCAGTCCTTCTTGTTCTGAGCAAAGCTTTCGTACTTTCCACCATACAGCTACCAACTGACATTTTCCAGAACCACCGCTCAATTCCATCAGGCAGAGCTCTTACTTCGACCTACAATCCACAAATGAGCGTCTGTAAAGTAATATCACCTATATTTGACTGGAATGCCTCTCGTCTTGGGATGACACAATCATTCACCACAATGCAAACAGCCAGTGATCGACACAAGCCTCATGTCACCGCCTCGCAAGATACCCCATACAAATTACGGTCTTTCAAAGTCTTAACCTCGCGTCGATAGTCTGCCTCGAGCTAAAATTGGAACATTGCAATCGTTCAGCCCCTGTTGGAATATCCGTGCCGCCGGGAATACGACGAAACGAAATTGCTGGGCCCGCCACAAGCGTAAGTATACAAGATATAAAGGTGACTGTGGTGAACCCAGCCTCAAGATCCCATCACGCGCGGAGGCTTGTAAACTGTATTCCAAATGGCGGATTCCAAGCAAGGGGCGGACACCAGGTGGCCTGTATCCTTCAAACGCCACCATCGCGTATTCGCTATCTCGCATTCTCTACAGCCACCTCATCCGCCTCCGCGTCGAAGGACTTACCATCTATGCCGTGTTCGGAGCTAGCCTATCTATAGCTTTTTCCGGGATTGGCAGTGGGTTGGGAGGGACACTTGCATCCCAGATCAGAGAAGGCGAGGCAGAGAAGAGCGAGAGACATGCAAAGAACAATCCCGCCTCAAGAATATCCCCTTGGTCTGGTGGGTTCATTATGCCCTTTTCTTCTTGCACGCTTCTGGCTCCACTGTTTCCCTGCCTGGCCTGCTCTGCTTTGAAACAGAAGACACACGGAACGGAACGGCCATGCTCAATCTTCACAACATTTTCGAGCGAGAGGAGCGTTCAAACCACTCCGAATCTAACTCGTGAGCATTACCCCTGTTTTAGAGAGGAAATAATATAATACAGGTGATACAGGCCCAATCACAACGGCTGCATGGCCGAAATACTTTAGCAAGGGAGAGCAAAACACGCGGTGCCACACGTAAACCTATTTACAGTGTACAGGTAGGCGTCATATCACCGATAACAAAGGAACACTGAATAAAAGCTCCCCCTATAGTACGTTGACGTGTGCTCTTCCTGTCATTTGTTCGTTTCTCACGCCAACGCTCGACCAGCCGTTCGTGGGAAGCAGCACAATATGATTCGTACCAAGCGACAGGCTGTCAGGAACAAACGGTATCACCAACCGCCCCACTCCGAATATGCTTCTCCACAACTTGGTTACCCCCTCTATCACCGAGATCCCCCACCTACGCTACATGCGTCCATTCGTTTACTTCTCCCTTTTTTATGCTGCCACCCTCGTCGCTGCCGATCATACAGAGCACATTGACAGCCAAGACGAGCGGATTTCTTATAGCAAGGATTGGAAATTTGTTAGTCCATATATCATATGTATGGAAGGAAAGCTAGCCTCATCTATGGTCTACTCAGATAAATCGGTATGGAGCTACATTGTCCTTCAACGACAAGGGTTCTGGTACAGCGAGTCTGAAGGTGTACAGTGAGTGTCGATGCACCTTACCAATGGAGAAAGTGTTGACCGAACTTTCCTTCCTACGCAAATTGCAAATTGTGCGTAGATGTGAGTAGAATGGCTGTGTCCGTCTTCGTCCAGGAGGCAGGCCAGGCGGTTCGAATCTCTCTGGACGACAAGAATTACGATGTAAAGCCACTCCAATATCAGCAACCGGCGTGGACAAGTGAAAGTTTAGACCCCAGCGTCCCCCATGAGCTGGTTATTATCAAACGGAACCACGACGGCCAATACGTGGCACTTGATTACATCTCTGTGACCTACTATGATCCCCCTACTACTACTGGGGGTCAAGTTACTGCCACAGCATCTCCAACGTCAAAGTTACCAAACCAATTGATGCCCTCTGTGGCTGTTCCTGCTGCCGTTGCATCTCCTAGTACCCAAACCACGAGCATGGGTGGGCTTTCCTCGTCCGGTCGTTTACCATCAGACTCAAGTCAACGGTAACCCACTACACTCGTCAGATAGAGGTACCAAACTTATGACTTCTCTTTCAGGCCAAGCACCAACGATGCCTCCAGTGTAATCAATGTCTGGACTAACTCAGACGGCTTTGATATGTCAAGCCCCACCTCCCAGTCTTCCATGCGATCCGATCCTTCGGCACCCCTTTCATTCACATCACTCCTTATACCTGAGGCATCGACTACGTCCTCTACACAACAACCAAATACGGAATCTGTATTGAGCGGAGGCAAACTTGCCGCCGTCATCCTCGCGTGCATCGCCGCACCGACTCTTGTCATTGTCGGCATTATCCTGTATCGACGAAGGATGCTAAGCAAGCGTAAGGCGGCGTCGACGGCGTATCTAGAATGGATGGCAGCTCATGGACAAATGGCGGCCCAACCAGTATTTTCTCCGACGCCGCCTGACGAAAAGTTTGGCGGAGCAGAAGACGTAGTGCAACCGGGGTCCCCGATCAGCGACTCTGCTGATTCACATACCGTGGCCGCCACTTTGTGAAATTAAATTTTCTAGCTCGCTCTCCAGGTGCAATGTATGAAGGGAGATGGGAGACGGGACGTTCGCAGAGCCAAAGGCTGTGCATCTGTACGCTCATCGCTATCACCAATCACCTTTCTGTTACCCTTTCGTTGCATAAATCCAGTTTCCTCATGTGAATTATCATGTAACGATACGTTTTTGAAGTCGGTATCGTAATAGATCTTGTTTATCAAGTTCTCAATACAGACCTCGACTCTTCTCTGGAAACCGAACAGACTACCTTCGAGCTTCAGGGCTGCCTCGCGCGTATCGCCAGTTCACCAAGCGTCGTGCCACCTGATGGAGATGTGTACTACAAAGTGTCAGCTCTTGGGGCTTCTTCAGTTTGTGTTAGTGTATGCCCGCCGGGGAGACCTTGTGCTCGATTCCTGGCTACGCCTTTGTGGGGCCCGAAAAGACCACACGGCACATGAATGAGTTTGAATAGGGACTGATGATTTAACATGAGTGTCTATTACAAGTCAGTGCAGGAGGATGGCAGCGCGGCCACGGCACCGTGCGAGAAATCAATGTATTCGAAGAGATCTGCAAGCGCATAACGACGATAATGAAAGTCGTAGGGCTGATAAAAGTGCATTCATCTACCCGTGACTTGAAGCGTTTGTGACGGAGGCACATCTCCATTGATCAAGTCTTGAATCGATGCTTCGAGCGCATCCACGCGCGCGGACATGGCGTTCACTAAGAGATAGGATTAGACGACGTATCTGGAAGATATACTGCTCGAGACATACTTCTGTCGAGCACTTGCGTGGACATGTCATCGAACTTGGTCTCGATTTGGGTGAGCAGATTCTCGACCTGGCAACGCGTGAAGTATTCAGTGAAATAATTACAACGGGTAAGATGATTGATATTCACGAAAGCCGTGAGCTCATGTGCGCTGGAGATATCTTCCACCGTTCCCATCACAGCGTCTGTCCCGGATGGCCCACTCGTTGGGCCACTGGTTTCCTTGCTCTGCTCCGCCTTTGAAAGAGAAGAAACCTTGAGCGGAGTGGCCATGCCGATATTTGAACAATATGCTCGGGTGAGGAGAAACGGAGACCGGGGACTTTGACTTTGACATCACCGGTCTGCGCGCGCCGCTGCGCCACAAACCTAAGCCCTCGCCTTAGCGCCTGGCAAGCACCGCCCTCATACAGAGTCAGGCATATGCTATAGGCCCGAATGGTGAGAGGACAACATGATTGGATTGGCACATAGCGACCGACTGACTGACAGGGTCGAACAGCATCGTCAGGATCCACATGCACACCGCACCTCTTAGTACGCAACTTGGATTCCTCCATCTATCGCTGTTCTCCTTCGCCTACGCGCTATGCGTCCATTCGTTTCCTTCTTCACTTTCTTTTCCTTTTTTTCTGCTGCCGCCTTGGTCGCGGCACGCACAGAAATCATTAGCAGCCTAGATAAGCAAATTTCCTATCAAGGCGAATTTTGGAGAAAAGTTAGTCTACGAGTTACATGGGTAGCCAGATCTATCTCACCTTTGATCTATCCCAGATTGACGCTCCTGGAGGTGGATTCATGTATCTCAGACGGGGTCGTGGCGGTAGCGCGACTCTGACGGTGCCTAGTGAGCATTGGTGCATCTCACCAATGGAGAGAATGTTGACCAAATGATGCATAGATGCGATGCAAATCGGTGTGACCGTCTCGGTGCAGACGCCCGGCGATAGAGTTCGAATCGTACTGGATAACACGGAACATTTCGTCACTCCTACATCAGTTATGGCACCAGCGTGGAATAGCAGTATTTTGGATCCCAGCATCCCCCATGACCTTACGATTGTCAAAGTGAACTCAGGGGAAGAATACATGGGATTTTACTCGCTCCTCGTGACCCACCCTGATTCACCTGAGGATACTACGGGCGCTGCCTCAACAGTTCTCCGCCAATCAACATCCTCTGGCACCTCGTCGCTTCCCAATACATCTTCTGGCACCTTGTCGACACCCAATGCGTCCGAGTCATCTTCTCCACTCTCTGTACAAGAATCTAATACAGAACCTGTATTGAGCGGGGCCAAACTCGCAGGCGTCATCGTCGGGGGCATCACAGTACTAGCCCTCATCATTGGCGTTATCCTGTATCGACGATGGATGGTTAGCAAGCGCAAAGCTGCGTCGACTGCCTATTGGGACTACATAACAGCTCGTGCACAGCAGCCGCCCGGCTCACCATCCCCTCCTACGCCACCCGACGGAAGGCCCGACATTGCAGAAGTCAGAGAGATGCCTTGACAATAATAGCCCCGACGATCGGCCACTTCGCCAACCCACCTGCCGTGGTCATTTCACACCATGTTGCTTGTTGCTTCGTTCTTTTTATTATCCTTTTTTTTTTCCAGCCGCAACCTCTGGGACATTTGCAGGGCCAAGGACTGTACCCATGTAGTGGTGTAGTTGAGTTAAGCTCATACCGTCACTGCTCCTATCTGTCACCGCTCCTGTGTTCCCACGTTGCATACACAACGCGTTACCTGTGCAGTTATCGTGTAACATTCTCTTTTTTCGAGACTGATCTCATATATACCAAGTTTACCAAGTTCTCTTCGCTGGTGGTCTCCACTGAAAATAGATACCCTCTGTAACTGCCTCAATACACCCTCGCGTATCGCCAGTTCGATCGCCAAACGCCGTGTGAGTGACTCTTCGGATTATGTCTGGTATCGAACACGCGAGAAATCCATATGGAGTACCAGATGCAAACCAGTGTGATCAGAGAGCCCGAAGAGCACAGGCGCAATGCGACGCCCCTAACCGAAACCCCATCCGGATCGAACATTATATTATAAATGACAAGAGAGTCCACCAAGTCATGCTCCCAACCAGGCAGCGCACTCTAGAGGCCATACCTGTGATCCATCTTGTAAATAACATACCTCTCTCGTCATATATATCCCCTGCGCACGGATTTGTAAGCTGCTGGTAATGTGTACCTATAACCACGGAAAACATATAGATTTCTCTCTCGTATCGAACTCGCTACATGAGAGGGAAGTGAGGGGAAGTAAGGTAAGGGCATTGGAGAGTGCCTGGATCGAACTACTTCTAGGAAATGCCGCGATAGCTCGTCCCACCAAATGCCAAGAAACATAAAAATAAAAATAAAATACAGTAGAAGATTAAATATACCCCCTATAAATTTTATCCAGCCTCGATGTCTACTATCCAATGGTGTGCCCAAAGGTGAAGAAAGAAATCCTGGCCTATCGCTTAGTGTTGGTGCACTGAGCAATCAAGCAGATGTCGCGGCATTTCCTTGGAATGAAGGCTTGTCGCGATCTCCACAATATTTGGACCTGGAAGTATTCTACAAAAGCGAATTCCGTAGTGACTACACTGGTAATCTGATGTTGTATCCACACTCTTATTCAACGGCGCTGGGAACGCCCGTCATCAAAGTCGGCCCTCGTTTTCCATTTCACCATTATATTTTGGAGTTCGCCCTTTGGTAGAGATTGACGTTTTCACAAGCGTTAGTACCACATATGACTGTAGCGAACTTGGCCACTGCTGTTATAGAACGGGTATTAGTGAAAAGTTATGACTTGACGCACGCGCACATCGAGAGGGAATGGGATACTATCGTGGTTGACCTCAGTTATTATCTTCTGGGAGGATAATCCTTTGGTATTTGTTCCGATTGGTTACTCCTTGTATCGCGTGCTGAACCACCTCCTTTGTTACCGCGGTGGTATACAAAGCAATCGGCTCACGCGGGAAACCCATGTATCATCCAAAGCTCCATGAACTGCGGATGCGTTGCTAAGGGGGTCATCTGGTATGATTCCCGCAGCCGCAGTTGTGTTGACGCGGATCCCGCTGCGGAGAGCGCACCTATATAAGGGGGCTCTCTGGGCGGACTTTTATATATCATCTTTTACCATAAAGCATCTATCCACAGCGCCTTAAGAGCCCACTAGTAATCCTATCTAATAAGAGATAAGGAGTGCAAGGGACAGTAGGCCCGGGATAATGAACCAGTATTGAAGAAATCACTGTCAATCGCGCGCACTGCTTCATTTTCACCTTACACACTCTAGTACTCTTTGTACCTTTGTTCTGATCTATATTTGAGGTCTAATAACCTATAGAACATTTTGTGCAATTGTTTAGATTTCCATTCTATCACTCTATACGCTCTACTCTACTGATACTGCTGGCCAGTGTTATAGGTCTTAATCTATACTATCAATTGCGTGTATGCGAAGCTAACTAGAACTAAAAATCGTATATACGTGGGACTGAAAGAAGAGTCCCCAGGTTTAGATCCAGCCTACTAGACGTTGCGTTTGTTATCAAATATTATACGAAACGTAGCAACTGCAGGTTTTCTGAACCCTCAGACGTGCCCCCCAACACGTCTGAGTTCTGGTATGCCTTGGATCTACATGTAAGTCTCCGACTAACCTTTAGAGGGGGAAGTGTGATTTTACGTTTAACTAGTTCAGTTTGACGACAACTTGTAATTTCCAAGCAGGAGCGTTTGCATCGCTCAAGTTGAATGACAAGGCTGCTTACTTTATGTTCTATTGGGAACCTATCGCCCGTACGTAATACCTACGAGGCAACACTTGATGGAGAGAGCGAGGCACACAACCTTCGAGTCGGCATTAACGATACGAGAGCCAGTTCATAGGACACCGGCGTATCGGATGGGATGCACCGAAAGAGCACATGCTTATAATCCGCAACCGAGCTGGCACTTCTCTGAGTGTTGATGCCTTCACGTGATTGAAGGTCCCCCGTTACCTTCTGCTGCTTCTAGCTTTATGGACTTCATGCAATATCACAGTCCCTGATGACAGCACGATGAAGGAAGGCCTTTAAATTTACCGTTCCCGCAGA
>Ga0307515_10015049_pt1 | contig 14291 bp, 10 predicted proteins | sample 17_EM_MG_FD_194513 | JGI IMG/M metagenome (GOLD analysis project Ga0307515, IMG submission 194513) | Populus trichocarpa ectomycorrhiza microbial communities from riparian zone in the Pacific Northwest, United States - 17_EM | ecosystem: Host-associated > Plants > Roots > Unclassified | place...
GGGTTTCAAAGAGGAATTAGGTTACTGATTTAATGATTTTGCTTCGTTCTTCTTCAGTCATTAGTCTTCAGCGTTTTGGCATTTTAGAAAGCTAAAAACGACGTCGTTTAATGACAGTCAAAATAAAAAAAAATTGACCGGGTCTCACCCGGGTTTGACCGGGTGGACCGGGTCCCGGGTCGACCCGCCGGGTTGACCGGGTTTTTCCGGGCCAATTCCCAAGCGGGTTTTTGCCTCCACCCGGACCGGTCCCAGGCCCGGGTCGGCCGGGTCCCGGGTCGACCCGCCGGGCCGGTCCGGGTTTTAAAACACTGCTTGAAATACTCTTGCCGCCATCTAAACATTGGTCTTTACAAAAATAAAATAAAATAGATGTAGACCGTAGTGTGCACCCTAGTCTAGTACTCTCTATGCCTGAGTATGTTTCCTTTCATGTGAATTAATAACTTAATTTGCCCAATAATTTCAATGAGAATAGATACCATCCGCCAACTATGGTTCATGGTAGACTACAAAAAATAGAGCTCGCACTGTTGGCCATTTGCAAAGCTGATAAATGACCTCCAATTCAAGTGAGAAATTTCGACACCCAACACATATTTTCAAACATACTCTCTATGCAGGATGCCTCAACCTTGCACAAGCATCAATAACAATCAATAGCCCTATGCTGTGCGGTGCTTCCATCTCAGGAACCATTAGTCTTGGGCTCGGGGTTTCTGCTTTGAACTTTGAACCAATGGCATGGTAGGTTTATTAGTTTCAGGGTTTTGGTTAAATAATTGAAGCTTTAACCTTTCAGAAATAATTTTATAACAGAGCTATGAAACTAATAAGATCTTCTCCTAAAACATTTATTATGGCCTGCAACATTCAGGGATTCCACCCAGAATTGCATCATCGAGTTCTAGGAATTACCGCCACCTGGAAATCCATCCTCAAATTCAGGGTTTCTCTTGACTGTTCCTGCATTAGATACCAACTCACCATCACTGTTGCCATCTCCCTGAATTTTACTGGGGTGACTGGGGACTCTGATGAGTGACACAACTTTTTTTATCTTTGATGACTCCACGTTAGCTATTTTGTTCAACCCTCATAAGGAAGATCTGAGAGAGCAACAAAACCGAATCCCAAGTATAGTGAAGTGCAGTGAAAGTGCAAGCGTAAGACCAGGACAAACCTGATCCACGAAGGCTTGATTGTAGCAGCTAAAGGCGTGAGGTCTTCACCACGTCAACTAGTTATGGAGTAGTGCTAGGCATCAATTTCTATTCAGTTTCCATTCAGTATCTATTTTGTTCTATTTTGTAGTAAATTGAATAATGTAACCATTGTAATGGAACCTTAGATTTCGGCTGTATATCCGAAATATTGGTTGAAGTAAGGTTATTAATAAGTGCTGGAAAGAAATGAAAGATATAATTTATATCCTAAATTTTACCTTGTGGTACGTTCTCACTCTAAGAGAATAACTGTGTTATTTTGATGTGGAAAATTGGCTCTTGACTGGGACCTTATCAAACCCAACCACCAGTTTCTCAAAAAAAAAGGAGAAAAATAAAACAAAAAAAAAAAGACAAAACTTTGAATGTGCAGAGACTGAAAAAGATTGTATAGATCCCAGTTCAATGGAGTTTAAACCATTACATACATAGTTGTTTAACAATGTACAAAATGTTCTTTTATCAAGGCTCGAGCCTTACAAGCACAATCTGTATTCTATATATTTTAACCTTTCAACAACAAAAAAGAAAAGATTTTGTAGACTTGTAGTTGATTAGTTATAATTTACTTGTAATTACAGTGATTCAACTTGGCAATTGACAAATAATATGGAAGAAATTGTTGAAACCCATTAAACCATAAACAATGATATAATGTAGGTTGTTCTTCGGGCATCTATGGAGGATTGTTTGGCTCTTCTTGGATAGGAGAATGGCCTTTATCCATTGCTTGTACTAACTAGTCATCAAGCATCGTAGCAATGATCTTGCTTGTAAATTTTTTAAGGGGCATGATTTTCTTTTATTAAGCTATCCCACCAAGCTTGACAATATGTTGATCCGATAGATAAGAAGTTCTTTTCATGGAGCATACGGTAAGCTGTAATAACATTATAACTCATGATATGCTCTTTATTCCATGTGTCAATATATTGTTTAATATTATTACCTTGTCTTTGTTTATTTTATTTTAAGTTGTTATTAATAAGTGTGACCTAGTCTAGTTATCAATGAAAGAAGATGAAGGAAGTGTTAATGGAAATGATAGGCAACCTGATATTACAACCATGAAGGACTACTTGAACCCACACATAACAACACCTACCTCTTGTATTGTCCTCTCTATATAACCCTATATGTTTATTATTATATCAGCCATTGATACAAATTCGAAGAGTAAGAACCATTAAACCAATAAACAAAATAGAAATAAAAAAAAAAGCTAAAATCAAAGTGAAAAGAACCCAACCCAATGATTATCTAAATCAAAAAACTAAAGTTATTGGATGAAAGACCTTGGTCTATTGATTATAAAGAATCAAGAACTACAAATATAAGGAAGAATGTCACAATGACAATTAATCTTTGCTAAGTCATGAAGAGTTTAATGAAGAACCAAGAGTATGAACAACCTCGTACACCCACAGTATTATTATGAAATAAAACTAAGTTTACCCCTCTCCACAAAAGGATTCATCCTCTAATTAATAATAGGAACACTATTTATGGGCAATACATCCATATAATCCTGCAATAAAGAATCAACAACATTATTTTGTATAGGCATGTTAGTATAAAAAACATTCTTTACAACACTCTATTATGCATAAAATCTCTCACAATTCTTTATTTTTCCCCCAACAATCTCTATTATTTCTCTCTTATAGGCTAACTCACCATTTTTTTTAGCTCGACCACTGTTTTCTTGTAAATTAACCGCACTAACATATTCTAAAAAGTTATATTCCTAACTAGAATTTTTTCACTCCCATGTAATTTATTAAACTTTCACATCGAGGGTCAGGATGCTCTCTTTCATATTTATATGAAGACAATAAAGGCATTAAACGCCAATACTTCTCGTATTTATTACTAATGTGGCATCTTAAATGAAAAATATTCTTTTTATGATGCTTCAAATCATTCTTTTTGACTTGTAAGCTCAATACACACTTGACCATAAGTAACTCACCCTCAACTGAATATTCTACCTCTTCATCACTTGCATTATTAAGATCAGAATCAATGATGTTATCTTTTTCAGGATATGAATCTAATGGACTTTCATTCATTGAAGCATCCATCTCAAATGAATCAGTTTTGGAGTCTTTTAAGGGTTCAATACCATCTTAATATTTTATATCTTCTTAGCATTGTATTGTAGCTCCTCAGTTAATAAGTAGTTTATTTATTTCTTTAATAATTTTACATCCTTGCTCTCCTTTACTAATCTCATTGTGGCTTCTTGATTGTCAGCTTTCAGGGTTTAAAGCCTTAGTTTATCTTACTTTCTAGCATTAGGAACCTTTTAGGTAGTCTCTTTCTCAAATTAGTAAACATAAAATATTGTTTATCCATCCAGTTCTTTTTATCATCAAACTTCACATTCATACGCTTAAACTGTTGTTACATCGCTTATAATAAAAATAAATCATTTTTCTTCTCCTTAGGTGATGACCTATCAATGAAAGACATAGTCAAATATGAAGTTTTATGTTAGTAAAAAAAATATCCTCACACATTCTCTCATGTGTTTACACTTAATGATATATCACTTTACTCGTGTTTCATTTAAATTTTAGCTTTGTTTTTCATGATAATATGCCCACTTTTATGCCCTGTACCTCTCGTGCTCTCCTCAACAACCAAATATTCAGCTCATAATGTCCAACCAAAGATTTTAAGAAACATGATAGTTAAGAACAATGAAAATAGAAATGAAAGTGAAAACAAAAATGAAACGAAAATGAATACACAAATGAAATGAAAACAAATATAAAAATGAAAACAAATTCAAGAAGGACTATGAAATAAAAACCATAGTAGATTCAAATAACCTGAGATCAAGCTTTCAAAAAATTTGGAAACTATTAATGTAACAACTGATTTGATATAAACTAATTTGCCATGTTATTTAAGACCTGAATCAAAATCTTGTAATTTCAACTACCCGAAATCAATTTTTAAGTCAAACAATCTGTTACCCACTGATCAGATATTTATTCTAGTATCTGGAGCACAAAATATATGAAATAAATTACAAAGTATTAGAGCTATGATTCATACTTAACTTAATATTAAAATCCTACTTGCTTACTGGACTCCAAAAAATCTCAAAGAGTTAGAAACTCTAAATTAAAAGATTTTTCTTCTTGCTCTTTATCTATGTTTATTTTGATCAAAGGATAAACCTTTCTTTGGAATTTTAGTCATTATATTTATTCAAAGTGATGATACAAGAGTTCTTACGTAGTGAATCCTTGTACCTAGTTAGTTTGAAGGTTTTATTGAATCATCATGGTTCTAGTATGAATATGAGGTTTTAAATCAATTTATTGGATCTTAACAAGAAAATTCCTATCATAAAGAAAACACCAGTAAAGTTGTATTCCATATAAATAAAAATACCATGAAAAAAAGGTAAATAGAAGATTTAAGAGGTCTGCAATGATAAACATTAATAAATAAATGAGATTACTTGATATTTTGGCATATAACTACAAAAGATAGTTTGCATTTTTTTTGTATTCAAAAGGATTCTTGAATCATAGGATTAAGAAGTCTCTATTGCAGATATCTGTTTTGACTAGTATTTGGGTGTTTCTGTTTGAGCTGTATGAGATGAAATTATCATATATGGTTCTCGGAGGCCCCAATTTACCTATCTTAATAAAGTTTATGATTGGTTTGAAGAACATCTTGAGATTCAGATGATTGTAAATGATATAACTAGTAAATATGTTCCTCCTCATGTAAATATATTTTATTGTTTAGGAGGAATTACGCTTACTTGTTTTTTAGTACAAGTAGCTACGAGGTTTCCTATGACTTTTTATTATCGTCTGACCATTACCGAGGCCTTTTCTTTTGTTCATAATGACTGAAGCTAACTTGGTTGGTTAATCCGATCAGTTCATCAATGACTGACAAGTATGATGGTCCTAATGATGATCCTGCATGTATTTCATGTATATCTCACGTGTGGCTTTAAAAAACCTTGTTAATTGACTTGGGTTGCATATATGGTTCTTGTTGTATTAACCACATCCTTTAGTGTAACTGGTTATTCCTTACCTTGGGATCAAATTGGTTATTAGGCAGTAAAAATTGTAACAAACATGTCAGAAGCTATTCCGGTAATAGGTATCACAAGTCATAGAATTGTAACAGATTGTAACTACCCGATAGTTTCAAAATAGTTGTTCCTTAGAGTTAGGAAACAATTTCAAATTGCTTTATATTTTAAGATCTCAAACAACTGTTTTTATCCCGAATGTGTATTTAACTGCTACAAAAATGTATAAGAAATCAATCAATTTCCTAATTGTAATATGGTATCAGAGCCAAGGGTAGCATAAGTAGCCAAAGACCTTTAATTTCAAGTAATTTGGTGATGTCAGAAATATTTAGTGGTAGGGTGAGAAGGGATTTAAAGTGGGAGTGGGCATTCTATTGATGAGGTAGACGACCGTGAAAAAGGTATAAGTCTAATAGGAGAGGGGTAGTGAAGCATGAGTGAAGAGGACAAGGCCTGTTTCAACTATATGAAGGTGCCTTCTTTCTTAGTAACCATTGTGTTCAGATGTGTGAGGTGGAGTGGTGAGATGAGATATGTCATTGCTTGAAAGAAAATTAGCTAGGAAGATGAATTCACCACCATTTTTAGAGTTGAGGGTTTTGATGGTTAAATTGAAGTGTTTTTCTATAATGGCTTTGAATCTTATAAAGACTTATTTGACATTGGATTTGTTTATAAGTGGCTAACCTTCTTCCCTTTGATTTTATTCTCCACAATAAAGACCACTTCCTTCGATTGGCATAATAGATTAGGACATCATACTTTATCAATTCTCAAATATATTATTTCTAGTAATCATTTAGGCTTATCTTTCTTTTTATCTCTAGATTTCTCAACCATAAGTAGTGTAAGCCGATCCAATTTTTTTTTTCCCTTTCTTTCTCCTGTATTTTAGCACTCGTGGCTACCGAATCTGACTCTACAACCATCCTCAACATTAATGAACCATAACCCAACCCACTCAACCAAACTCAACTTCCTTAACATTCTCAACCACAACCCCACTACTGCACATCCCAACGTCACCTCCTCCCACCCCAATTGAAACTTATCCCTTTCCAATTCACTCAATGACAACTCGAGCCAAGAATCACATTCATAAACCAATAACTAAAATGAATCTTCATACTTAACTCTCAAAATCCAATGACCTTGAACCTATAACCATGACTAAAGCCTTTATAGATCCAAAATGGCATCAAGCCATGTCTGAAGAGTGTGATGCTTTTGTTAGAAATGGAATATAGGAACTTGTTCCACCTGATTCTATATAGAATATCATTGGGTGTAAATGGATTTTTAGAATTAAACGTAACTCTGATAGCTTTATTGAAAGGTTCAAAACATGTTTGGTCGTAAAAGAATTTCATCAAAGATCAAGAGTTATTACCTAGACACTTTTAGCCTTGTTGTAAAACAAACCACAATTCATGTTGTCCTTAACCTTGTTGTATCTCGGGGTTGGTCCTTATGCTAACTTGATGTTAACAACACCTTTCTCTAAGGACACTTCTTCGAGAATGTTTACATGCAATAACCACCAGGTTTTATCGATCAAGATCATTCATCCTATGTCTGCAAACTGCGAAAGGCAATTTATGGCCTCAAACAAGCACCTAGAGCATGATATCATGAACTTCGCACTTTCCTTTATCACTCTGGCGTAAAGAATTCTCATGCAGATACCTCACTATTTGTTCTTATTACTGCTGGACATATTATATATATACTTGTATATATGGATGACTTAATAATCACTGGTGACAACACTGAGATGATCGACTTCTTTATTGATTTTTTTGCTCATCGGTTTTCAATTAAGGATCTTGGACAACTATCTTATTTCTTGAGTGTGGAGGTAGTCCCAAATCAGCAAAGTATTTTACTATTTCAAAGGTGTTATTTTTCTGGATATTCTGGCTTGAACTCATATGAATGATGCCAAACCCATGTTAACTTCCATTCCACCTAGCCACCTCTGATGTTATAATCAGGCTCTCCTTTGTTTGATCCTACAGAGTACAAAACAATTGTTGGCAGCTTTCAATATCTCTTGATTACAAGACCAGACCTTGCATTTATGGTTAACAAGCTCTCTCGGTATATGCATACTCCAACAACCTACCATTGGAGCTTTGTTAAACATTTGTTACGTTATCTATGTGGAACTATTAATAAAGGCCTACAAATATATCGTCAGGCCCCATTGAATTTACACGCCTATTTCGACACAGATTGGGTAGGTGATAAGGATGATTTTTCATTTACCAGTGCTTATGTCATATCTTGATCGCAATCCAATCTTCTGAAGTTTTAAGAAGCAGAAAAAAGTTACAAGATCCTCCACTGAAGTTGAATACATGTCAGTAGCTAATGCAACTATTAAGCTCAACTGGCTTTATTATCTCCTAACTGATATTGTTGTGTTCAACTACCTTGGTGTCCCGTCTTATACTATGACAATGTTGGTGTTACACAACTCTGCTCCAATCCTATGTTTCACTCCAGAATGAAACATGTTGCCATTGATTTTCACTTCATCAAGAACCAAGTACAAAATGATGTCCTTCATGTTGCTTGTATATCTTCAGCAGATCAATTTGCTGATGCACTCACTAAGCCTCTTTATTGTGCCCACTTTTTTATTTTTTTATCTCAAATCCAAGAATGAACTTTTATTTCGAGCTCCATCTTGAGTGTGCATATCATAAGTCATAAGATTGTAACAGATTGTAACAACCTGATAGTTTCAAAATAGTTGTTCCTTAGAGTTAGGAATCAATTTCAAACTGCTCTATATTTTAGGATCTCAAGTAACTATTTGTTATCCCAAATATGTATTTAACTGCTGTAAAAAGGTATAAGAAATCAATCAATTTCCTAATTGTAATAATAGGATCTTTCTTGGTAGAGTTATTACGTGGAACTGCTAGTGTAGGGCAATCCACTTTAACTTGTTTTTATAGTTTACACACTTTTGTATTATCTCTTCTTACTGCCATATTTATGTTAATGTATTTTCCACTGATATGTAAGCAAGGTATTTTAGGTCTCTTATAACTTAAGTCATTTATTCCACTATGCCTGAGCATGAGTAGACTCCTTTTCTTATTTGTATTCGGTGCATTTTCTTATTTAAGATAGAGGGTTTTCCCTCATCACCTATTACATTTGACAGTTGTTTCAAGAGTCTATGAGCATGAAGAGGTTTAGGAAGTTTTCAAGCAAGAAAGACAAGTTTTGGCTACAATGTGGCTGTGATTCCCATAGAGAAAAAAAAGAGTTTACAGCTACTGACACCGACTTGAACTAATAAGAGCTACCTCACTACTACCTACTAGTGCCTTCATGGTCTCAAATTGAATCCCAAATCATGCAAACGTTGGTGAAACATACACAAGCATGAAGCATAGAATGAAACACTCAACAACTAGTGAATTAATTTTATCAAAACAATTATTCACATATTCATAACTAGGTTACATAAAAAAATCACATAATGAGAGACTACTCCATAGCTAAATTAAAGAGAAACAAACTTGACACAATGAGCATCACACAAGAGTGGAGGATGACTGGAGAAAAGCCTTGATTCTCTTGAAGTCTACTGCTACCTCTTTTTTTTTTTCTTTTCAGTTATATTCTTCTCTCTTTTAGTGCTGCCTCCTATCTTTTATGGTGTGTTTAGGGTGTCAAGAGTCCCCTTATCTGCTACCTAAAGAGGTATATATATTTTGGCATTATCCTCCAAAGGAAAGGAAGTCAATTTCCTTCTCTGTCGCGGATTCTTTCTCTTCTTGATATTGCGTGCCAAATTTGGAGCAGAAAATGTGCAAATTAAGAATTTTTTATTTCTGGAACAATTGTAGAAAGTTAAATTTTATTTCTAACAAAACTAATCATGCAATTTTTGGACGTTTAGAACTTGAGATATAGGCCAAAACCCGAGATAGTGTCTGGGTCGTAGGAATTTTAGGTCTGATTCAAACTCTGTATTTCGACTTGTTTTTTGAACTTTAAAACAAGAAAACTAAATTCTATGCTCTTTATATGAATTGTAGGCCCACGCCTCAGCGTTTCAGAATGGTAACAAAAATCAATTAGTGATTAGTTTTAATTTTAAATTCATCTGTAATTTAATACTTAAAAAACATGTTAAATCCTTAAAAAGTCAATAATTCTTAAAGGCATCTAAAATCCTAATCAACTTGTATGATAGACACAAAATACTTCAAAATAAAACAAAAATAATTAAAATATATATGCAATAAATTCCTTTATTAGCGGACCTTAGGGGGTGGAGCTTGGCGCCCAAGCTTGTCGTAGGTCCCTGTACCTATGGCATAATGGTGATCATTAGGCCTTCATGTTTTTTAATTTGAAACATTAACCCTCATTTCGTTAACTTCCAGTGCATTAAAAGAAATGGATGTTTTATTGACTCCATAGGAAGATTCTCTAACTCTAAACATGGAAACTAGCTGGGTGTGTTCTAGATGGTTCAAGTTCATGAAGATGCAAAGAATTTCCTCACGCGTGGGCCATCATCAATTGTTTGCCATTGAGAATTTCCTCACGCGTGGGCCATCATCAATTGTTTGCCATTGTTTACCAGATTTATAGCACTATATATATATATATATAAATTTTGTCTTCAAAGTTTTTTAAAAATTTAATTTTAGTCCTTAAATTTTCAATTTTTTCATAAAAGTTATGCATTTAGCCCCTCTAAAAATAAAATATTTGCTCTCCAACCTTATAGTTCTTATGATTGCACCCCCAGTTAAAACCACTACATGATTTTATGAGAATCTCCCATGCATTTTTTAAGTTTTTGCTGGAGCCATCATTTCTAACTAACATAAATTAAATTATTTTAAAAATATTCTTAAAATACAAAAACAAACTGGTCATTATCTCTTCTTCTAGATTCTTTAAGATTCTTCTTTTCCTCATCACTCAGGGTTGCTTAGCTGTTGTTGATTATGGTTCAATATATCCATCTTCAACTAGTTTCCACAAATCTAAAGAACCCAGAAGGTCCTTGAATTGCATACACAACATATCATAATTTTTCTCATGATTGCTTTGTCCTTCGGCCCTTGTCAATCATGCATGTAGTCTTTCATTAGAATTCATCATGAAAATTCTGGGTTGTCAAAATAAAAAAGAAAGAGGGAGAGAACTGATTCATTCGACTTCTCCTTTGTGTGTGGCCTGTTCTTCTTCGAGAGTGCTGAGGGAAAAGATTGGGTGGATGGGAGAAATTCTACTCAGAAGATGATGAGATTAAGAGTTGTAAGAAATTATATATATAAAAAAAAACACTGTATACTGTAATTAGTGAGTAGTTGAACAGGAAGTGCATAACAAAAAACAATGTTGTTTTTGTTTTCTTGTGTTAATTGTCAATGGTGGGTGGTGGCCGGGGGAAGTTGCAGCTAAATTTCCCTAAAATGTCATGCTCTAATATTATACTATCACAAGCACTTAATAAATGTTTATTTTTTAACACATTTTAAGCACACGCTGTACAAGTAACCGCGGAGGAAGACAAGTACCCTGCCTCCCTCTGTTGCCTATAAAAACCTCCCCTCTCTCTTGACCGTCTATTGCCTGATTGCCTCCTAAATCATATCCCCCCCCCCAAAAAAATAGAAAGAACATGATGATGAATGGGCAAAAAATGGCAGCAGCAGAGGTGGCAGTGCAGCTGCCTGAGTCAAAGATGGTGACTGAGAACATAGGGGGAGCGGCAGCTGCTATGAGGCCTTTTGGCCGGAAAGCTGAAGTTATGAACGTGTTACTGAGGGTGTTGTGCATGGTGACATCTGTTGCAGCTCTGTCCTCCATGGTCACAGCCCAACAGTCCAGTACCGTGTCGATCTATGGCTTCATGCTCCCTATTCAATCGAAGTGGTCCTTCTCTCACTCATTTGAGTAAGTTAGATTTACCCTAATGCCCTTCGCCCCTTTTGTTCTTGCTGCTGCTGCTGCAGCTTGGTTGCAGGGAAACTGAGGGAAAATAACAGAAAGTGGAAGGAAAATAAGTGAGGGTATTATTTATTTGATTTTTTTTATTTTTTCATTCTTGTTTTCAAATTGTTTTTAAATTTAATAAAAAAAATTATTTTCAAATAAAAACAACTGCTATCACGTAAATATCTCTTAATCATATGAGTTTGCCGTTTTCATTGAGTTAATTTTATAGTCATAAAGATAATGTCCAGATTCTACTTGCTTTACTTTTGCATATTTTCTTAGTAACCAAACAATTCAAATTAAGTGGCAATAATTTGAGCCCTTTCTTTCTCGACTCTTCATTTGTGGTTTTTTAAATTGAATTTTCCAAGACCGACAAAAGCGGAGCCTGACGACCTCACTCGTTTGTCATGTTGTATGAAAAAATGTTTTATTTTTATGTTGACGGAATTGCCCTTTCAGGAAAAACAAAATTTTTGGTACTCCCACCCTCCACTATCATGGCATTTGAATGAACAGAATCAAACCCGTGACCGTTGTTGTTTTCTTCCTTCGCTTTTCTCTTAGTATTTACTTTATCGGATCTTGGTCAGATTATGATTTTCTACTTTTTTGACTGAAGTAAATCTTGTGTGACAAGTTGATGACACTCCTGTACCTTTTGCACTAACTGTTTAATCCCTTCCTCCAAAGCAAAGCAGAACTGGGGAGGGTCTCGTGCTCGAATCCTACTTAAGAACCAAATATATTAAAGAGTTATGTTTGTGGAAATTTGGATGAGCTAATTAATGTTAAGAATTCTGTCATTCCTGCTGAACAGATATGTGGTTGGAGTCTCTGCAGTTGTTGCAGCGCACTCATTGCTGCAACTGCTGATTAGCGTGTCAAGGTTGCTTAGAAAATCTCCGGTGATTCAATCAAGAAGTCATGCATGGCTTGTTTTTGCAGGAGATCAGGTATATACTTAAAAACATATCTTAAAAAGCACGCATCTGCTTGTCTCTCAGATTGCTAGTCTCCCGGTAGTTTCGATTGCAACGAGTGCCTTTCTGAATTCTGAAATTTTCATTTGTTCGTCCAATTAGTTTTTTCGTTACCAGGAAAAAAGTCTTATATGCTTGGTTATCACTGATCTTGAAAATCCACAGAATTCAGCTGATTCATGTTACTAAACAAGGTACCTAGGTCAGCTTGAAAACGAGTCAGAGTCTTCTTTACTGATCCCACCTAGCTATAGACTATAGTGCATACTTTACATATTGAAGTTCCACCTTATGCTAGGAGTTGCAAATGGAGCATGCACAATTGAAAAAGCCCTTGGCAATTAATGTCATAGAAGTATTGTTGGAAACTGACATAAATATTTGTGCCTCCTCATGTTTCAATGGGAGAATTGAGTAAGGCTATACTTCTTGATATGCATAGCTTCTTGAGCTACTAAAATATTATCAGCTACAGGAACGACACTAGCTTGTAAAGGACTTATGATATCATCATGCAAAGGTTTAATACGGCTGGGCAAGAATCAGGCCCCCTGGAATTTGCATCCGTTTGCGCTTCATCAGCTCATTATGAGTGAGCCCAAATTTAAAACCATGGCCATTTCGATATAACAATATTCTAGTACAAAGGATTCTCAAATTTTCTGGAGCTGTTATTTCCAAAGTTGTCAAATTGTTGAAATATCCTGGTACTGCTACATCCCCTAGCTGAAAATGTAAATTAGTTGTCTCATCAAGCTTGCCCAATTAGTCACCTTGACTGGTAACTTAAGGGTGCTTGTTTTATAAAGTTTGAACTCGTGCAGCTTCAATCATTTGGTTTCAACTCGTGCATTAATCTAGTACTCTACTGAGGTCTCATCAACTTTTGCGTTGTAGGTATTTGCATATGCAATGATAAGCGCTGGGGCAGCTGCATCAGGAGTCACCAACCTCAATCGCACAGGAATCCGACACACAGCTTTGCCAAATTTCTGCAAGCCTCTACAGAGCTTCTGTGACCATGTTGCTGTCTCTATATTCTTCACTTTCTTGAGCTGCTTCTTGCTTGCTGCATCTGCTGTTCAGGAAGTCATATGGCTCTCCAGATCCAAGTACTGAAGATCTTTGCCTTTCCATATACTTGTTGTTATCCTTCCTGGACAAGCACGACTTCTACGAAATAAGGGTTTATCCTTCAATTAATTCCAGTGATATCTTCTATCATTACTGGAAGTTTTGTGATCATGGCACTTTAACCCTTTGTAAATAACAAGGACTTGTCTATTTTGTTACAGTACAATGCGGGTCTCACTTTTAGAGCAGTTTGTTTCGAAACTCTAGTACGTGCTAGCTAGCTAGTGTTACACTGTTTCAGACATGCTCAAGCCACCTTAACTCGGAGATAACAAATTATAGAAGTTTGAGGTTTTGAGATTTTTTCTAAATTTTATTTAGGGGTGTTTATTTTCAGTTTAATTTGGTTTTTATTTAAAAAAATTAACTGAACCGAATTAAAAAAAAAACTGAAATCAAATCGAAACTGGTTCAAACTGACCGGTTTCAATTCGGTTCGGTTATTTTAGAACAAAAATCAAAACTCAACCGACTGGTTTTGGTTTAATTCGGTTTGGTTCAATTTCGGTTAGATTTGATTATTTTATATTAAAAACTAAAACCTATATTGTTTTTTGGGGTTTTTTTTTGTAATTACTAATAGGTTTGGTTTCGGTGTGGCTCGGATTTTTTATTAATCTTGGCTCGGTTCGGTTTGGTTCGGTTTTTCAGTTTCAAACTTATAAAACCAAAATCGAACTGAACTGATCAGTTTTTTTAAATATTCTAATCGATTTTTTTTTACAGTTAAATTTTTTCAATTATTTTTTTTAGTTTTTTTTTAATTTAATTTAATTTTTTTATTTTTTTACTTACCCCTAATAACTTTAACGATAGAATGGCAGTTTCCATTAGAAATGTCAGTTCGCCATGGAATTTTAGGGATTTAACCGGGCTGCTTTTCTATTT
>Ga0307515_10015050_pt1 | contig 14291 bp, 14 predicted proteins | sample 17_EM_MG_FD_194513 | JGI IMG/M metagenome (GOLD analysis project Ga0307515, IMG submission 194513) | Populus trichocarpa ectomycorrhiza microbial communities from riparian zone in the Pacific Northwest, United States - 17_EM | ecosystem: Host-associated > Plants > Roots > Unclassified | place...
TACTACAACCACAACATCGACACCGCGCCCGACAAGTACGGCGACATCGTCAGCACCCGCCAGTACCAGGACCGGCTCGACACCCTGCAGCGCGTGCGCGGTGCCGGCGTGAAGGTGTGCTGTGGTGGCATCGTTGGCATGGGCGAGACACGCACGCAGCGCGCCGCGCTGATCGCTGCGCTGGCCAATCTCGACCCCTATCCCGAGTCGGTGCCCATCAACAACCTGGTGCAGGTCGAAGGCACGCCGCTGCACGGCCAGGCCAAGCTCGACCCGCTGGAGTTCGTTCGTGCGATTGCCGTGGCTCGCATCACGATGCCCACTTCGCGTGTGCGCTTGTCGGCCGGCCGCCAGCAACTCGGCGACGCCGTGCAGGCGCTGTGCTTCATGGCCGGCGCCAACTCGATCTTCTACGGCGACAAGCTGCTGACCACCGGCAACCCCGACGTTCAAGCCGACCGCGAGCTGCTCGACCGGCTGGGGATGAAGACGTCATGACGGACGCCGCCGGCGCGGCCGCCTCGGTGCCGAACCTCTACGGCGGTGGTGTATCGGCTGCTTCGAAAGAGCGCAAGCCGATGACGTTGCACAAGCTGCGCGAGATGCAGGCGGCCGGCGAACCCATCGTCATGCTGACCTGCTACGACGCGAGCTTCGCCAAGGTGGTCGACTCTGCCGGCGTCGACTGCGTGCTAGTCGGCGATTCTCTCGGCATGGTGCTGCAGGGCCGCCCCAGCACCTTGCCGGTGACGGTGGACGAGATGGCGTACCACCTGCGCTGCGTGGCCGCGGGCAATCGAAACACCTTTCTGATCGGCGACCTGCCCTTCGGCAGTTATCAAGAATCGCGCGAGCAAGCCATGCGCAGCGCCACGGCATTGATGCAGGCCGGTGCACACATGGTCAAGCTCGAAGGCGGCGGCTGGACGGCCGAGACGGTGCGTTTTCTCGTCGAGCGCGGTGTGCCGGTGTGCGCCCACCTCGGCCTCACGCCGCAGTCGGTGCATGCGCTGGGCGGGTACCGCATCCAGGGCCGAAGCGCCGATGGCGCAGCCACCTTGTTGCAGCACGCCCGCGAACTCTCTGACGCGGGTGCGGCGATGGCCGTGCTGGAGCTCGTGCCCTCGGCGGTCGCTCGCGAAATCACCAGAAAGGTGGCCATGGCCACCATCGGCATCGGCGCCGGCCAAGGGTGTTCGGGCCAGGTGCTGGTGCTGCACGACATGCTGGGCGTGACGCAAGGCAAGCTGCCGCGCTTCGTGCGCAACTTCATGGACGGTGCGCCGTCGATCGAAGCCGCGATTGCGCGCTACGTGGCCGATGTGAAGTCGCGCACGTTCCCAGACGACGCACTGCACGGCTACTGACAATGAAAATTCTCCACACCATCGCCGAGCTGCGCGCGGCATTGCCGGGTCCGCAATCGTGTGCCTTCGTTCCCACGATGGGCAACCTGCACGAAGGCCACCTGGCTTTGGTACGCCAGGCCAAGCAGCACGGCCTGCCGGTGGTGGCGAGCATCTTCGTCAACCGGCTGCAATTCGCACCGCATGAAGACTTCGACCGCTACCCGCGCACACTGCCGCGCGATGCCGAGCTGCTGAAAGGTGCTGGTTGCGATCTGGTGTTCGCACCCGACGAGCGCGAGATGTACCCCGAGCCACAGGCCTTCAAGGTGATCCCTGACCCGGCCTTGGCCGACATCCTCGAAGGCCACTTCCGCCCCGGCTTCTTCACCGGCGTGAGCACCGTTGTGATGAAGCTCTTCTCGATCGTGCAGCCCAAAATCGCGGTGTTCGGCAAGAAGGACTACCAGCAGCTGATGGTGATCCGGCGCATGGTCGAGCAGTTCGCGCTGCCGATGGCGATCGAAGGCGGCGAAACGCGCCGCTCAGGCGACGGCTTGGCCCTGTCATCGCGCAATGGCTACCTGAGCCCCACCGAACTGACCGAGGCACTCGCCTTGTCGCAAACGCTGAAGCAGCTGGCCGAGGGGTTCCGCGCCCAGCCCCAAGCGCTCGATCGGCTCGAAGCGCAAGCCCGCGACGCATTGTCAGCACGTGGTTGGCAACCCGACTATCTGACAGTGCGCCGCCGCAGCGACCTGCTGCCGCCCCAGACGACCGACGCCACCGCTCCGCTGGTGGCCTTGGGTGCCGCCCGCCTCGGCAACACCCGGCTGATCGACAACCTCGAGTTCTGACACCGGCCCGCTCGGCCTGGGCCAGGCGGCCTAGGAATTCGAGGGTGACCGCACGCCCAGCTTGAAGCCGATCATGGCCCGCAGCTTGTTGGGTACCACCGGCTTCACCAGCAGGTGGAAGTCGTGTTCCTGGGCTTCGGCCTCATGGCCCGTCATGGTGCTGCCGGTGACCATGATGGCCGGCACCTCGCTGCCGAAGCGCTGGCGCAAGGCCTGGATGGCTTCGACACCCGTGCGGCCCTGCTCCAGCCGGTAGTCCACGATCAAGAGATCCGGTCGAGAACTGATAGGGTCTGCCGCCAGTGCCCAGGCTTGGCTGGCCTCGACCGTCTCGAACGACGCCACCTGCGCCCCCCAGCCCTTCAGCAGCACCTCGAGCCCGCCGCGCACCGCCGGTTCGTCTTCGACGACGACGATGAACTTGCGGTCGAGCGTGATGCCGAGTGGTGCCTTGCCGGCCACGTCGCTCGGCCCGCGGACGCGGGGCGCCTTGCCGACCGGCAGCTGCAACGAAAACACCGTGCCGCGGCCCAGTTCGGAGCGCAGCGAGAGCGGCGCGTCGATCAGCCCGGCGAGGCGCTTGACGATCGCCAGCCCCAGGCCCAGCCCCTTGCGCTGTTGCGGCGACAGCGTTTCGCTGTAGGGCACCTGGTAGAACTCTTCGAAGATGTGCTCTTGCTCGCGCTCGCGGATGCCCATGCCGGTGTCCCACACCTGCAGCAGCAGATGGCCATCACGCCGCCGGCAGCTCACCAGCACGCTGCCATCGTTGGTGTAGCGGATGGCGTTGGACACCAGGTTGCGCATGATGCGCTCGACCAGCACCGGGTCGGCATGGATGTTGTGGCCCGCTCCGCGGAAGCGCAGGCTCAGGCCCTTCTCGAACGCCACCGGCTCGAAGTGCAGGCGCAGCTTGCGGAAGATCTCGCCGACGTTGAAGTGCTCGGGCGTCACGTCGACGCCGCCGGTGTCGATCTTGGTGATGTCGAGCAGCTCCGAGAACAGCCCCTCCAGGGCATCCACCGAGCCGTTGATGCTGGCCACGAGATGGGTCACCTCTTCATCGTGGCTGCGCTGGCGCAGCGCTTCTGCGAACAGGCCCATGGCGTGCAGTGGCTGCCGCAAGTCGTGGCTGGCCGCAGCGAAGAACTGCGTCTTGGCCCGGTTGGCCACCTCGGCCTCCTGGCGGGCCTTGTCGGCCGCGGCCTTCTCGGCGCGCAGCTGGATCAGCAGCTGATCAGCACGCACCTTGATCTGCATCAGTCCTTCATTGTTCTTTCGGTACAGGCGCGCGAGCATCACCGTGATGCCGAAGACGACGAGCAGGTAGGCCGCCAGCAGCAGGCTCTTCGAATCGCCGGGCAGCGCCACGCGCACGATCAGCGGCACCAGGCACAGTGCGCAGAATTCGTAGAAGGTGTTGTGCTGCGGCGAAAGAATCTGCATGCCGGCCATGCAGAAGCTGTAGATGGTGAGGATCAGGATCACCTTCTCCGAGGCGCCGCCGTAGCCATAGAAAAACCATGCCGCCACGCCCCACAACATGCCGGCACACAAGGTCGTGGCGCGCCAGGCCTGGTACCACCGCAGCAGAGCCTCGCGATCGTCATTCTTGCGGTGGCCGAAGCCGTATGACATCCAGGCCCGAACCAGGCCAAGAATGCCCAGCACCGTCAGCCACGCCAGCATGCCGGGCCGCGGCACCAGCTTCCAGAACTGGCTCACGGTGACGCCTACGCCCAGGATCATCGCCACCGTGGTGGTGGGCAAGTAGGCATAGATGTCGGCCACGCGCTCGGCCGAGGCCTGGTCTTCGAGCATCGCGCGGGTCGCGGCGTCGACGTCGGCCGCGGCTTCAGGGGCACCCGATGAAGCAGGTTTGTCGCGGCCGGGCTGGATCGTGACCATCGGTGTCAACGTGGCGTGCTGCCGCGCCAGGCGGAGAAGCCGCCATGCTGCTGGCTCATCTGGCTGACGGCCAGCACGGCCTGCGTGCGCGAACTCACGCCGAGTGCGCGCAGCACGGCGGCCACATGGTCCTTGACGGTCTCGACAGACAGGCCCAGTTCGCGCGCAATCAGCTTGTTGGGGTTGCCCTGAAGCAGCAACGCGAGCACATCGGTCTGGCGTGGCGTGAGCCCGAGCGAGGCCAGGCTGGGCTGGGTCTGGAAGCCGCTGTCGGTGGCTTCCTTGTTGACGACGTTGAGCTGGCCGTTGACGACGTCAGTGCTGCGCCGCGTTGCCGGCGGGTCCACGCCGATGCTCATCGGCGGCACGTAGATGCCGCCCGACATCACCATGTGCAGAGCCTCGAACAGCGTCTCGTTGGTGGCGCGCTTGGGCACGAAGCCCATCGCGCCGAGGTCGATGGAGCGAATCACGTCGCTGGCACGGTCGGAGGCCGAAACCACCACCACCGGCAGCGCCGGATAGGCAGCGCGGAACTCGACCAGCAGGTCGAAGCCGTCGGCATCGCCCAGTTGCAGGTCGAGCAGCACGAGGTCGAAATCGTCCGCGGCCTTCAGTGCCTCGCGGGCGGCACGGGCGCTGCCCGCACCGACCACGTTGACGTGGTCCCCCAACCCCTTGATGACCGTTTGCAGCGCCGAAAGAATCAGCGGGTGGTCATCGACCAGCAGGACCTTCATTGTTGTTCCCCCATAGGTGTGTGCGAGTGGCGATCCTATGCCAGGCCTCGCAGACAAAGCCTCCCTCCAATGGGGGTCGAAAGGTGTGTCTCCCCGGTTTCAGGCGTACCGGCGGGCCAGCGATTCGGCCACGCATACCGGCTTGGTCGAGCCTTCTCGCTCCATCGTGCATTCAACGGTCATTTGCGCACCACCTTCGAGCGGGATGTATTCGATGAGCTTGAAGCGCCCGCGCAGGCGGCTGTTCACCGGCACCGGCGACGGGAAGCGCACCTTGTTCAGGCCGTAGTTCACGCCCATCTTCGTTTCCGTGACACGGAAGGCAGAGGCCGTCATCTCGGGCAACAGGCTCAGCGTGAGAAAACCGTGCGCGATCGTCGTGCCGAAGGGGCCCTCTTTGGCGCGTTCGGCATCGAGGTGGATCCATTGGTGATCGCCGGTCGCGTCTGCGAACTTGTTGATCCGCTCCTGCGTGATGGTCATCCACTCGCTGACGCCGAGCTCCTGGCCGACCAACGGCTGCAGGTCCGAAATCTTCTCGAAAATCTTCATGCACTGATCCAGGTGATGAGGGGTTGCCACTGTTCCATGTCCCGCTCGACCCGGCTGGGCGCCACGTCCCACAGGGTGAGGCCGCGGGCAGCGAGGTGAACGTAGTTCTGAGTGTCCCGCAGGAAGGTGACGACCGGCGTCTCCAAGGTGCCAAGAAAGCTGCGCAGCTGGTCGGCCGAGATCGTGCCCTCGCGGATGCGCATGCCCACCACGCCCACCGACACCTTGTCGCCGCGGCGGTGCGCCAGCAGTTCACTGATGAAGGCATGGGTGGCGTGGATGTCGAAGATGCTCGGCTGCAGCGGCACGATCACCTTGTCCGCGATCTTCATCACCTCGTCGAGCCGCTTGCCGTGCAGGCCGGCGGGAGTGTCGAGCACCACGTGGGTGGTGCCTTTGGGCGGACGCACGACCTCGTCGTGCGCAACGTCCCAGTTGGTGATCTTGGGCAGCCCTTCGGGGCGCAGCGAGAGCCATGTGCGCGCCGACTGCTGGCGGTCCACGTCTCCCAGCATCACCGCATGCCCGGCGTGGGCCAGGTAACCTGCCACGTTGGTCGACAAGGTGGTCTTGCCCACCCCTCCCTTCGGATTAGCCACCACGATCACCGGCATGCTTGCTCCCGAGTTATGGACTTACTTAAGAAGTCTTCGCCGCGCATGGCGGGGACTTGTCCAGTACAGCCTGACGTTTGCGGTTATGTTAACGGGCGCCCGCTTCTCCTAACTCAAGACTTACCCATGACCCAAGCGACCGACATCCTCGTGATCACGGCCCACCCGCACATGGAGCTGTCGCGCATCAACCGCCGGCTGATGCGCGCCGCCGCCGAGGTGCCGCGGGTGCAAGTACGCGACCTCTACTCGCTCTACCCCGACTACCTGATCGACGTTCCCGCCGAGCAGGCCGCCCTCGCAGCCGCGCAGCTGGTGGTCTGGCAGCACCCGATCCACTGGTACCACATGCCCCCGCTGATGAAGCTCTGGGTCGACGAGGTGCTCGCCTTCGGCTGGGCCTACGGGCCCGGAGGCGAAGTGCTGAAGGGCAAGGACCTGTGGCTGGTCGCCAGCACTGGCGGCCCCGATGATTCGTACCAACCCACCAGCTACAACCGATATCACTTCGAAGCCTTCATGCCTCCCTACGAACAGACCGCCGCCCTGTGCGGCATGCGATTCCTGCCGCCCATGGTGCTGCACGGTGCCCACAAGGTGAGCCACCACGACCTCGACGCGCATGCCAGGACGCTGTCCGATCACCTCGCCAGCTACCCGGCCTGGCCCGAGCTCGAAGGGATGGAAGAGTGCGTCGCCTGCGAGGTGCCGCTCTCGGCTCGGCCGCAAGAAGAAGCGGCCAACACCGTCGACCATGCATTGGCCGTACACAACGCCGAGGCCGCCTGATGGAACACGGCAGTTGGCTGACCGGCACCCTGGTCTACCTCGGCGCGGCCGTGTTGGCCGTTCCCGTGGCAAAGAAGCTCGGGCTCGGGTCCATCATCGGCTACCTGGCCGCGGGCATTGCCATCGGGCCATGGGGCCTGCGGCTCGTGACCGATCCGCAGGACATGCTGCACTTCGCCGAGTTCGGCGTGGTGCTGATGCTCTTTCTCGTGGGCCTCGAACTGGAGCCGCGCCGCCTGTGGTCGCTGCGCAAGCCGATCTTCGGCTGGGGCAGCGTGCAGCTCTTCGGCTCGGCTGCGGTGCTGATGGCCATCGCCATGGCGTTCGGCGTTCCCTGGCAGCTCGCGCTGGTCGGCGGGCTCGGGCTGGCGATGTCGTCCACCGCCATCGGCCTGGGCGTGCTCGGCGAGCGCAACCTGATGGCCACCACCAGCGGGCAAAGCCTGCTCAGCGTGGCGCTGCTGCAAGACATCGCGGCCATCCCCATCCTCGCCCTGGTGCCGCTGCTGGCGGCCACCGAGGGCGTGCACGCCGAAGGCGGCGCGTGGCTGGCGGCGGCCAAGGCCATCGGCGTGATCGCCACCATCGTGCTGGGCGGGCGCTTGCTGCTGCGCCCCGCGCTGCGCTGGATCGCCCGCAGCGCCACACCGGAGATCTTCACTGCCGCCGCGCTGCTGCTGGTGGTGGCCACCGCAGCGCTGATGCAGGCGGTGGGCCTGTCGATGGCTCTGGGTGCCTTTCTCGCCGGCGTGCTGCTGGCTGAAAGCGAATACCGGCGCGAGCTCGAGACCGACATCGAGCCCTTCAAGGGCCTGCTGCTGGGTCTCTTCTTCATCGCCGTGGGCATGAGCATCGACTTCGCGGTGGTGCTGAAGCAGCCATTGCTCATCACTGCGATCGTGCTGGGCTTCTTCGCACTGAAAGCTGTCGTGCTGTGGGGCATGGGGCGCGCAATGCCGCTGCCCAAGCCTGAGCGGCCGGTGTTCATCATCCTGCTGGCACAGGGCGGCGAGTTCGGCTTCGTGGTGTTCCAGACGGCGACGCAGGCCAACGTGATCGACGCCGCCACCTCGTCGCTGCTGGTGGCGGCCGTCGCCATCTCGATGCTGCTGACGCCGTTGCTGCTGGTGGCCGCCGACAAGTGGTGGATCCCGCTGCTGGCCAAGCACAAGCCGGTCAATGTCGACGAGATCAGCGAGCCTCAAAACGCGCCGGTGATCATTGCCGGCTTCGGCCGCTACGGTCAGATCGTGGGCCGGCTGATGTTTGCCAACGGCATCAGCGCCACCGTGCTCGAGCACGATGCCGAGCAGGTCGAAAGCCTGCGCAAGTTCGGCTGGCAGGTCTTCTACGGCGACGCGACGCGGCTCGACCTGCTGCGCACGGCCGGTGCGGCCAAAGCAGGCGTCATCGTCGTGGCCATCGACGACGTGGAGCAGAGCCTGAAGCTCGTCGACGTGGTGAAAGAACACTTCCCGCAGCTGACCGTCATTGCGCGCGCGCGCAACGTGACGCATTACTACGGCCTGCGTGAACGCGGCGTGACGCTGATCGAACGCGAAACGCTCGACTCGGCACTGATGACCGGGCGCACCGTGCTCGAGGCGATGGGCTGGCAGCGCCACCAGGCGCGCAACCTGGCACTGCGCTTCAGGCGCCACAACATCGAGCTGCTGGAGGAGATGGCGCTGCACCGCACCGACGAGGCCAAGCTCATCGCGGTGGCCAAGCAAGGCCGGCAGCAGCTGGAGCAGCTCTGGGCCAAGGAGCGTGAAGAGGCCCAGGAGCGCAAGCAACGAGCGGGCTGGAGCAACGAAACAGTCGCTGAGTCGAGCGAGAGCGCACCATGACATCGACATCATTCCTGCGAACCCACAGTTTCAACGCGCTGCAGCCGGGCTGGCGGCTCATCGTGCTCGGCGCCGTGCATGGCAACGAGACCTGCGGCACACGTGGCATCGAACGCGTGCTCGCCGAGCTCGACAGCGGCAGCTTGCAGATCACGCGCGGCAGCGTGACCTTCGTTCCGGTGACCAACCCGCTGGCCTACCAGAAAGGCCAACGCACCGGCGACCGCAACCTCAACCGCAACCTGCGGCCCAACGACGATCCGCAAGACTACGAAGACCGCATCGGCAACGTGCTGTGCCCGCTGCTCGCCGCGCACGAGGTGCTGCTGGACCTGCACTCCTTCCACACAGCGGGCGAACCGTTCGCGATGATCGGCCCGCCCGACAACAAGGGCACGCTGGAGCCCTTCGCCCACGCCGCTGAAGAAGAAGCGCTGGCGTTGCGCCTGGGCCCGCGCCGCATCGTCGAAGGCTGGCTCGACACCTATGCCATGGGTGTGAAGAACCGGCTGCAGCGCGCCACCCCGACCGACCGTGCACAGATGCTCAGCACCGACCCGAGCTATGGCGTGGGCACCACCGAGTACATGCGCAGCCAGGGCGGCTACGCCATCACGCTCGAATGCGGCCAGCATGCCGACCCGCGCTCGCCCGACGTGGCCTACCGCGCGATCCGCAATACCCTCGCCCACCTGAAGCTGGTGGACGAGCCGGCGCCGCCGGCGCGCACCGACATCGAACTGCTGCGCCTGGCTGAGGTGACCGACCGCCACCATGCCGACGACCGCTTCGCGCGCGAGTGGGCGAGCTACGACCCGGTGAAAGCCGGCGAGACCATCGGCACCCGCGCAGACGGCACCGTGCTGCGCGCACCGAGCGACGGCTTCATCGTTTTCCCCAACCCGGCGGCGACACCAGGCAACGAGTGGTTCTACTTCGCGCTCAAGAGCAGCCGGGCCTTGAACCGCCGCGGTTGAATCTGCGGTGGCGCGGGTGCAGGGTTCAGTACGCCGCTTCGTAGATCGCTTCGATCTCGGCCTGCGTCAGTTTGCGCGGGTTGGTGGCACCCGAGCCATCTTTCATCGCGTTGATGGCCATCATCGGAATGTCTTCGCGCTTCACGCCCAGGTCGGACAGCTTGGCCGGAATGCCCACCGTGCGCGCCAGGTCGAACATGGCCTTCACCGCGCTCTGCGCCGCGGCCTCGGCGCTCAGCCCCGCGGTATCGACACCCAGCGCTCGCGCCACGTCGCCCATGCGCGGCACACAGGCGCTCGCGTTGACGGCTTCCACATGCGGCAGCAGCAGCGCGTTGCACACGCCATGCGGCAGGTTGTATTGCCCGCCGAGCTGGTGCGCCATCGCATGCACGTAGCCGAGGAAGGCGTTGTTGAACGCCATGCCGGCGAGGAACTGCGCGGAGCTCATGTTCTCGCGCGCTTCGATGTCGTCCTTCCCGTTCGCCACCGCGCGTGGCAAGAACTGGCCGATCAGCCTGATGGCGTGCAGCGCGCAGGCATCGGTCACCGGCGTGGCCACGGTCGACACATAGGCCTCGACCGCGTGCGTCAGCGCGTCCATGCCGGTCGCGGCGGTAAGCGATGGCGGCATGCCAAGCATCAGCTCGGGGTCGTTCACCGACAGCATCGGCGCCAGCTGCCGATCGACGATGTTCATCTTCAGGTGGCGTGTCTCATCGGTGATGACGGCAAAACGCGTGATCTCGCTGGCCGTGCCCGCGGTGGTGTTGACGGCGATCAGCGCCAGTGGCGGCTTCTTCACCTTGTTGACGCCGCGGTAGTCCATCACCGAGCCGCCATTGGTGGCCAGCACCGCGATCACCTTGGCGCAGTCATGCGGCGAGCCGCCACCCAGCGAAATGATGCAATCGGCCCCAACCTTCTGCAGCACGGCCAGGCCGGCATCGACGTTGGCGACCGTCGGGTTGGGCTGTACGCCGTCAAACACCGAAACCGCCATGTCGCGCTCGCGCAGCAGCGAAGCGACCCGCTCGGTGACGCCCAGGGCGGTGAGCGGTGCATCGGTCACGATGAGCGCGTGCTTGAAGCCACGCGACTGCACGACCGTCATTGCATCGGGCAAGCACCCAGCACCCATGATGTTTTCGGCCGTCATCAAAAAGCTGCGTGTCGGCATGGTCCGTCCTTCGGTTGATGAGCTGTGCGAAGCGACATTTTGACCCGAAGTGCACGGGCGTTCCAAATGTCAGTGGAAGCCGTCCCACAGCAGCTTGAGACCGGTGAGCAGCATGCCGATGTAAACCAGCTTGTAGAAGAGCGCCGGCGGAATGTGGGGCACCAGGCGCACGCCAACCCACACGCCCACCGGCGCCAGCGGCATCAACACCAGCGCCGTGCTCATGTTGCGCAGGTCGATCAGGCCCAGCCAGGCATAGGGCACGACCTTGGAGAGGTTGAGCGTCGCGAAGAAAATCGCCATGGTCGCCGTGAAGACCATGGGCGGCAGTCGCAAGGGCAGCACATAGGCACTCACCGGCGGGCTGCCGGCGTGGGCGACGAAGCTCGTGAAGCCCGAGGCCGAGCCCAGCAAGACACCCAGCCAGCGCGGCGGAGGCAGCGCATCAACGCGCGGCGGGAACAGCAACCGCTGGGCGAGGAAGAGCAAGGTCAACGCACCCACGATGCCCGACACCGTGTGCGTCGGCAGCACCCCGAACATCAGGAACCCGATGACCGTGCCCAGCAGCCCCGCCGGCAGCAGCAGGCGCAGCAGCGCGCGGTCACGCTGGTACCACAGCGCCTTGACGCCGGTGGCGTCCATCACCAGCAGCAGCGGCAGCATGATGGCCGCGGCCTGGGGCACGGGGATGGCCAGCGCCATCAGCGGCGTCGCCAGCGCGCCGAAGCCGGCGCCGAAGCCGCTTTTCGCCAGCCCCATCATCAACACCGCGGGCACGGCCACGGCATAAAACCCAAGGTCGGTGATCATCGATAAGAAAAGCGAGAATTCTCCGATGTTCGCCCCATCCCAAAACGACGTTCGCCGTTTCTTTTGCGACACCCACCGCAAGCGCGAGCAAGGCTTGCCGCTCACGCCGATGGAAACCGTGGCCGCCGACTGGATCGGCGAGCACCCCGAGTACCACGCCGAACTCAACGACGTGGACGCCGCACTGGCCGCCGTCTACGACGTCGAGGCCGGCCGCACCAACCCCTTCCTGCACTTGTCGATGCACCTGTCGATCAGCGAACAGGTCAGCATCGACCAGCCGCGCGGCATCAAGCAGGCCTATGCCTTGCTCGCTGCCAAGCGCGGCTCCGCGCACGAAGCGCAGCACGAGGTCATGGAGTGCCTGGGCGAGATGATGTGGGAGTCGCAGCGCAGCGGCCTACCGCCCGATGGCCACAAATACATCGACTGCATCGGCCGCCGAGCAACACGATAGCCCCCCAGTCGCTTCGCTCCTGCCCCCAGGGGGCGCCACCTGGCGGACCGGCAAAGCCGGATCCGCGGGCGTTGCTTGATGGAACGCGGCGCTACGCGCGCGACAGGGCGAGCACCGACCTTAAGCCGGCTTCTGTGGCACTCGTTGCGTGGGATCGTAGAAGAAGGTCTCTTCCGCCATGCGCTCGCCTTCCCAGCGCTGGTAGGCCAGCTCTTCCATGTGAGTGAAGCTGCCGTCCTTCCATTCGAAGTGGAAGATCCAGCGGATGACGACGTGATCGCCGTTGACGAACACCGGCCGCACGCATTGCGAGGTGACGGATGCGGCACGCGCCATCACCTTGCGCTCGTTGGCCACGTGCAGTTCGCGGCCGACACGAGGCGGGCCCATGTTCTCGCGCATGGTCGAGTCGGCGGTGTAGAACTCTTCGACCGCCTCAGCGTGGGCGTTCTGCTCGACTCTCGCGATGAATCTTTCCAGCGTCTCGGTGCTCGGCATGGCAGCTCCTCAAAGGAGCTTCAGTCTATTGCGCGTGCGCGCCCGACGTCTTGATCACCTTGGCCCATTTGTAGGACTCCGAGGTGATGAGCCGCCCGAACGCGGCCGAGCCCATGCCGCTGGGAATGGCACCTTGCGCCAGCATCGTCTGGCGCATGGCCTCGGTGCCGAGCGAGCGGGATATCTCGGCGTGCAGCTTGCCGACGATCTCGAGCGGGGTACCCACTGGCGCCAAGATGCCGAACCAGGACGTTGCATCGAAGCCCTTGAGCAGCGGCCCGCCCGCCTCGTCGATGGTGGGCAGCTCGAGCATCGAGAACGAGCGCGTGGTGCTGGTCACCGCGAGCGCCTTGAGCTTGCCCGACTTGATGAGCGGCGAGGCCGATGGCAGGTTGTCGAACATCACGTCCATCTTGCCGGCAACCAGGTCGGCCAACGCAGGGCCCGAGCCCTTGTAGGGTGTGTGCGGCATCACGGTGCCGGTCATCGCCTTGAAGAGTTCGCCGGTCAGGTGGATGGAAGTGCCGCTGCCGGAACTTGCCATGTTGAGCTTGCCGGGGTTGTCCTTCGCGTACTTGACGAGATCGAGCACGCTGTGGATGCCGGCCGACTCCATCTTGGCGGGGTTCATCACCAGCACATTGGGCACGTTGGCCACCAGCGTGACGGGCGCGAAGTCCTTGACGGGGTCGAAAGGCAGGCTCGCATAGAGGGCGCCGTTGATGGCCTGGGTGCCCACGGTGCCCATCAACAGTGTGTAGCCATCGGGTGGCGCCTTCGCCACCTCGGCCGCACCGAGGTTGCCGCCGGAGCCGGCCTTGTTGTCCACCGTAAAAGGCTGCTCGAAGGTGCGCTCAAGATGGGGCGCCAGCACGCGCGCCAGCACGTCGGTGGTGCCACCGGTAGCAAACGGCACCACGATGCGCACCGGCTTGGTGGGCCAGGCCTCGGCCATCGCGTTCGGCGTGTGAAGAGCCACAGGGCCCGCCGCAGCGGCAAGCAACAAACGTCGGCGCGTGAGGGATGGGTGCATGGGTGCGTCGCAGCAAAAGATGTGCGCGCGATTGTGCGGAGAGCCGTCCTCGTTGCAAGCGCAGAAATGAAAAGTTTCCGGTGCTCCAAGACTTCGTTGCCTCGCGCCGACAGTGTGGCCGTCAGCGTCGTGACCTGCCGCCTTTTGTCACTTCAGTCACTTCAGCGTGATCCATCGCCATTCCAGCCAGTTGTCGGGGCGGTGCACCGCGTCGACGTTCTGTCGCGCGGCCCACGGGATGACCTGTCGGTGCAGTGGAATGTTCAGCACCAGCTCGTTGTGCCGCTTGAGCAGTGCCTTGATGAGCTGCTCGCGCTTCTTCGGATCGGCTTCTTTGCTGGACGCAATGGCGAGTTCATCGAGCTGGGCGTCCTTCGCGCCGCCGAAGTTCCAGGCGCCAATTCCACCCTCGCCACGCCCGCGCAACACCGGTGTGATCGTCACTTCGGCATCGGTGATCTGGCCACCCCAACCGAGCATGTACATGGAGGTGTCGTACTTCTGCACCTTGGGAAAATAGGACGAGCGCGGCATGGCGTTGACGCGCACCTTCACGTTCAGCCGCGCCCACATCGAGGCCAGCGTCTGGCAGATCTCTTCATCGTTGATGTATCGGTTATTCGGGCAGTCGAGCGTCACTTCGAAGCCTTGCGGGTAGCCCGCATCGGCCATCAGCT
>Ga0307515_10015051_pt1 | contig 14290 bp, 2 predicted proteins | sample 17_EM_MG_FD_194513 | JGI IMG/M metagenome (GOLD analysis project Ga0307515, IMG submission 194513) | Populus trichocarpa ectomycorrhiza microbial communities from riparian zone in the Pacific Northwest, United States - 17_EM | ecosystem: Host-associated > Plants > Roots > Unclassified | place...
CAACGTAATAATAACTGGTGGAGTGGTTGCCTAATAGATTAACTCTAATTATATTCTAAGAATTACTATAAGGAAGGAACTATCTAGGTAGGGACTAAGGGTCCTTAAATACATAACCGTACTCCTATAAAATCCTTCTTGTACATAAGGTACGTATGCTCTGTTTGCTTTGCCATATAGATTATATAAATTACATAGATTACATAGATTACATTACGTGACTTAGTTACCATTCCTTGTTATATAGTTCTACCGAATCTATCCTAGACCGTGCTTATATTAACTAACTAGCTTCCTCCAACTCTTCTCTAAGTAGTTGTAACATTGTACTTAAAGCGTCCGTAACACTATCTTCCTCCTCCTTATCTTTATCCTTGAAGATTCCTAATATCTCTAAGTCGTTCACTAGAGGTGTAATATCCGTTTAATTAATTTGGTTAACATCGTTACTTATAATACCTCTAAAGGTTTCTAAGCCTCCGCCTTCTTCTTCTATAGCTTATCGGTCTTGTACCGTTGCTATAATATTATCTCTAGGTGGAATAATACTATTTTCGTGTTCTCGTTGTGCGAAAGAGGGGTTGGTTTGTGTTACGCTAGCAAGTCCTTTATCTTAGTAACCCTCTTCTTATTTAGAGTATACTAAAGCGAATATTCATTCGTCCTGCGACGTTCGCTCCGTATTTAACGCTAAGTATACGTGTCCTATAACTCTTAATAGTTATTAAGTTCCCTAAGTAATTTATTATAGGGTCTTATGTTTAATCTGCCGCTATAAAGCTTAATAGTGAACTTATAGGTGCCCTGGGCGAGATTTATTGTCTTTAGCGCGAAGATTAAGCTCGCGCTAAGTGGGTAAGAGAAGAGGATTGTTGAGCTCTTAAAGCCCGCGCCTCTGCTTATGCTCGGCTTCTTTATCTTAAGAAGGTTTGTGAGAAGGTTCGTTTTAAGGAGTAGAAACTTATAGAATAAGGTCTGCAGGAACTTAGTGATAAAAGAACGGATTCTCTTTAATTAGCGAAGGAAATAACTCTGAGTAGTTTAGCAATCGCTCTTTCTAGGTCCCCCTTAGGTAACTTATTCTTTAGTAATCCTTCTTTAATATTGCCTAACCTATTCTCTTCCGATACTCCTATACCTTTTCTATAGCGTTCTTTAAATTTTTTAGTAGTTTCTAGGTAGTCTTATTATAGCCTATCTACTTAACCTTATACTATATTTTATTGTTAACGTCCTTATAACTAATAATCTTTAAAACTTGCTATTTGTCTTCTTTTTATCCTTTATATATATTTGCTTTATAAACTAGTAGCTTAACTTTTCTATATGCTGGCTTTAGTATCGCGATATGCTATATAGGGTAGATCTTTATCTTGGCTAATAGGTTTAACTTAAACGTAACCGGTGAAATCCTTTAACTAATTTTGAAAGGTCCTAGTCTAATATAGTCTAACTTTTTGCTTAGTTGTTAACTTTTGAAATTTTTGTATAGTAGCTACACTTTATCTCCCTCCTTAAGATCTGGTCCCTCAGATCTCTTAGCATTGTAGTATTTCTTTATTCTTTGCTATACTACCTTAGCTATTTCCGTAAGGTTCTTATAAAGATTTATTAATATCTCTATCCTTTACTTAGCTATACTACTTATCTTCTTTGCTTAACGTGGCGATAATAATATTCTTAGCTTATATCTATAATTCGCCTTAAATAGTAACGTACCTATTTCTTTTTGTGGTATTATATTGTATATAAACTATATAACTGGTAATAGTAATACCTAATTATTCTGTGCGTAATTAACATAATATCTTAGATACTGCTCTAGTATTTAATTTAATCTTTCCGTTTAACTATCTGTCTGCGGATAATATATAGTGGAAGTTACTACTTAAACTCCTTGCTCTGCTAAGAATACCTCCTAGAATACTGCTATAAATCTTAGATCTCTATTTAATATAACTTTACTTAGTGCTTTATATCTTACAAACACTTCTTTAATATAGATTCTAGCAATATCTTCCGCTAAGATTTCTTCTATATATACTATAAAGTATCTTCACTTTATAAGCTTATTTACTATTACTAAGATTGCATTATAATCTTGTCCGGTAATAGGATCTCTTAATTTTAGTAACTTAATAATAAAGTCCCATAATATAACCTCCTATGGTCTCTCTGGTATTTTAATAGGTTGTAGCCCTCTATATGGCTTATGCCTTATTAGTTTATTTCTTTAGTAATCTAGACACTCTCTAGTGACCTTTTTGGCTATTCTCTAGATTTTATTAATAATGTACTCCTCTTAGAGTCTTAATACTAAGCCTATAGCTCCATTATATCCTTAAGTTAGTTCTTTATAGAAATCTTCTATAAATTGCTCTGCTATGCTTCTTAGGATGTACTTTACTTTTTAGTTTTTGTATATATCCGATTATAGATCTTTTAGCTATGCTTCTAGAATTCTTTATACCCAAAAGCTTTCTAGTAACTTATAAACTTTCTTTAGTTTTTTCTAAGTTACTATAATTTTCGGATAATTGTATCTAATTAATCTATCTATATCTTTTTGTAATAAAGCCCCTAATAGCTTTTTATTATTTTATAGTTTAGCCTTTTAACTTAAAGCGTCTGCTCTTATATTGTCCGTACCCTTAGTATACTAAATCTTAAAATAGTATTCTGTAAGCATCTCTGCCCATCTAACCTGTCTTTAGTTAAGTTCCTTTATCGTTAAAAATCCTGTTAGGTTCTTATAATCCATCTTAACTATAAATAGTTTTTCCGTGCCTTATAAGAATGCTCTTTATTTTTTTAGTGCTGTAACTATACCTAATAACTCCTTATTATAGATGTTATAGTTTAACTCTAGTAGTATTATCTTCCGACTATAGTATACCACTAGGTGCCATCTATCTAGATGCTTTTATATAAAATATACTCCTAGTACAAAGTCTAATACATCTATCTTAATAACCGTCTCTAGTCCTAGTTAATAGATCTTAAGAACTAGCTCCTAGGTAAACAACTTTTTAACCTCCTTAAACAGTTCTTGTTATTCCTATCCCTATACCTATAGTTCCTCTTTCTTCGTTAACCGCGTAAATAGCTTAATATCCTTTAACCATTGCGCTATAAACCTTCTACAGTAATTGCAAAACCCTAGAAATAATCTTAACTGCGTAACGTTCTCTAGTTCTTGCCAATTCACTATAGCCTTAATCTTCTTTAGATCTATGCTAAGTTAGCCTAGTTTAATAATAAATCTAACAAAATCTATCTTCCTAGTAAAGAACTCGTATTTCTTAATTGCTACTAGCATCTGTTCCTCTTATAGTCTTTTTAAGACCTATTTAACGTGTTCCCCGTGTTCTTCCTTATTTATTAAGTAGATAATAATATTATTAAGGTATACCATAACAAATTTATCTAAGTGTTCTCTTAATATATTGTTAATTCGCTTTTGGAATATTACTGGTGCGTTTATAAGCCCAAATTGCATAACTAATAGTTTATATAGTCCTTCCTTTAACCTAAAGGCTGCCTTCTATTCGTCGCCTTCCTTAATTCTAATCTAATAGTACGCCTATCTTAGATCTATCTTTATAAAGATTTGCGCGTTGCCTATCCTATCTTAGATCTTATTAATTAAGGGTAAAAGATACCTATCCTTCCTGGTAATGCTATTTAACTATCTATAGTTAATACACAGCCTTAGCTTGCTATTCTTTTTTAGGACAAATAATACTGGATAACCCGCTAATAATTACGATGGTCTAATATATCCCTTTTATAAGTTCTCCTAAATAAACTCTTTTAATACTCTACCTTCCTCTTTAGTAAGCTTATAGATTAGAAAGAACCTTAAACTTATTCCTAGTTCCAATTCTATCTTATAGTCCCATACTACATACTTTAACAGCTTTTTACTTTCTAGTAACTATAATTTCTTACTATACTTATGGTATCTCTTTAGTATATGGCCTAGTCCCTTTTCTGTTTCCTTATAGGTTGCTCCTACTTGGTACTATACTAACTTAGCTTATTATCGCACTTTACGGCGTTAAGTATTTCTAATATCGACCTAACCTGTAACCCAATCAATTTTTAGATTATACTCCTATAACTAAGGTATCCCTAGTATTACCTTATCCTTCCCTAATAGTAGGATATTAAAAAACATCTAAATTTATCTTCCTTTAATAGTTAACTAAATAGGTCCTATTTTAAGATTAATAATGCCATCTCTATAAGCTATCGGATCTCCTAAAATTATTACTAATAAATATAGGTACTCCTTTCTCCTGTGTAGTAGTCCTATTCTTTTAACTGCTACTAGTAAAATGTGGTTCCTTATTACTCCACTATCTATTAGTGCTTTAAACTGTTAATCTTGCTATTTAACTCGTAAATTTAGGTGTCTTCCTTAAATTCCCTTAAGGGTTTAAGGCTCTACTACTAGTTCCCTCTAATCCCGTAGGCCTCTACTTTTCCTAACTATTGGCTACTAGATCCTATTTATACTTAGTCTAACTTAGGCTAATACTTAGTTCGCTTTTTATCTTTAATGTACTATAGATAGGTATTCTCTAGACATTCCTACTATTATTATCCATCTAGGCATTCTTCCGTAAGGAATCTTCCTAGTTAAAGTATTAAGTCCCCTTATTCTTAAACTTCTACTAGGTGCTAACTATATATATACTTAGCGTTTTAGTATTTCGCCTTATCCGTCATCTAATATATTCTTATTAGATACTTCCAATTTTTATCTTTTAGTACTTTATATATATTGCACGCATTATCCACGCATGCTATCTATAATAGTGTATAATATGCTTAGTATCTTAGGTTAACTCTTAGCTCGTCTTTATCCTTAAGTTTAAACCTTTCTTATATTAATCTAAGCGTTACAACTTTATTCGCAGGTACTAAAATTCACCTTTCGCTTCTCTAGTCCTCTAATTACTCCTTTAAATCTTTTAACGTTATAATTAAGGCCCCCTTAATATAAGTTATCGCCTTTTCCGTAATCGGGTGGTTTTGGATAACTTTTTCATCCAACTATATATAGAAATCTTCCTACTTATCGTTATATTGCTGCCTATACCACTTTTAGTATAGCTACTTAAGTATATACGCTCTGTCCGTAAGGAAGTATCTCCTTATTACTGCATTATAATAGCCTTTTATATATTATTCCTTAAATTTAGTTAGAATCTCTAAATCCTCTTCTTATTTTAGTTTAGTAAGCTACTTAGCTCTTAGTATACCTACTTTTAGCCTATTAGTAATTCTTTATACTAGCGCGCTATCCCTTATACAACCTAGCAGACTAGATCTCTGTTTTAGTTTCTACTCTTACTATAAGGTAATTCTTGCTCTAAATTCCTCTATAGTTTCTTTTCTTTCGCGTCTTATAAGTAGATCCTTAAAGTCTTTATACTTCTTAATCTTAGTATTAACTTTTTAATCTTTAGGCTGAACACCGTATTTAACTAGTAAGTCCTTTAGGTCTATATATCTATCTCCTAATTTAACTACCGCCTAGATTATAGATTCTCTAATTTATAAAGAAGCTCCTTACCTCTTATCTATAGGTGTCCTTATTTATACTCCAAATTCTTAGTCCCTTAGATTCTTTAATCCTAAGCTTACTTCTAACTTAAGCTTGGCTCCCGCCTTAGTCTAACTAGGCGTCCGTAGTGTTCTTATTTCATCTTAAGAATCTTAAATCTTATCTATTTTATCTTAAGAATTTAATGCCTATAGGAAACTCTATCCCGAGCTTATTTGTATGTTTTTAAACTAAGCTATTACCCTACTCCATCGGTTTTCGTCCGTTATAGGTCCTTGGGTATACCTTATCTCGTTTTAAGAATCTTAGTCGTCTTTTATCTCGTCTTAAGAATCTTAAGCCTTTGGCCTTTTGCCTTTATTAAGTGGTAAATTAGCACTAGCAGTTATCTGCTTGCTTGGTTTTTATAAGACGCTCTTCCTGCCGTCTTATAAAGCGATAGATGCCGTATCCAACGGTGTTATAATGCCCGTTACTAAACCTTACTCTATAGCGGTCTTAGTCTCTACTTCTAATACTAATATCTTAAGATCTTTTTTCTTAACATTGCTAAATGGATTTTTCCTAAAGTCCCTTTCTAAATACTGCCTTATTAACACTGTACTAAAAGTTACTGTTAGATCTTCGTCGCATTTGTAGAGCCTATCTTACTCTTTATAGTCTTAAGTAGCTCTTAGTTTCTCTAAACTAGGTTCCTATAGCTAATAGCTTACGCTATACTTAGCGTCTTTATAAATTCGGCACGCGTTATTATAGCAAAACGTAAAGTAGTTAATTGAACAATCTTTTATTCCTTATAGTGTATTATTGTCCCTCTATACGTATATACCGTCTGCTAGTCCGGTTCCCTTTATTATATAGTAACTTTAACTATCTTTATAATCTCTAGCAAAATAACCCTATTTTCCGCAATTTATATAAGCTCCCTTTTTAAACCATTTTTCTTATTATGGAGTCCGCTTAAATATCTTCTGCTGCTAAGATCCCTAATTCGGCCTTTGCTCCCTAGACCTTTAATTACTTAATTCTTATCCTCTTAGTCTCTATAGTGTCTTACTCTATCTCTTATAGGTTTCTTTAGTACCACTTAGGTTTATTAGCTCTGCGCCATACCATAGTTTTTAACTTAGCTTTGGTTAATGCGTACTCTACGCCTTATATAACTATAGAACTCTATCCTAACCTCTCTTAGTCTGTTCCCTTTGGTAGATCCTATTATTAATCTTTATCACTTAATCTATTAATTCCCTTAGGGTATCCGCATCTTCCATTAGAATAATTACGTCCTAAACTTTAGCCTTAAGTCCCTGTTTATACTGTGCCATAAGCGCCCTATTATTCCACTTAACTTATATTACTAGCGTTTGGAACTACGTTGTATATTTAATGGCTAAGGTTTATTGCGTAATATCTTAAAGCTTTCTTTCCGCTATAGTTATTACCTTTAGGTCTCTAAATATCTATATAAGTCGCTCTATAAATCTATTCTAGCTTAAGAATATAAACCGTACTTTTTGGTTCGTCGTTGTTATTCTATTTACTTATATCTCTATAAAGTAAGGCTTAAACTATTTAAGTGCTCTTTCTAATAAGAACAATCCTGTATACGCTATTTGATCTATAGGTATTACTAGCTTTGCTCCCTCTTACGTAACCTTAAAGTGCATTTACGTAAGGAATCCTTTAAGCTTTAATCTCTCTCCTAAGAATCTTTTAATTAATAGTAACTTAACCTTTACTGCGCCTATCCTGTTAATCTTTTATTTAAGTGCCGTATTATTTTCTGTTAACTAGTTAACTATTTCCTATAGTTGTCCGACCGTTATAGGTTGTTGTAAGTTAGTATCTGCTATACTAGTGTTACCTTCTAACCTTAAAGTAGTTGCTGCCGTTAATGGCGTCGTGGTGGCTGCTTTTAGTGGCATGTTGTTTAACTTTTAATACCGTAACTAGGTAGTAATTGTGTAATAGAATCTTATAGTAAGTACTACGGTGGGTCCTGTTATTAGGCTAGGTATATAGGTAATGCGTAAAGTTAACAACGTAATAATAACTGGTGGAGTGGTTGCCTAATAGATTAACTCTAATTATATTCTGAGAATTACTATAAGGAAGGAACTATCTAGGTAGGGACTAAGGGTCCTTAAATATATAACCGTACTCCTATGAAATCCTTCTTGTACGTAAGGTACGTATACTCTATCTACTCTACTATATAGATTATACAGATTACACAGATCATACAGATTACATTACGTGACTCGGTTACTATTCCTCGTCATATGGTTCTACCGGATTTATCCTAGACCGTGCTTATATTAACTAACTAGCTTTCTCCGACTCTTCTCCAAGTAGTTGTAACATCGTACTTAAAGCGTCTGTAACACTATATAGCGTTATAAGGGCTACGCCTCCTAAGATCTTCTTTAGCTGTACGGGCGCTATATTAATTACTTTAATCTACTTTAGGTAAGAAACTTCTCCTAGAGCTGCTCGTTTTCTAATTTTAATAAGTTAGTAACTATCTTATACTCTTTACTTCGGTTAATTGCTTTAGCTTCTATCTTCTTTAGCGCTAGGCAGTTATTAGAATAGTGTCTTTACCTACTATAGTTATAGTAAGTAGCTAGTGCTTTTGCAGCCGGTATTAGGGTTAGCAACTACCTAGAAGGGGGGGGATCTTTAGTCTCTTTAGTGTCCCTTATAGAAGCTCTTTTAATAGCCTAGGCTACTCTACGGTCGCTTTATTCCTTACCTATTTACTTTAGACCTTAGGCGTACTACTAAGCAGTCTTATAGTAGGCGTAGAAGTTATAGTCTTCGTCTACTACCTTAACCTCTATTTAAACGCGTAGGCTATTATAAAGCTTATTATAAAGCTCCTTTTTCCACTAATCTTATAGCATCCTTAAGATATTTGCCAGCCGTATAAAGTTAGATTGGAAATTGTTAAAGTCTCCTAGGTACGGTATCTTAAGGCCCTTAAGTTCCTGCTAGGCCTTAATACGGCGATCTAGGTCCTTAAAGACGTTCTTTAGGAACTTAAGTACTTTTTTACTAGTAGGGTTGCGTCCTATATCGCGCTCTGCTTCTAGGTAGGGTAAGAGATAGTTATAAGCTTTGCCTCCTATACGCGTTTTAATATACGCTACCTTTATATCTTCCTCCTAGTCTAGGTTATCTTGGTAAAACCAGTCTATATTAAATTAAAGCTTATTCCGTACGTGGCCGCTCTAGGCCTAGTAGGTAGGTTTTTTCCTATTTATAAGTATAGGCGGATCTAGGAACTTAGCTATACGGCTTAAGCCTATAGCGCTGCTTATCTAAGAAAATGGTGTCCCTTCTTGCGTTATTTATACTAGCGTGCCTTCCTCTTTATTGTCCTGCAGCCCTAGGGCTTATATAGTGACCTTATAGCCTATCCTAGATATCTTCCAATTGGCCTTATAGAGTTCATCTGTCCTATTATCTAGGCGCTCTATAAGCTCTGCTATCTTTACTCTAGCCTCTTCTTTCGTATTAAGAGCCTTATGGGCGTGGTTATTTATAAGACGCTATAGTATAGCAATCTACTATTTTATTGCCTTCCTTCGCATTTTTTAGAGCTTTAGCTCTTTTATAAGTTCGGTTATAGAAATCACGGCTATACTTTAGGTGGTCACGGCTATATACTCTCTCTTTATCTCCATCTTAAAGTATATGGGGTTTTTATTATCTTTTGATTGCGCTATAAAACGGTCCTATTTGCTCTTTATATTATCTAAAAGCTCTATCTTACTATAGTACGGTTAGAGCTCTAGCGGCTTAAGTGATGCGTCTATGGGTTCCTTGCGACCTGCTAGCGCTAGGTTAGTAGCTATCTCTAGTATACTAGGCCTTAATGCGCTCTTTCTTACTATAGTATCTCTCTTTACTTCCTTAGGCAAGTCCTCCTGCTACTAAGATTATACTTTAGTTAATCCTTCTAATCTAATTACTGTAGTTTCTTCTTTTAGCTGCTTAATCTGCTATTATAATTGCCTGCCTTAAGTAGGGCTTAGAGGGTTAGTTAGTCTATAATTATAATAGTAGAACAGCTCTATTTAGCTATGCGTTTAACTATTAGACCTAGTATTATATTATAAGGGTTATTTTGGCCCTTACTTAGCTGTATCGCCTAGGGGCTCTTAGGGGTCGCTAAGGCTAGCCTTCGGCTAGCCCTTGGCACCTCCTTATAAGCACCTTAGGCTTACAGCCCTTCCCTTCTCATTAGTTCGTCTCTCTCTGTACTAGGCTATTACCTACCCTTATTACCATATCGTCCTCTTCTATCGACTCCCTATATAACTTATGCTCGGCTTGCCTGCTCCCTACTGTATACCCTAGCAATACTGCCTTATATTTAAACCGATCCTACACCCTTGCGGGTGGTAGCCTGCAGTAAGCTAAGGGCTGCGCCCTTGAGTAAAATCACGATCCTCTATTTTTACCTAGGACGATTGCGTTTACTGCGACACAGTAGGTATACTAGCAGACGCCTGGCAGATCGCATCCGTATATAAAGGTTTATTGGAATACGGATTAGGTCCTCTATATTACCTAGGACGATTGCGTATACTATAAAGCAGCTACACTAGCAAGACGTCTAGTAGATCGTATCCGCTTATAGTGGTAGATACGGATCAGGAGATAAGGGAGACAGTAGCTACCTGGCTAAGGGTTAGGGGTTATCCGGATCGTACGCGATCATCTCTTGACGCGATTGGTATACCCGCATACGATCGACAGTGCAGCGGTGCAGCTCTACCCTGACGGCGACCTAGAGGTGATTTAATTGCTATCCGAAAGCTTTCTAGTAGGAGTTAAGGGGGATCCTACGCGATTAAGCTTGTAAACACTCTATAGGCTAACCGCGGTTCACTTGCTATAGAGGTCCCACTAACAGAGATTGGAAGGTTAAACGTTCTTAAAGAGATGTAGCTACCCTGGAGGCTATCTGATTGCTATTTAATGGCTATCCGAAGAACTAACGGCTAGTTTTTAAAGCTATAGCTACTACCCTCTCTTCTAGATTAAATAAAATTAAGGGCTACTGCCTAACTAGCTAAAGAGCTGCCGAGACTAAACCGTAGGCGGTTGTCTTTTATTAAGCTACGGCTTACCTTAAGAGCTATAGCTTGCCTAAGAGAATGGCGGCGGCTTAAAGATCCTACGTGATTGACCCAAAGACTCTCCGGCTGTCAGCTATAGGGCTGCCGAGACCTAATCGTAGGGCGATTATCTCTTAGAGCTATAGCTTGCCTAAAAGATATAGCAGCAGCTTAAAGATCGTACGCGATTATCTATCTGTAAGGCTTCGGTCGCTCTAAGAGCTCTAGCTTGCATTAAGAGCTCCAGCTTGCCTAAGAGAATAATAGCAGCTTTTAGATCCTATGAGATCTCTTCTTATTGCTAATATTACTCCGTAATAACACTGTAATTTAGAAGAAAGGAAACACGCGTATGGCTATTTAGCCATCACTTCCTTATAAAAACTGATTACGCGGCCAGGGGAAGGCAATTAAGACATTAATTTAAAGTCTCTAAAAGAGCTACGTCTTATAAAGATCGTACGCGATCATCTCTTAGTAAGGCTTTGGTTGCTTTAAGAGCTCCAGCTTGCTTCAAAAGCTCACAAGATCCTATTACGGTTAAATACCAATATCTCTCCGAACCCCTTCCGGGACGAGCCCTCTATAATCTCCCGCTACCGTAAGGTAATAGAGGGGGTTGACTGTAAGAAGGGGGGGGAATATAAGGGATATTCTTGTAATTAAGCTGGCTCTAAGTGGAGACTATCTAGCTATTAGCTATAGAGCTGTTAAGACCTAATTGTAGGCGATTGTCTCCAAGACTAATCGTATATAATTAAGTCTTACCTACTAGCAGACGCTCTTTTCCTACCTAAAATAGGCCCCTTTTCCCACTGGGTTTTGGCTATAGGTTAAGGTTTTTATTAAGGCTGCTTAGCTGGTCCTTTTCCCCCATTTCTTTATTCCCCTGTACAAGCAAGGCTTCTATACTGCTTACCTTTCTGTATATAGAATTAATCTATTGGGATATAGGCTGGGGGTCAGCCCTAACTAAGGGGGGGGCAATGTAAGGGTTATTTTGGCCCTTACTCGGCTGCATCGCCTAGGGGCTCTTAGGGGTCGCCAAGGCTAGCCTTTAGCTAGCCCTTAGTACCTCCTTATAAGCACCTCAGGCTTACAGCCCTTCCCTCCTTATTAGTTCGTCTCTCTCTATACTAGGCTATTGCCTACCCTTATTACCATATCGTCCTCTTTTATCGACTCCCTATATGACTTATACTCGGCTTGCCTGCTCCCTACCGTACACCTTAGTAATACTGCCTTATATATATCGCCTCTATAAGCTAATTAAGGGTAGACCTTAGTCTAATATTACGGCTAGCTTTCTATAGGAGCAATCTAATAGATTAAGTAATAATAAGGGGCTATATTATAAATAGACTAAGGTAAGGGCTTAAAGAAGGGGGCGTAGTAGACGACTATATATATATTTGGTTGTTGGGGTAACGTTAGGGCAACGTTAATCTATAACCAATGACGCCTTAATAGTAGCTATATAGACGAACCGTTATACTGTCTAGATTACGCTAGTAGCTACTTTTATAGCTACCTTAGGAACTATAGGAGTCTTAAAATTCCCCTCCACGCTAAATCTTCTAAAGCTTGTTAAATGTTTGTGGAGAAGTAGAGGCTTATTATAGAGATTACTGCGGAGATTACTGCGGAGATTGCTAGTAGGACGGAGCTTAAGGCACGAGTTAAGATACGGCAGCTTGAGGTATTTAAGGTGTTTAATAGCCTGAGGTTATCTGTAGTGGTTACTGCGGAGGTTCTTACGGAGGTTGCTGCGGAGGTTCTTACGGAGGTTCTTACGGAGATTGCTGCGGAGGTTACTATAGAGGTTGCTGCGGAGGTTCTTACTATAGAGGTTGCTTCGGAGCTTGTTATAGAGCTTAATGCGGAGCTTGTTGCGGAGCTTAAGGCATAGGTTAAGATACGGCAGCCTAAGGAACTTAAGGTGTTTAATAGCCTAAGGTTATCTATAGTGTTGCTTATAGCTATCCGTTATTAAGATTCCCTTAAGAGTTAAGCTTCTTTATAGCGCGTAGTTAGTGCTTAATCTCTTACGGAGGTTCCTCTAGAAGTTCTTACGGACGTTACTACGGATGTTATTGCTAGGCAGAAGGACTAAGTGGGAGATTAGCGTTCTAGGGGCTTTAATATAAATTAAAGTTACCTTCTAAAGAATATTAGTTGGTTCTTAGTTTCCGTAGTTAACGTATAATCTTAGCTTTTATCTATACTAGTTCTTCTATACTAATAATAACGGCCTAAATATTACTAGTAATTAGGTTACCGTTCTTAGTAATATATACCCCGTTCCTATAAAGGAAGTCTTAAAAATCCTAAATAATATTAACGTTGCTAAGTGCCTAGGTATTAGCGGTCCATCCTATAAAATCCTCCCTAAAATACTCCTATAGCTGTAAATCGGCCTAATATCTATTTTAGTAGAATATAATATAGTGTAGGAGAAAGCCGTTAACTTGTTTTATAGTATAAGTTGTTATATTAAGGGTAAATTCATCCTAATCTTTATTAATAAGTTTCGCGTACGTAGCTACCCCTAGTAGTAAGGAGTCTCTCTAGTTGTTTGGAATAGCTATAGCCATATTTTTAGAGGAAGGGAAGTGTTATTTAGTACGCGTTTATAATATATATTTACAATTATAGGGCTTAGGACCAGTGCTAGTCTTAAATCGCGAAGACTTATAAAGCGTGTTATTCTGCGTAATAGACGCAAGAATCTATAATTTAGAAAAGGCTTAGAACTAGTTCTGGCCTTTAAATCCTTAGATTTATAAAAGAGTTCTATTTAAGGTTTAGGACTAGTTCTAACCTTAAAAGACAGCTTCCTCTAGCACAAGTAGCACTAGTACAGTAGCTTATCTCTTCTTAGTAATACTTAGCTGTTCTGTGGTATAACTATAAAGTTAATTACTAATTAGTGTTGGTTATATAAGGTGATATTACGTAGCTACGGTTTATAAATAGTATAATAATTATTCTTCTTAATAAAAGTAAAGGATTATAAGAATCGCAGTGCCTAAGTAGGGGGCTAATTAGTCACTATAAGGGTGACTAATTAGAGACACGTGACCGCGTACCCTCTGTCCATATATTCTGACACATACATTCTAATAAGCGCCTTAGTATATTAACTAACTAAGTATATTACCTTATTAGGTATATATTAGTAGTAAGCCCTATATTTTAAATATTTTTAGTTTTAATATTTCTTTAATAGGCTTCTTAATAGGTACCTACCTATACTTCCTACTTATTATCTTCTTATTATAAGCTAATTTATTAATAAAAATAAACTGATTGCGCCTATAGCTATAGATTTAAATATTTTAATTATCTCTTAGACCTAGGCTATATTATTACATTATTATCCTTATAACCTTTCTACTTTATTTCCTTTATATTAATCTAGTGAATAGTATACTTTATACTACTACTATATTATAATTATTATATAAAAACTAGAGTATCTCTTTATAATAGGCATTTAGGTTATATAGTAGGCTATATATACTAAACTACTAAATACCTAAATTATAAAAGCTTTAAAACTTTAAATTTTTAGTTATAATCTTAT
>Ga0307515_10015052_pt1 | contig 14289 bp, 10 predicted proteins | sample 17_EM_MG_FD_194513 | JGI IMG/M metagenome (GOLD analysis project Ga0307515, IMG submission 194513) | Populus trichocarpa ectomycorrhiza microbial communities from riparian zone in the Pacific Northwest, United States - 17_EM | ecosystem: Host-associated > Plants > Roots > Unclassified | place...
ATGCACACTTGCCTATACCACGGCACCCAGCGTCGAGCATGGAACTAATAACACACGGATCTTGCCCAAGGGAATTTTCGTTCTGTACCGGCGTGCAATCCACACGTGAGCGCCCCCAAAAAACACGAGCTGCCTTTTTTTGGAGACGAGCAAAATGCAAATGTAACGTACCCATTCCCAGCCTGCACGACACGCCGCCATCTCCAACTGAGCCCACACCCCAAAGGAGCGAGGACCGAACACAGACAGCGCGAGAATCGTCACGGTCACCCAGAGCTGTTTCGAGTTCATGACGGCGAGGGTTTGGGACAAGGGAGGAGGAGGGGCGACGCTCCTAGGGGGGATAAGGCGGGGAAACGCCAAGACCCATTTGTGCGCGGGCGGTGCACAGATTCAATATGGTCGGGCGATCCGATGTTGATATTCACTTACGCACCAGCCGAGAAAGGAAAAGCAGGCACATGCTGGACGAGGCGGATGGCGTGACAGGCACCGGTTGTCGGTCGGTCCAAGTTGAAGAATGTTTGTTACTTTTTATGATCCGACGGCTGTCACAACAGACACGTTCAATTCCATCCGCGATAGCAACTTTCTGGCATCCGCAACCGAAGGAATGGGCAGACATAATATTTACAGAGGACATGGCTAAACAAGAGATAAGTCTCAAGCTTCGAGACCAACCGCTCAGGGGGATTTACAGGCTCGGATCATCTTGCGATCATCTCCCATTTAGTAGTAGGGCCTTCGAAGCGATGCAGAGAAAGGAGACAATGTATGTATGCCCCTCCTCGCGTAAGTGATTCGCGGAATAGACGAGAGCCAGTAGTGATAAGTGAAAATCACGGCGGAATACATATGCTATTCAACTGGTCCGGCAAACGAACAAAGGAAAAAAACGGAGGGGAATTTGGAGAACCATCCGGCGATCACATGTCACACCTGAGGTGGAGGTTTCGGGGATGTGGGCTTCGAGGATGTGGGTTTCGGGGATGTGGGTTTCGGGGATGTGGATTTCGAGGGTTTGGGCTTCGAGGTTCGGCGTTTCCAGCGTCGGCGTTTCTTGTCGTCATCGTCGTCTTCATTTTTATCTTGTCCGTCTGATTCACCTTGATCCCGTCCATCTGATCCACCTTGATCCTGTCCATCCGCTCCGTCTGCTCCGCTCGAATTCAGCGCGTTCGATCCGCCTTCTCCGCCTGACTCTAGCCCACCTTGTCCTCCTGTAACCAGTCCAACTTTTCCTTCTGTCATCAGTCCGCCCTGTGCTTCTGGATCCGGTCCGCCTGAGCCCAGCATCTGGTGCTGTTGTTTCTGCTTGCGACGGCGTCGCCAAAGGAACGCCAAGATGAGAAGAAACAGGAGCGGAAGAAGGGAACCGAGAACAGCTGTTGGGTATACAGGATCAGATCCAGTTTCGTTCGGAATCAACATTCTGTGGCGTACCACCGGCAATAGTGTTTGTATGCGGTCCACTTCCCGTATAGACGTTGGGGTCGATCGGGCGAGTCGAGTTGTTGGTGCTGGTCGGGGTGGGGGTGCTGGTGCCGGTCGGGGTGAAGAGGGTGTTGAGGTTGCTCGAAGTGAGGGGGGTGTCGGTGCTGATCGGAATGGGGAGGGTGTCGGTGTCGGTGTTGGTTGGAATTGTTGAAGTGTCGGTGTCAGTCGAAATGGGGAGGGCGGTGTCGGTCGAAATGGGGAGGGCGGTGTCGGTCGAAGTGAAGGAGGTGTCGGTGGAGCTTATGGTGGTGACCACGGATGGCGTTGCCTCAGGATCCCCTAATAAAACCGATAAACAAAGAGATGGGGCTGGTTTGGGATCGAACTCACGTCCAATGCATGACATCTCATCTTCGTCGTATGTTTGATCAGTGGACGACTTCGCGTCCAATCTCGGCATGAGCATGTCAACAGATGGTGAAAAAAGGATAACCTACCGTGACGTCAAAGAAAGCCCAGTGCGGAACGGCAGTTCCTTGCGAGATCGACTTCGGGTACCTGGACAGGTCAAAGATCGTCAGAAACGCGAAACGCTGGTGGCGGAAGGAAGGGACTCACTCTGATACATGGACACTCTGACAAGCGGCTTTCCACGTCTTCCATCTAGATGGTGTCGTCAGCAAGCGCCGTAAGGGTGTGGCTGTCCGAGGCCTTACGATGAGACTTTGGCCTCTTGACACGACGCACACGCCATGTAGAGACTTCAAACCGAAAGGCAATCAGCACATGATCCTCTTTGGGGGCCGAGACCTCGTACTTGTACATGACGGTGTTACAGTCGCAGTCCAGGCCACCGGAATCATTCGCCTTAGGGGGAAGGTAGTGTTGACTAGTGTTGAGTGGCGGATAGTCGTACACCGCTGGCAACAGACAACAATCCTCAGAAGGGACAAGGGAGATGTCCATGACGAGTCGACCCACCAAGACCACGACACGATGCATCCAGCATGGAACCAACAGTGCAAGGATCCTGATCCAGGGAATTGCGGTTCTATAGGACCACCAGGAAAACGGTCAGAACATCGAACGGCGACATCCCTTGACTCGTGTTCGGAAGAACCAGACCAGACACACACCCAGTCATAGCCAGACCTACATTGGGCCATCTCGGTTTGGGCCCGTACTCCAGAGATGGAGAGGAAGACAAGCGAGGCGATCTTTGCGAGGAACATCGAGGCCAGAGAGACGAGGGCTCGATGGAGAGGGATGAGGACAGGGAAGAGCCGGTCTCGACGGAATGTCAGCTTTTATCATATTGTCTGTGGGGGGAGTCCAGGAGGAGTCGCGCGTGGCAGATGAAAGCGAAACAATCTGACCCTGCTTCCATCTGTGAGGGTTATGTCAGGCTGCGTTATGATCTTCAAACTCGGATCATTCCCGGTCCCACTTATCGACTGGCCGCTCGATGGCGAATTTCCAAAATACAAGCACTGCTGTTCGCCCCGGCCACGCGGGTACGGGGTTCCAATGCTACATACACAAATACATCAAGCACCCAGTTATACGTACGCTATCATTCTTAGGTCCAGAGAAAAATCGACCTTCCACTTCCCTTCCATTCCAGACCGTACCCCTTACTGCGGATGCCGAACTGAAGCCTTCCATGGGCCTGGCACGCCGCTCCCAGACATCTCTGGACTAGGGTTGGGGACAGTTTGCTGCCGGCTTGCCAAAACGACACGCGCCTCCCGGACGAACAGGTGGAAAATGAAATGAAACTGACGCCGCGGCCGAACACCGTGAATTGGTAGTGAGGTGGATGGAGCACCTCCCCAAATACGAACGTTCTCGACAAAGAATTCGGCCAATCTATCAGATTAAAACACGCGCACATCCATGCTCACAAGAAACTGGACCATTCAGTCCCCTCTGACGTCGACAAGCGAAGAAGACAAGTAAGTATCGTAGCTGAGCTCGACGCAGAATTCGATCGGCTTCAGCAGCTGATGCCACCCGATCTTCAAAACGTGAAGCAGCGCAAGCCAGGCCACTTCCAGGCCAAGCCCCCGACGAACTCAAGACTTCAAGCTTCACGCTTCACGGGGTATACGATCCTGATGAGATCGACGCGATAAGAAAAGGGGTCGGACCACGACCTGCTGGTACTTACTTTACGAGATTACCAGATATTCTAGAAGACGAAATAAATAGGTTGGATGACTATTCGTAGCACTAGCTATAGATAATACCATATCGGCGTAGAAGGGTACCAGTAGCCGAGACTCGCCCTACCGACAACCCGACAGAGCGGTGGGATCTCTGTGCCTTATTTAAAAGGCCTCGAGTATCTGTATCCGTATTCGTTTGTACACGGGTATCACCTCACGGATAGTTGCCCAATATTAGGTATGCACCAGACCAAAAAAGTTTTTGTCTTCATTTGCCAACTGCTACCAACCGCCGACCTAGTGGCAAAACTCGTCTGAACTGCCATACATATCCTTTGACGAGCAACTGCTCCCAAGTCTCGACGAGCCTGATGACGCGTCGTTCGGGCATGAGGTATACTCAGACCTCGGGCATGAACTAGAAGATGGGGCAGAGGAAAACGTCAGCCAGGAACTCGAGCCGTTGGGATTAAGATACTCATCTCCCCCGAAGTACTACACCCCAACAGGAATGCTAGTTCTACCCTGGACTCACTTTTCAGCACGAATACCGCTGGCCCACCCCCACTCCCGCTCTCGTTATCGCGAAATTCTCATGATCTATACGGTTTGCCGAAACACTTCCACTCAGTTACTTCGGTTTAATCATTGGCCGAAGTTACGCTTTGCGTCGTGCGTCGCTCAGGGACAAGCTATCGTTTTCTGTTTCGTCCCTCGAGGCCCCGGCCAATCCCCACCTCGGATCCCACCATTCTTCGCTTGCATATCAGACAAGGGAACAGCTCAACGAAGCACGATCGACGTGATGAAGGATCTCGACTGAGGGGCTCGTACTCTCACTTTGCGTGCTGCATAAGGAGAGAAAAAGATAAGGTTCTGTGAAAAGCTTTCGGATTATGAACCCCAGTGACAGCGGAAAGGGTGCCATTGTGTTTCCACTTGAATGGAAGCAGCTGCCAGATATCCAGCAGGGACTTCGCATGCACAAGTCGTGGCCACAAGAATAAAAGTTACGAATCACGCTGCCACGAGGATTCAATATCCAATACTGTCCTGTCACGGCCAACCCGGCATCGAAAACGTCTGATCTGATCAATTCAGTTTTGGCTGGAGTGATGACTCGGTGATGACGCGTGACGGATGACTAGTTGACTGCCGAGTTGGTCGTAAGTACCCAACGCTCGTCGGCGGATACTTGTTACGGCGCGTTCTAGGTCATGCCGGGTATGTGTCTCGCGCGTATCCCAAGTGTAGACCAAGAAGGATGTCTAGACGTCTAGCGTTTTGGTGGGGAGCATATTCAGCGACGGCCAAAGACTAACCGCTGATATCCGCAATTGGGTTTGGGGACAAAAAGGGTTGCACTACACCTCGACCCAACAAAGGATCCCACGGCCGGGAATTACCGCACTCCGCCGGGTTGGTGGTACAGTTGCAGTCGAACCAAGTCAATCCTGCATCATCATCATGGCACGATATGACTACGTCGACGGTCTGGGTCTAGCGCCTAACTTCCGTGTGTTCACCTGACTCGTGGTGGCTCAGCCGAACGCTCCCGGGTGGGGACTGGCACCCGGGCTTACCTCGACGGCAGCGGCAACACCCACATCGACAACAACCCACTCAGGCCTTTTCGTTTTCCTCCTTCAAATCCGGCGGAGTGGAGACGGAAACGGGAACAAGTACAGGTACCATAACCTCCTGGAGACACAACGGGGAAAGGCAACCCTCCACCTACAGTAACCTTCTCCCCTTCTCCACTACCTTCTACGTTGAAGACCTCAGCCTCCACAGTATCTTCTCAGATTATAGACCGCTTCTCACAGCCCCCCTCGAGTATTACCCATTCTTGGCTGAACTTGTAGCTTTACAATATCCTTGACCCCGGTGCACTTCGTTGCCAACCCTGGTTGAGCGGACTGGGGGGTATCAATTTGAAAGACCCTCCCGAAGTAATCAGCGGAGAGGACGTCACTTGATTCCGACCTCTCCCACTTCCTCGATGTTCAATACCTCAGGTACGCAACGGATCCGTTTGAAACTATACCATCGTAATAGGGGGAGGAAGCGTCTACTTTCGAGTAACGTTGATTTTTCCTGAAAATCGAACTTTGGGTTTTCGCTGGCTTCCCCCTACCGTAATCTGTGTTCAGCATCTCAGAGAACGTTCCGTTTCGCCTTGTTCTTTCTCCGGTGAGTCCACAGTTGATGTTAATGGCGAGTTTTTCGTGCGCAAATGCATCGACGCGTGCCATGATTGATGGTCAACATAGGCGCCGTGACATTGGGATTTCGGTACCCAATGATCACTTATCTGGCACAGAGAGGTAGCATCTCTAGTTTTTCTCTGAGGTGATTCTGGGTGGTAATTTTATGGGTGAGGGCGAACAGGTCTCATCGTTGACCCCGACCCCAATACAGTTTATCGTATGGCAGTTGTACGGATACTGCTGTGACTGACCGTAGGGCAGCAAAACGTGCCCCAGATATCGATAGACTTTTAAGGGAAGTTTTCGGGACCCTGACCGTTGCGTCGGGTTATGGATGTTAGCTCCAAACTATCGGCGTTAATTCGGTTGAGACTTCCGAAGTGTAAGTAGGGTCGGCAGAAGGACTGTGATCTCATCCGCCTCGACCCCACCGTGCGCCGTCGTTACCCCGACGCCCGTCTCTCCAGTTTTACCGGTGTACACCATGTGTAAGCCCCCGGATGTTGGGCGACTATCCGTAGCACTAGATAATATAATATCCGTCGGAGAGGGGCGCCATTAGCCGAAGTTTATTGCCCAGCATCTGAGAACTTCCACATCGTGTGGACTAACGAACCCGGGGAATCGGATGTCGAGGTGACACCAGCATGCGGTGGGGTTGCTGTCCTTCCCGCCCCCCATAGTTTTAAGGTTGGTTGGATTTCGAGCAAAATGGCCGAGGCGTCGGATTCCAGATGTACGATTTGGCAACAATACCCACGCCCTGATGCAACGGTCAGGGTCTTAACAGTTCCCTTAAAAGGTTCTGGATATCTGTCTAGATGAAAGTGTACACGATGTAGCCTTATGGATAGTTACCCACCACTGCGACTGACCGTAGGGTAGCAAAACGTGCACCCAGATATCCATAGACATTTAAGGGAACTTGTCAGGACCCCGACCGTTGCGTCGGGTTATGGATGTTAGTTCCAAACCGCGCATCCGTGAAATCGCCGTTTATTTGGTCGAGGCTTGGATCCGAAGTGTACTATCATGGTGATAGTAGGGTCGGCGGAGGGACTGTGATCTCATCCGCCTCGACCCCACCATGTGTTGGCGTCACCCTGACGCTTGTCTCTCCAGTTTCACTGGTATACGTGGTACGCAAACCCCCGGATATCGGGCCTGGTAGTCATGGCCCGTACACGCCCGCTAACTGTAAAAAGACCCTCAACCTCAGTATCTTCTCGGATTATAGACCGCTCTTCACAACCTTCCTCGAGTACTATATTCGAGACTTGGCTAGACTTGCAGCTTTACGATATCCCTGACCGGGCCGATACATCCCGTCACCAATCCTTGTTGAACAGACTGGGCGGTATCGATTTGGAAGACCCTCCCGAGTTAATACTCACTGAGAGGACACTGACGCTGTGAGGTCACTCTAGGCTTGACTCCGACCTCTCCCACTTCCTCGATGTTCAATACCCCGAGTTTTCGAGTTCATGACGGCGAGGGTTTGGGACAAGGGAGGAGGAGGGGTGACGTTCCTAGGGGGATAAGGCGGGAAAATGCCAAGACCCATTTGTGTGCGGGCGGTGCACAGATTATGGTCGGGCGATCCGATCTTGATATTCATATTCAGCCAGGCAGATGACGTGACAGGCACCGGCTGTCGATTGTTCCAAGAATGTTTGTTACTTTTTATGATCAGACGGTTGTCGCAACAGACACGTTTTCCATCCGTGATAGCAACTTTCTGACATCCGCAACCAAAGGAATGGGCAGGCATAATATTTACAGAGCACATGGGTAAACAAGAGATAAGTCCAAAGCTTCGAGACCAACCCCTCAGGGGGATTTGCAGACTCGGATCATCCTGCGATGCGGACCTTCGAAGCGATGCAAAGAAAGGAGATAATGCATAATACCCTCACGTAGGTGATTCGTGGAATAGACGAAAACCGGTAGTGATAGGTGAAGACCACGGAGAAATATACATGTTAGCCATTCAACAAGTCAGGCAAACGAAGAAAGGAAAAAACGGAGGGGAATTTGGAGAAATATCTGGCGATCACAGGGCTGAGGTTTTGAAGGTGTGGATTTCGAGGGTTTGGACTTCGAGGTTCGGCGTTTCTTGTCGTCATCGTCTTCATTTTTATCCTGTCCATCCGCTCCGTCTGCATTCAGTCCGTCTGACCTTGTCTGCCTGGCTTCGGTCCACCTTGTCCGCCTGACCATAGCCCACCTTGTCCTCCTGTAACCAGTCCAACTTTTCCTTCTGTCATCAGTCCGTCCTGTACTTCGGGATCCAGTCCGCCTGAACCCAGCATCTGACGTTGTTGTTGTTTCTGCTTGCGACGGCGTTGCCAAAGGAACGCCAGGATGATAAGAAACAGGAGCGGAAGAAGGGAACCGAGAACAGCTGTTGAGTATGCAGGATCAGATCCAGTTTCGTTCGGAATCAAAATTCTGTGGCGTACCACCGACAGTAGTGTCTGTGCCCGGTCCACTTCCCGTATTGACGTTGAGGCTGACCGGGAGAGCCCAGTTGCTGGTGCCGGCCGGAGTCAAGAAGGTGTTGAAGTTTCTCGAAGTGAGGGGGGTGTTGGTGCTGGTTGGAATTGTCGTGGAGTCTGTGTTGGTCGGAGTTCTTGTGGGCTCTGTGTTGGTCGGAGTAGGCTCTGTGTCGGTTGGAGTTGTTGTGGGCTCTGTGTCGGTTGTAGTCACCGGGGTGGTGACGAGTGGAATTGATGAGGAGTCTGTATCGGTTGTAGTCACCGGGGTGGTGACGAGTGGAATTGATGAGGAGTCTGTATCGATTATAATTATTATGGTTGTGACTGTTGTGGTTGTAACTGTTGTGGTTTGAATCGTCGAGGTGGTTGGAATTGTTGAGGTGTCGGTGTTGGTTGCAATGGTTGAGATGTCGGTGTTGGTTGGAATGGTTGAGGTGTCGGTGTTGGTTGGAGTCGTTGGGGTATCGGTGTCGGTCGGAGTCGTTGGGGTGACGGTGTCGGGTGGAATTGTTGAGGTACTGGTGTCGGTTGGAGTTGGGGGGGTGGGGGTGACGGTCGAACTAGAGAGGCTTGTGACGGTCGAACTAGAGAGGCTTGTGACGGTCGAGCTAGAGAGGCTTGTGACGGTCGAACTAGAGAGGCTTGTGACGGTCGAACTAGAGATGCTTGTGATGGTTGAACTAGAGAGGCTTGTGACGGTCGAACTAGGGAGGGCAGTGACAGTCGAACTAGGGGGGGCAGTGACAGTCGAAGTGAACGAGGTGTCGGTGGAGCTTATGGTGGTGAGCACCGATGGCGTTGCCTCAGGATCCCCTAGTCAAACCGATAAACAAAGTAGATGGGGCTGGTTTTGGATCCAACTCACGTCCAATGGATGACATTTGGCCTTCGTCGTATGTTTGATCGATGGACGACTTCGCGTCCAATCTCAGCATGAGAATGTCAACAGATGGTGAGAAAATGGTAACCTACCGTGACGTCAAAGAAAGCCCAGTACGGAACGGCAGTTCCTTGCGAGATCCACCTCGGGTACCTGGACAGGTCAAAGGACGTCAAAAACGCGAAACGCTGGTGACGGAAGGAGGGGACTCACTTTGATACATAGACCCTCTGACAAGCTGCTATCCACGCTGTCCATCTGACGGAATCGTCAGCAAGCACCGTAAGGGTGTGGCTGCCTGAGGTCTTACGAGTAGATCTGGCCCTGCTGACACGACGCACAAGCCATGTAGAGACTTCAAACCGAAAGGCAATCAGTGCATGATCCTCTTTGGGGACCGGGACCTCGTACTTGTACATGACGGTGTTACAGTCGCAGTCCAGGCCACCGGAATCACCCGCCCTTGGAGGAGGGTAGTGTTGACTAGTGTTGAGCGGCGGATAGTCGTACACCGCTGGCAACAGACAACAATCCTCAGAAGGGACAAGGGAGATGTCCATGACGAGTCGACCCACCAAGACCACGACACGATGCATCCAGCATGGAACCAATAGCGCAAGGATCCTGGTTGAGGGAATTGCGGTTCTATAGGACCACCAGGAAACCCGTCAGAACATCGAGCGGCGACATCCCTTGACTCGTGTTCGGAAGAACCAGACCAGACACACACCCAGTCATGGCCAGATCTGCAGTGGGCCATCTGGATTTGAGCCCGTACTCCAGAGATGGAGAGGAAGACAAGCGAGGCGATCTTTGCGAGGGGCATCGAGGCCAAAGAGACGAGGGCTCGATGGAGAGGGATGAGGATAGGGAAGAGACGGTCTCGACGGAATGCCGGCTTTTATCATATTGTCTGTGGGAGAGTCCAGGAGGAGTCGCGCGTGGCAGATGAAGGCGAAAACATCCGACCTTGCTTTCATCTGTGGAGGTTAGCCTCCAAAGGCTGCGTTATGATCTCCAAGCTCGGATCATTCCTTCCACTTATCGACTGGCTACTCGATGGTGAATTTCCAAAATACAAGCGCCGCCATTTGTCGCGTCCACGCAAGTACGGAATTCCAGTGCTACATATAAAAAATACATCAAGCACTCAGTTGTACGTACGCTGTCATTATTAGGTCCAAAGAAAAATCAACCCTCCACTTCCCTTCCATTCTAAGTCGACCGTACCCCTTATTGCAGATGCCGAACTGAGGCCTCCCGTGAACCCGGCAGACATCCCTGGACTAGGGTTGGACAGTTCGCTGCCAGCTTGCCAAAACGACACGCGCCTCCCGGACGAACAGGTGGAAAATGAAATGAAACAGACGCCGCGGCCGAACACCGTCGGTGAACTGATAGTGAGGTGCATGAAGTACCTCCCAAGATACGAACGTTATCGACGAAGGATCCGGCCAGTCTACCAGATGAAAACGCGCGCGCACCCATTCTCCCGGGAAACTGGGCCATTCAGTCCCCTCTGACGTCGACAAGCGAAGAAGGCAAGTAAGTAAGTATCGAAGCTGAGGAGCTCGACGTCAAATTCGATGATCGGCTTCAGCAGCTGATGCCATAAGTATATCAGATCCTCAAAACGTGAATCAGCGGTAAGTCAGGCCACTTCCAGGCAAAACCCTCCGACGAACCCACGACTCCAAGCCTCACGCTTCATGGGGTTTACGATCCTGACGAGATCGGTGCGATAAGAAAAGGGGTCGGACCACGACCTCAGCAAGGGAGGAACCAGCAGTTCACATCGGATCATGGAACAACCCGAGGCCTGGGACCTGCTGGTACTTACTTTACGAGATTACCGGATATTCTAGAAGACGAAATGAATAGATTGGATGACTGTTCGTAGCACTAGATAATACAATATCGGCTTGGAAGCGTACCAGCAGCCGAGCTAGCCCTACCAACAGAGTTGTGGGACCACTCTGCGCTTTCCGTAAAATTCCTCGGGTATCTATATATCTGTATTCATTTGTACACGGGTATCACCTTACAGATAGTCACCCAATACTAGATGTGTGCACCAGACCAAAAACATTTGTTTTCACTCGCCAACTGCCGACCGGTGGCAAACTACTCCGAGTCTGAACTTCCCCCTCCTTTGACGGGAAACTACCCCCAACTCTACCCTGGGCTCGCCTCTCAGCACGAATACCGCTGACTCATCTCCACTTCCGCTCTCGTTACTGCGAACCTCTCACACTAAACGAGGAGGCCTGAGTGGGTTGTGGCCGTTATGCTTTGCGTCCTGCGTCACTCAGGGGGAAAACTACTGTCTTTGGTTCCGCCCCTCGTGGCTTCGGCCAATCCTCACCTCGGATCCCCACCATTCTTCGCTTGTATATCAGACAATGGAACAACTCGACGATGAAGCACGATCGACTGGGTCTCAGCGACTGAGGGGCTCGTACGGTCGCATTGCGCGTTGCACAAGCAGAGAAAAAGATAAGATCCTGTGAACAGCTTTCGGATTATGAACCCAGTGACAGCGGAAAGGGTGGCATTGAGTTTCCACTTGAATGTGTGCAGCTGCCAGATGTCCAGGAAGGACTCCACATGGTAGTACAAACCGTGGCCACAAGGATAAAAGTTACGAATCACGCTACCACGACAATTCAGTATCCAAGACCTAACGCTCTTCGACAGTATACTCATTACGGCGCGTTCTAGGTCATACCGGCAGTTATGTGTCTCGCGCGTGTCCCATGTGTAGACCAAGAAGGATGTCTAGACGTCTAACGTTTTCGTGGGGCTATATTCAGTGACGGTCGAAAACTAACCGCTGATATCCGCAATTGGGTTTGGGGAAAAAAAGGGTTGCACCAAACCTCGACCCGACAAAGAATCTCAGGGTCGGGATTACCGCACTGCTCCGCCGGGTTGGTGGAATAATTAACGGATACAGTTGCAGTCGAACGGGAGTCAATCCTGCATTCAATATCATCACGATCATGTGGACGGTCTGAATCTAGCGCCTATTGAACTTCCGTGTGTTCACCTGACTTGTGGTGGCTCAGCCGAAAGCTCCCGGGCTTACCCCAACGGCAGCGGCGACACCCTTTTCGGTTTCCTCCTCCAAATTCGGCGGAGTGGAGACGGAAACGGGAACAACCCTTCCCCACTACCTTCTCCTTTGAAGACCTCAACCTCCACAGTATCTTCTCAGATTATAGACCGCCTCTCACAGCCTCCCCCGAGCATATTCCAGTCTTGGTTGGACTTACAGCTTTGCAATATCCCTGACCCCGGTGCACTTCGTCGCCAACCCTGGTTGAGCGGACTGGGGGGTATCAATTTGGAAGTTCTTCCCGAGGTAATCCACGGAGAGGATGTCACTTGATTCCGACCTCTCCCACTTCCTCGATGTTCAATACCTCAAGTACGCAACGGATCCGTTCGAAACCATACCATCGTAACAGGGGGGAGGAAGCGTCTACTTTCGAGTAATGTTGACTTTTCCTGAAAATCGAACTTTAAGTTTTCGCTGGCCTCCCCCTACCGTAATCTGTGTTCAGCATCTCAGAGAACGTTCCGTTTCGCCTGGTTCTTTGTCCGGTGAGTACATAGTTGATGTTAATGATGAGGTTTTCGTGCGTAAATGCGTCGACGCGTGTGATCGGTGGACAAAGTAGGCGCCGTGACGCGATTGGGATTTCGACACCGCCACCACTTATCTGGCACAGAGGGGTAGCATCTCTAGTTTTTCTCTGGGGTGATTCTGGATTGGCAATTTGATAGGGTGAGGGCGAACAGGTCTCATCGTTGACCCCGACCCCAATACAGTTTATCGTACGGCAGTCGTACGGATACTGTTGTGACTGATCTTAGGGCAGCATTATAGCATGCATCCAGGTATCGATGGAATTTTAAGGGAAGTTTCTAGAACCCTGATTGCTGTGTCGGGTCATGGATGTTAGCTCCAGACTGCGCAGCCATGAAATCGCCGTTAATTTGGTTGAGACTTCCGAAGCGTTAGTAGGGTCGGCGGTTGAAGGACTGTAATCCCATCCGCCTTGACCCCACCGTGCGCCGGAATCACCCGACGCCTGTTTCACCGGTGTACACGATGTGCAAGCCCCCAGATATTGGGCGACTATCTCTAGCACTAGATGACATCATATCCGCGTAAGGGTCGTCATTAGCCAAAGTTTCAATTTCCCAGCATCTAAGAACTTCCACATCGTGTGGCCTAACGAAACTGGGGAATCGGACGTCGAGGTGACACTAGCATGTGGTGGGGTTGTTGTCTTTCCTGCCCCCCGTAGTTTTGAGGTTGGTCGGATTTCGAGAAAAACGGCCGAGGCGTCAGAAAGTTCCAGATGCGCGATTTGGAAACAATACCCACGCCCCGACGCAACAGTTCCCTTAAAAGGCTCCGGATATCTGTCTAGATGATCATGAAAGTGTACACGGTGTAGCCCTATGGATAGTCACCCACTTGACTGCCCCTGACCGTAGGGTAGCAAAACGCGCACCAAGATATCGATGGACTTGCAAGGGAACTTGTCAGGACCCTGACCGTTGCTTCGGGTTATAATGTGGATATTAGCTCCAACTGCGCGTCCGTGAAATCGCCGTTAATTTTGGTTGAGACTTCCGTTGAAGTATACTATCATGATAGGGTCGGCGGAGGGACTGCTGTGATCCCACCCACCTTGACTCCACCACCGGCATCACCCTGACGCTTGTCTCTCCGATTTCACCGGGAACTGTACGCAATGCGCAAACCCCCGGATATCGGGCGACTGTTATCTGTAACTAGCTAGAGAAGCGCCGAGTTACTTCCACCTGTACCCTCCCTCTTCTGGCTTCACCTTCCCCGCTTCTGAGTTCGAGGCTGGACTCCAGCCTAGTTCCCACTGCGGTTGGCACGAACCTTGCTCGTGCAATGCTGTTGGGGCGTTTGTTTGTGGGGATTTCCCTGATAAAAATCCTCCTGAACGCCCGGGGGTGCTATACACTACTGGAGTACAAGCATCTCGAACTAGGGGTGTCCCGCTTGTCCCGGAAACAGTGGAAAAAGCGCGCGGGGGGGGGGGGGTGAC
>Ga0307515_10015053_pt1 | contig 14288 bp, 17 predicted proteins | sample 17_EM_MG_FD_194513 | JGI IMG/M metagenome (GOLD analysis project Ga0307515, IMG submission 194513) | Populus trichocarpa ectomycorrhiza microbial communities from riparian zone in the Pacific Northwest, United States - 17_EM | ecosystem: Host-associated > Plants > Roots > Unclassified | place...
ACAGCCTGTGGTGCCGCACTGTTTTGAGCAGGGGTGTTGAAAAAGTCACCGAACCTACAGTCCCGCATATGAGCAAACGTAGGGTTCGCATGGAAAACTCCGACTTACTCTTGGAAGTATGGTTGGGGTGGTCGATCTCTCTGGTAAAACTCGGTATTCAACCAAGCCGCGTCAAAGAGTGCATCGGGTAGCCTTAATAAAAGCTCTTCCAAGTACGCGTCCTTGGTGTACCTCGATACCGTCATTGGATGGAAATCCAGCCCATTCTTCAAAGCTGTCCTGAACAGGAACGATCCCAACGCCGAGCCCTTGTTCAAATGCAAAACAGCCGTGTTGTACTTCTCCAACCTCGACCACCTGTAGGCAAATGCCCCTTTCCACCCCCACAGCTCTTCCCAGTCCCGGAGGAAGATCGTGTCGGCGTCCAAGTAGATTCCTCCGAACCGGTGACAGAGGATGAATCGAGCCATATCCGAGAGAATGACGGAAAGTCGATCGTATGAAGAGGAGGATTTGGAACCGAGCCGGTTAAGCATGTCGTCGTCGTCAGGTTCCGCTTCGTTAGTGGCAGAAGCACCCTCCGCGACAGTTTTGTCTCCCTCGGCACTTTCGCTTGACGAAGAGCTCATGGTCTCGGAGCTGGAACTTTCATTTTCTTTCTCTTTGGGTACCTGAATAATGTGTCCACCAGAGTTAAACAGTTCACCTTCCAGGGTCCTCCATTCGTCTTTTAATTCGGGGATACCATCCAGTTGCTCGGTGGTGTTCCAGAGCTTGAACTGAATCACGTCCTTGAACCGAGGATGCAAAAATGGTGAGGCCCAAGGGTTCGTCTTCAGCGATTCGAACATGTTTCGTAGGGCGTTCGGGTTGGGAACGGAAGCGGCGGGTCCAGGGTTGATCCACAGCCAAAACTGCGGTCGGCAAACTTGGGGATCAGGTTGATCAGGATGGAGGTGAAGGCCGAGGTTTTGCGTGTACAGGAAAGAAAGCAAAGCCAAATACGGTTTGTCGGTGAAAGGTCCAGTCCAGAACATGTGGAAGAGTCGAGGGTGGTCTTCGTCGCAAGGTCCCCCCGGCAAGTCCTTGAACGATTTGTACTGCGTCATGGTAGGTAAAGTGAAGTTTTTTTCCCATCCCGCGCCGCGTTTCTTCGAGAGTCCAGCGTTCGGGTCCGCTTCCAGCTCGGTCTGGAACGAAGGATAGAGTTTCACGGGTTGCGAATCGGTGAAGTTCTCTTTGCCGTCCTCGATATAGATATACTTCCAGTCCGACATGTCACCCCTTCTTAACTGTGGTCCTTTATCCAATCCTGCACCCAATCGAAGCACTTCCAGACAATCCCGGACGTACTAAACAAGGGAAAAGAATCAATTAACCAGAAACACAGAACACGGGAACGCCCCCGCTTTGGCAGCCCGCGGACAAGCCTTTTGTGCCTGAAGGGGGAGAGAAACGAGCATTACCTGGTTCGTTGAGAAATCACAATGTTTCATGACGATATCCAAGTCCGCGATGCTTCCGGTGACGGGACGGGGTGGGTGAGGTTTTCCGGATTCTGGTGATGTGATGTCGAGATACACTCGTCTAGGACCGACGCCATTTGTGCTCGTGACCGATTTTGAGACCGGCTGCAGCCTTGGTGGCAGTCGGGCGGTTTTCCGTGGCGGAAGAGCTGGATTCGTGACCACCGACGAGAAACCGATCGTTTCTGGAACTGTAAACACAGAAAGCACGGGAAACAAAAAGACAGGAAACAGAGCGCAATTGGGTTAGATTCAAAGAGAGGCGAACGAAAAATGTGACCGCACTTTTTTGACTGCTTGGATAATGCCCACTTTCAATCTCCCACTTCCATATCCGCTGTAGATCGGCTCTGGTGAAAACAAGGGTCGGAGGATCGCCGGTGGGGAAAGTGGGCCATTGTTTTGAGGAACTGTTGAACCTCCTGTGCACGGCGAAAGTGACGAACACGAAAAGGAAGACCCCGAAACACATCAGGAGGGTCCCTCGTTTTCGACCGAACCTCGCGACGCTCACTTGGTGAACGCGCGCGGGGTTTGGTACCCAAAGGCGAAGCCTGCGATTCCTTATTCCTGGAATTGGGGTCGAGAGGGGAACCAGCCAAGATGAAGAACGACCGTGGCGATATAGCTTCTCCTGGATAGCGGCAGAGTAGGATGGCAGGCCATTGGTGAGACGAGCCTTTTCGCGTGAGTTTGTTGACCGGTGATTAGAGGAAAAGTAGATGGAAGACATCTCTGCCAGAGGGATTACTGACCCTGGCAGGAAGGGTCAAGGGGAGGCTGGGAGTGAGGGGTGAAAGCGTAGACGTGTAACAATTCTGCTGTGTCGGGATCGAAACGCCGCGCCGGGAAAGGGCGTCAATCTGTTCCGGCATGTGTGTATAACGCTATCGATAAAATTTACATGAAAACAAGTATACAGCTTTACTGTTTTTCTCTTAAACACCGACCAAAGGCTGAAGCTCGAGGTCAGCAGGGTCGTTGGGGACAGACAAAATCCTCATCGTGTTGGTGTGGCCAAGACCACCCTTCCAGCCCTGGACAGCAACGATCGTACTGCCAGTCCTGATCAGATTTAATTTTAAACCAGCCCTCAAGCCATATCGGATCCGGTTGTCCACCTTCCGACAGAGAACATGTCAACGCATGTTCATTCCCCCGGACAAAACGATACTCACATCCGTCTGCCACTGGTGGCTCTCAATGCCCCTCGGTTCGGGATACCACACAGGGTAACAAGCCCTGTGCAGGTGGAGCTGACGAGAGGTCTGATCGTGACGAGTGACTGCGCCAGTCGTCAGTAAGTCGCTACGGTCGTAGCTCGCAAGCACCCACCCGTAATGATCGGAACCTTGGGCCTGTACTTGGCAACCAATCGGGCAGTGTTTCCGCTGGTAGAGAGGACAACAATCGCACTCGCCCCCTGTTCGGCCGCAGCAGCGACTGCCGCGATCGCCACAGTCTCCACAGTATCCGTGGGCAAGGGAGTCAAGTTACGCAGCTCATCGTACAGGGGTGGGTAGCATATGGCCTCCTCGGCCAACAAGCATGTCTCAGCCATCATCAGGACTGTCGGGCCAGTTCATTCAGTTCGCGGAGAAACCTTGACAAACCCTAATTTACTTACCAGATTGGATCGGGTAGGACCCTTTTGCAGTTTCACCGGAAAGCATGACACAGTCGGCACCATCAAGGACGGCATTGGCCACATCGCTGACCTCCGCGCGAGTTGGCCTGGGGTTGTACTGAAGACGCCATCAAGACCGGCGGCGGATGAGTTAGACTTTCTGTACTCACGGTCATAGACTGAATGGGGTATTCAATCAGTACCACACACGGCACCAAGGCGGGGAAAAACAACATACCTCAAGCATTTGAGTGGCGACGATAACGGGCTTTCCAACGACGTTACACTTGGCAATCATCATCTTTTGGGCGAGGAAGACCTGACTAGCAGGAATCTCGATACCCAAATCACCACGAGCAACCATGACACCGTCGGTAACAGCTAAAATCTCGTCAAAGTTCGCGACGCCCTGCTCATTCTCAATCTTGACGATGATCTTGATGTTGGCACCGTCCGCACCGACGACCTCACGGATGTCAAGGACGTCCTGAGCACGACGGATAAAGGATGCGAAGATCATGTCTACACCGTTCTTGACACCGAATAGGAGGTCCTTCTTATCCTTTTCAGAAAGAGCGGGGAGGTCAACGTCGGTCTTGGGGAGGTTGACACCCTTGCGGGAGCTGAGGGTTCCGTTGTTGAGAGCCCGGACCCTGACATTCGGTCCGTCGATAGACAGAACGAGGAGGGAGAGAATTCCTACGCGCGCATACAGTCAGAGATGGAAAAACGCACACACGTGCTTCAGGCTGGGAGATTTACTCACCGTCATCGACGTAGATGAGTTTTCCGGGAGCGGTAACTTTTGGAAGGTGGGCCTGTGTTCACATCCCCGTGCGAAAAAGCCAAATCACGTCGAAGTAAATAAAGAACAACGTCAGCATCACGTCAATCCTCCGGCATGATCAGAACCAAGGGAGGAGGGAATACTGACGTAATCCAAATACATAATCTTATCGTCGCAAATTTCGGAGTACTTTGCTTCAGTGGTGACGATAAACTCATGGCCAGCGGATATCGCAATCTGCAGAAAGAGGTAAAAACCCAACAAAGAAAAGAAAACCGTCAGTCAGACTGGGCGAAATATCTGGAAGGGAGAGAGAAAGAACCGGGACGAACATCTATTCCGTCTCTCATCAGACCAGTCCTGATCTCTGGTCCTTTCTGTCATGCCGGCATTTCAATAGACTCACGTCAGAACCACGATAGCGAGGTGTGTAGTGGAACGGGACAAACCGTATCGAGGGCAATGGCAACGGGACGTCCTTCGGGGTCAGCTGCGGAGCGAATGAACCCGTTCAAATTAGCCCTTCAAACCGTAGGGCGGATCCAAAAAAAAAAAAAAAAGAGGTACCAGCAGTCATTTTACGAGTGTTATCTATAACGCTCTGGTGGTACTCGTAAGATCCATGGGAGAAGTTCATGCGAACTGGTTGACGAGTCAGACTACGAAAATTCGACACAGAGGAATCGATATAGGTATCGGACGTACCGATGTTGACACCGGCCCTCCGAAGCTCAGCGAGCTTCTCGGGAGTGTTGACCTTGGGCCCTAAGACACAACATAACGCCAGAGACGACCGCGAACGTTCGGGAGCGCCGCGATAAGCAACCGCGGACAACAGGCAACCCAAAGAACCTCACCAATGGTTGCGATTATCGCAGTCTACGTGCAGCAGAGATGGCATCATTAGTATCCCAGAGTTCGAAGGCATTCAGGAACAAGAGGAGTGAAGTAGGGGGGAGGAGGTAGAACAGAGGGCCGCCGCTGGATCAGGCAGAATCTGCTCACCTTCCGGTGGTACTTAGACTCCTCCGTTGGGTTTGGAGCTTTTGAGGTTTCGAGACTGGCGCACCATGCTATCCTTGACCTTATTCCTCCGGCCATGATATTTGTTGTGTAGGTGGTGGATCAGACGAGAGGGTATGAGGGGAGAGGGAGGAATCTGGGTCCTGGATTGTCAATTTTTATCCGTCAAATTTTGATCGGTAATCTGAGTTGGGCGAGAGCAAATCAGAAAACATGCATTCAGGGTGCGCTAAGTCGTACAAGTATCGATTCAAACGTGTGTAATCAGTAACCACCATAGATATCCCGCATCGGTAGCAACGAGTCTCAATCCATCCATCTCCAACCCTCAGCCTCACATAACTCTCAACGTCCAGCCATTGTACGGGTTGTTTCCGTCGACGGATGCGGCCTGGGCTGCCGCGAGCCAGCCAGGATCGACGTTTGGTGGATGGTTGGCAATGTCCACTCCCTGGAAAACATTCTCACATGTCACCGTTCGCCCTGAGTGGTAGCCGACGCCGTCCGCCGACCTGATAAAAAGGAGAGGCAAGCTTCGACCGTTGATGCGTGGGATAACCGGCTTCTTCTGGGTGGACGAAGAGGCTTCGGGACCCGCTGTCGATTCGTCCTGGAGTACATCTACAATTTCGGCGATCGGAGGGAGATCCACTACCACCACGGTGTGGAGATAATCTCCGACATATCTTCTTCCAGCATGAGTGACGTGTTCGCCATCCGAACCACCGGCAATTGCCGGCCCGCCCAGGTTATGAACGTGAGGAGAGACAGTGGTCAAAGGACCGGGAGGTGACGTTTGATATGCCCGCAGGTGTAGGGGGCCGAGGCTACCGAGGTAAACATCGAGCGGAAGTTGCTGATGCGTTTTGGTATTGTGGTAAAAGAAATTTGACACAGTGAGTTCCAGAGTGTGTGGACCAGGGCGGAAAGTTGGGGCGGTGAACAAGGTAGGGAAGGGCGTGATGGGACTTTCGGGCACAGTGTTATTCTGGCTGAAAGCGTCGAAAAAGGTATATTGAAACTTGGCTGCGAAGGGACTTAGTGATGGCCGGGATCGGTGACTCAATGAAGACCTACAAATTCCAACGATGGTCCAGCACAAGTAGTCATCCACTTCATCGGACACAATGTGCATTCCGTCCCTCACCTCTTCGCGTTCACGGGGGGCTTGAAATAAGAGTGGGTGCGTGCCAGATGGAGAACTGTTCCCTGGGGGGCCTCCACCACCACCGGGCAATGGTCCCGCGGCAGAAAGATAATGCCTCGTGCCGTCATTATTGACCCTTTGCAATGCGATCTTCTGCATTTGACTGACAGGACTTCCTTCTTCCATGACCACCTTGCCTTTGTCGACTTTACGGACAATAAGGGGTGCGGTAGAAATCCCCGTACGGGTGTCAGTGAGTACAATTTCACTTCCGTAGGTCACAGGCTGCTGCCCGCCTCCAAAAGAAACTGACAATCAACCACTGGTGAATACGGGAGAGTGCCTGTGATAAACTTACCCACTGGTGGCGCGTCCGGTGGTGGTCGGACCACATTCACGGTAAAGGCGGACCAAGTGGTGTTGCTCGCGCAGAGTTGGGTGTGATCGATGGCCATGTATTTGGTTCTGACCGTTTGGGAATTGATCCGGTTGAACAATGAAACAGGTCCACCCGCCAAAATACACGAAGAAATGTTTCGTGTCTTGGCTGTCTTCTTGGAGGGTTTGGAGATGATCGTGACTGGAGCCGAGTCAAACGTGGCCCAGGTTCGGGCCACGCCTTTGGCTCCAGCGTCTGCGGTGAGGGGAGGGGGTTCGGCAATGTCCAAAGACAATTGGAAGCTTTTCGATTTTGCAGATCCAGTGACGTGAAGGAACTTGAAGTTGGCAGTCAAGGTTGCATCAAGGGGTGCTTTCTGATCAAAGGTACGTTCTCCACTTTCAGATACGACAGACATGGACAATTGCTGTTGTCTCATCTGCCACAAGGGACCCTCGATATGTACAACAGGCGGCGGGCAGAGAAACCGTTTCTCGCTTCCATAGGACTTTTGGGCAACCGCGGCGTGGAGACAGATGACGGTGGTCATAGGGATAACTCTGCTGCCATCTTGAGCGATCTGCTCGCGTACTACGCGTCGGATTTTGGCGTGGTTGTCTTCAGTGTCCGATGTGGACTCGAGCCTGCGTTTGCCAGTGACCTATGGGTGGATCGGTGGGACGTCGGCGATAAGCCCAGGGGCTAGAAAATCGGTTGTCTGACCTTGGAGGACGATGCAGTAGGTGGCCCTTGGGGTGGCCCGCCAGGGAGTGGTGAACCTGACCAAGGGTACATCGGTAGAGGAACTGGAGCATCAGTTGGAGGATCTGGCGCAGTCGTCGAGCCCTTTTCTGACTCAACCTGCCAAGGCAAAACGAGTTGAGTTTGCGTTGAGCGATGGATGTTTGAGCAACGTACGTGTTCTGAAGCCATCGATGTCTCTCCGAATATGCGTGGGATTTGTCGTGGGAGTTCTGAGGTGGGAGGAGGGGTGGATGTGGGAATTTCGTTCGAAGAGAATATCACCGTCGCACGGTTTTATTGGCTCCCCGCTTTTAAATCTCCGACGGCAACCTCTTCGATCTCCGCTTTTAATGCACCCGAAACCGCACGAAACCGGCGGGCGAACTCAAGTACCACAGCGCTTGATCGTGACCCGTTTCTAACAATCAACGTCACTGGCTGTAACCGTTCATCCGAATGTCCCCTGGTTGTCGGCCTTTCATGCGGTCGTTTCTTCTCTTTCTGCTGTAGTTTGAAATTACGTTCTTAAATCAACTCCACCTCGAATACAGCTCCTCTTCCTCTCTGGACGTCCGCCCGCTCACCTTTCTTGCTCTCTCTCTCTCATGGCCGAATTGGTCTCTTCCCGCTCTTCGGCGTATTGCAGTGCTCCCATCATCCCGCACTAACCCGAAATAATAACTCAAAGATCTGCTTTTCCTCGATATACATGCAATCGTTCATTGAGAACGATGAGGCGAGAAATCCCACCACCAGCCTGATAACTCCGACCCTGCTGAGACAAATATCAATATCTCGTCTTCCCCGTGTGAAGGATCTGCGAAGGTCTAATCGTTGGAGAGAGAGGTGTGGGGGTGGATGTTTCGAGAATGTAGATCAGACAGGAACTAGGGGTAAAGATCCCGTTTGCACCAAGCTTGAAAAGATTGCCGCTTATCTCTGTTACTACAGTTTAGAACCTTCCCCACGGCCTTCAAGCCACACGGTTCCCCTGTAACCACCTCGAGTTTTGTCCATGAAGGCCGAGTCCCAACGACCGGCAAATAGGCGGGAGGGTGGTATCTCAGCGTTGAACGAAGCCACCGAAGCTTTAAATTTAAACCCTACCAAGATCTCGAGCACCCCACCGGCGGCCAAGGCTGTGTTTGGCTCCGTCGAAACTCCTCTCATTTTGAACAGGGTACATTCCCTGTTCCTCTGTAACAATCTCCTTCGGGTTCACACCTAGCTAGAGCTGGATCACGTTGAGCTCGGGCTATCCTGCGCCGACGTCTGTGAATAAAAAGAAAGCAGCTGGTGAGCTCGATCAGTCCCGCGGCGTGTGATACGACAAGTCGATCGACGGCGTGAGTTATTTAAACCAGCGACATGCATCTCGAACCCTTCACTAAAACAGTCGATAGCAGGACCGTAGCAGATATTCAGATGAAGTCAGTCAAGTAGGATAAATAGACCGCGGTTTCTCGGCATTTCCACGCGAAGAAGGATAAGAAGACTATCGCCACTCCTGGAGGTTGGGCCTCGATAAGATTATTCAGGACTTTAACGTGTATAAAATCTGTCGCTTGAGCGATGTCCGTTGCTAACTTTCCGGTCTTTGGAAGGAACTTGCAACCAGCACAAATATAACCGCTTCTGCCATTCATCCTGACGTCACGGACACCCACACCATCGTTTCCGACAGCAATCGTATCGCATTGAAGAGCTGAGTTAGCTTTCATAGGGGAGCGTTGCGGGACTACACCGATCATTCACAGCTGAGTCTTCTGGTGTGAGTTAGTGTTAGCGGAGAGATTTATATCTTTGAATGTGTCAGTGCTGGGTTCATCCGCATCGAGCCGTTGACGGACCGAGAAAGTGGTTTCTCCACGTCACTCCGTGCCTCACACCGTTTAATCCAAGGTCCAAGAGCCTTGAGCCGAACCCCAAGCGCATTATATCCCGGTAATGTGGGACAAAGCCACAGCCAGGACATTCAATCACTCACTATATCTGTGGCCCCGTTACATCGTGCAGGCGCAACGCCTTGGACAGGCTACCAGGGGGTCGCGCTTGTACACTGGGACAAGCGTCGTTAAAGGACCAACATTCCGCGAGTCCGTGAAGTGGAGACAACAGCCCACGACGGAGAGTCAGAACTTTCGTCGAGTCTCGCTGAAAAAGGCGCCGAAATGCGTTCAGGGCGAGATTGTGCAGGACGCTGGCACGCGTAGCCATCGTATCCAGAGGCTGACGGCAGGCAGCGCGAATACAATCACGCGAATCAAAAAACGGTGCTAAGTAATCCACCCTCGGAGGTAGGACCTGAGACCGAGGTCGGTATTGGGGCCCTAGCGACCCACGAATGAACGAGGGGACGACAATGAATTTGGACCATATAGTCATCAATCATAGAAACCCGTGGATTGGAATCCAAACGGGAGGTCCGATGATTGGAGAGAGAAGGCGAGTGGGGGATACGTGACAAATCGCAGTTCCGAGAACGTGCCTCAGACGAAGTAACCTGGGGGCCGAGAGTGAATACGCAGCGTTGCGCCAACGGCCAGTGAGCATTCCTTCAAGCTTCAAGACTCGCCTCTGAACCTGAGGCTGGGTCTCCGTCTATGGGAGTGACTGTGAGTAAAGATCCGGGCGATCAGCTGACCACATACGGCATCCTTCAGCGCTACAACTGCGAATACGATTTCTCTCGGCCAAATGGACATGACAAAGTCGTCACTCGGCTCTATTAGGGTTCAGGCCTTCAGGACCTTCCTCACAACCACCACGCTGCACGGTTCTCTCGCGGCCACCTCGAGTCCAGGTCTCATCCATGGAAGTCAAGTCCCAACGACCTAAGGGGCGGGAGGGTGCTATGTCGGCGTTGAATACTGCCGTCGAAGCCTTGAATCTCGCGAAGGAACTCTCGAGTATTGCGCCGACCAAGGCTCTTTTCGGCTCTGTCAGTATTATCCTCGTAATTATCAGAGTGGGTTTCCTCCTGGTTTCTTGTTGACCGATCACAGACTGAAATACACCCAGAACACATTGACTAACTGGGCGGATTACGTCGAACTTGGGCTGGCCTGCGCCGATGTCTGTACCACCCTCGACCAGGGACTGAAAGGGAAGAGGTTGAGCGATCTCAATAGCTCCGTGCGCGAGGCAATCAACCAACTGACGACGTGAGTTACATCAGCCACGTGCAATCTAGGTACCTCGTTGACAATGCTTTCTACCTGAACCCAGGGTTGTGACAGAGATCGAAAGGAATATCACCGAGCAGGAAAAACGAAACGTGATTTCTCGACATCTGCATACAAGGGACGACAGGGAAAAGATCGCCGCCTGGAGGTTGGACCTCGACAAAGTCCTTCAGGTCTTTAACGTGTGTTCCGCCGCCTGAGTAATGGTTGTGGCTCATTCCCGTTCCCAGAAGGTCCTTCCAGTAAACACAGATCCAGTGGCTTCTGCCGTCAGTCATGATGTCACGAACACCCACATCGTCGTTTCTGGCGTCCAGAACGACGTTGTGAAAAACCCCGCCGTTGTTTCCGACAGTCGTCGTAACGCGTTGAAAAGCCCCGAAGATACGCGCGGTCAGAATCGGTTGGTAAGTACCATTCGTGTCCTACCTGTCATCGAGCGACCATTCATCCCTGCCTAGACTCACGCCAGGTCAGCGATCTAGGCCAGAAATGAATTTTACATCTAACCTCTGCGTCCAGTGCGCCTGGGAATTCACCGCCCCCCTTACCGAGAAGCAGACATGGAACCGTTTCCGACATTCGTCAAGACATCCGCGCCATCATTTCCGAAGTCCGGCGCGATACCACAACCACCCACACTGCGATGGTCTCCGACACGCATCGTACCACGGCGAAAGGTCAGGAAGGCAGTGGTGGGATACATTCATCGGTGAGCGGAACTCGTACTCTATCTACCGCCGAACGTCCGCTCACTGTTCCTTAGACAAAAACCAGGTCGGAAATCTGAAATACCAACAGATTCATCATCTCATATTTGCTTTTAGCACACTCGGCGAGTCACCTCCCCCGGCACCGAGGGCCTGTTTCGGACGCGGCGAGTTGATCGAAAATATCGTCGGTCTGGCCGAAGACCTCACACCCATCGCTCTCATTGGTGTCGGCGGGATTGGGAAGACATCCATCGCATTGACCGTCCTCCATCACGATCACATCAGACGACGATTCGGTGACAACCGTCGGTTCATTCGCCGTGACCAGTTCACCCCGTCATACGCCCATTTCCTGAGCCGACTAGCTAAGGTCGTCGGTGCGGGAATCGAGAACCCCGAAGATCTGGCCAGCCTGCGTCCATTCCTGTCCTCAAAGGAGGTCTTCCTGGTCCTGGATAATGCGGAGTCAATACTTGATCCTCAAGGGACGGACGCTCAGGAGGTCTACGCCGCGGTGGAGGAGCTGAGTCAGCTCGGCAACATCTGCCTTTGTATCACTTCACGCATCTCCACCGTTCCTGCCGACTGCAAGACTCTCGAGATACCAACATTGTCGATTGAGGCCGCGCGTGACACCTTCTATCGGATATACAAGAACGGCGAACGGTCCGATCTCATCGACAACATCTTGGACCAGCTCGATTTTCACCCCCTCTCCGTCACCCTCCTCGCGACAGTGGCGCATCACAGCAAGTGGGACATGAATCGGTTGACCAGGGAGTGGGGACGACGACGGACGGGTGTGCTGCAGACCGAGCATAACAAGAGCCTCGCAGCCACGATCGAACTTTCGCTCGCCTCCGCCATGTTCCAAGAACTTGGCGCTGGTGCCCGGGCGCTTCTGGAAGTGGTTGCCTTCTTCCCGCAAGGTGTCAACGAGGACAACGTCGATTGGTTATTCCCCACCACCTCAGACAGAACCAATGTCTTCGACAAGTTCTGCATGCTTTCCTTGACACAGGAGCAACGGATTCGTCACGATGCTCGCACCGCTCCGGGATTATCTCTCTCCAAAGGACCCAAAGGCATCCTCACTCCTCTGTGCAACCAAGGAACTCTACTTCTCCCGGATGTCAGTCGATATTGACCCGAACGATCCGAACTTCAGAGAAACACAATGGATCGCGTCGGAGGATGTAAACGTCGAGCACCTGCTCGACATCTTTACGACGATCGATCCGAACTCGGATAGCGTTTGGGACGCCTGCGCCCACTTTATACAGCACCTCATTTGGCAAAAAAATCGACTCGTCATCTTGCAGCCGAAGATTGAAGGGCTTCCAGATGACCATCGCTTCAAGCCCGACTGCTTGTTTGAGCTCTCACGGTTGCTTTTCTTGGTTGGAAGTTTTGTAGAATGCAAGCGTCTCCTTACCCTCACCTTGAAACTCTGGAGGGAGCGGGAGGATGACTACGCAGTCGCTCGGGTACTGGAACAGCTATCTGATACGCATCGGCCAATGGGCCTCTTCAAGGAAGGGATACAGCAGGCAAAAGAAGCGTTGGAGATTTACGAACGGCTCGACGAAACGACGAAACAGGCAGGGTGTTTGATCAGCTTCGCTTTGTTGTTGTTGGACGACAAACAGCTCGACGCCGCGGAAGAAGCCGCATCCCGCGCAATCGGTCTCCTTTCGGAAGAAGACGAACCATTTCAGGTCTGCGAATCTCATCTCGTTCTTGGCAAGATATATCAGACCAAGGGCGATGCCAAGGAGGCCATTCACCATTTCGAGGCAGCTCTCGGGATCGCGTCTTCTTTCAACTGGCACGATCGCCTGTTTTGGAGTCATCTTTCCCTGGGATGGCTCTTTTGCGAAGAAGGCAGGTTCGATGACGCACACGCTCACGTCGAACACGCCAAGTCACACACGATCGATAACACGTACAACCTGACCCTTGCGATGGAGCTGCAGGCTGTAGTTTGGTACAGGGAGCGCAGGCTTGAAGAAGCGAGGTCCGAGGCCTTGCGTGCCGCCGACGTCTATGAGAAGCTCGGGGCTGCGGAGGCCATGGAGGCGTGTAGGGAGTTGGCCCAGCGGATCCAAGGGGAACTGGACAACCCGGTTGCCTCTGCTCAGTCTGCCTTGAATTGTGAGCTCCTGTAAACGATGTTATTCTCATGCATGTATTGAATTTTTCTTCTAAGCTCAAGGAGCCGAATGAAAGCACTGACTGTCGCGACACCTTGTCTCTTCGCTTGAGTTTTTTTTGCTTAAACTCGTTACTTTCTTCCTCTCTGAGAACGCCCTCTTTATTCGCCACGCCTCACATTTGAAATTTGACGTCCTTCCGCTTGTCATTGAATATCGATACGTGTCTACTGCATGCCTCCCACCTCTCTTACTATATTGTCTGCGTTTACATGGGTATCTCGTAGGTTGTCTGAGATTATTCCATGTTTTTTTGAACATATACGATTGCTACACCTTGACCGCTCCCTACGGATGAGGTAGGTCCTGTCGGCGTGATCGAGGAACGTTAAATTGTGCAGTCGGCCACTGTCCCGCGGAACTCCCCCACACCACCATGCGTACATCGACGAGCCACAGGCGCCCATGCGGTCTCTAAGTTAATTCCTCCCTCTTCAAGGATTGTTCTCTCCTTTATTTGTCCCTGCGATGAAGGCTACCCGTCCCGAGGGTCCTACATCTGTCGCGTTCACACCAGCGCACTGAAGTCGCGGCCCTACCAAACGACATGTCCCGGACGCGCTCAAGAATGGCTCCACGAGGATTGGTCTCTCTCCCAACCGCCGTCGTTTTCGTGTCTCTTCTGGAACGGCAAAAAGCGCTGCCCGGAAATTCTTAAGCAGCCCGCTCCCCGGTCATCGTCAGCTTGCTCGACAGGCGGCGGATCGGGCACGGAAACTCTTCCTCCACCGGAAAGCAGGGATCGAGCAAGAAGCGCGTTACGCTACCGCCGGGCTTGCTGACATGTGCGTAGTGTTTGTTCCAGTCTAACCCTCAACGCTCAGCACTGATACAATGTGCTTCCAGTACTGCGATCGGTCCGACAGGACAATGGAGGTTATCATCGTAGATGAGGCACACCACGCCGCTGCATCCTCTTATCGCTATATCCTCCCTTATTTCAA
>Ga0307515_10015054_pt1 | contig 14288 bp, 13 predicted proteins | sample 17_EM_MG_FD_194513 | JGI IMG/M metagenome (GOLD analysis project Ga0307515, IMG submission 194513) | Populus trichocarpa ectomycorrhiza microbial communities from riparian zone in the Pacific Northwest, United States - 17_EM | ecosystem: Host-associated > Plants > Roots > Unclassified | place...
GGCACTTTGAAAATCGCGTCAGCGCAAACTTGAAGCATCGTGGCAAACAAAACCTACCCTCGACCAAGACCGGCCACATATGAGGCTGGTGCCGGCATCTACGGGAACGCCAGTTTGTTCGGTTTGTTGGAGGCCATCGTGGCGGTGGGGATTGCGAGGAGGCGTCAGTCGAGAAGGGATGAATGTCGCACGTGACTGAGTGAGAGTCGGATGTCCCACTGGCTGCAGTGAACGGCGCTGGAGATTGCTCGTCCCTTTGCCCGTGATCCACTCCTCCACCTTCTTCCGCCCGCGACACTGGGGTTTTCAAACTAGTCCTCTGCATCGCGCGTCATACGGGATGATATCAGTACGTTCAGGTAAACGACTCTCCCTGGTGGCCCTGGCTGACTGGCGCTGAACATTTGGACAGGCATTCTTCATCTTCAACCAGAAGGGGGAGGTTCGTGGTGAGAAGCAGTAACTCAGCTGCGACCGTTCTGAGCTCTTCGTATTGCGACTAGGTCATCATCTCACGACTCTATCGAACGGACCTCAAGTAAACTCGCCTTCGCACTTGAGCGCCAACCGAGCAGAAGCTGACTACGTTCATCAGGCGGTCTATCGCAGACGTGTTCCGGATTCAAGTCGTCTCAAATAGCGACGTTCGGTCGCCTATCATCACTCTGGGGTCAACGAGCTTCTTCCATGTCAGGTTGAACAACCTATACATCGTCGCCGTCACCAAGTCAGTGTGCCCTACATGCCACCACGATTCAACCGAGGCTGATTTCGTTACGCAGGAACAATGTCAATGCGGCCATGGTCTTCGAGTTCTGTTATCGATTCATCACCATTAGCAAGTCGTACTTTGGGAAAGTGGACGAGGAGTCCGTCAAGAATAACTTTGTACTGATTTATGAGCTCATCGATGGTTCGTCACTTTTTTTTATCTTTCTTCTGCATTCGGCATTGAAATCGCATTCTTTTTCCAGAAATCATCGACTTCGGGTACCCACAAAACAGTGAAATCGACACTCTCAAGACCTTTATCATGACGGAAAGCATTGTATCCTCGGCAACGGCTGCGGTTTGTCCGCCTCGCAGGGACTTAACAGCGTTTGCTAAGGGTCACTTCAGGAAGAATCTTCCAAGATCACCACACAAGTCACCGGTGCCACGAGTTGGCGTCGCACGGACGTCAAGTACAAGAAGAACGAAGCCTTTGTCGACGTAGTGGAAACTGTGAACCTCAGTATGAGTGCAAAGGGTGAGCATGCCCGTGATTACTCCTTTTTCGATCTTCTAATGTAGTTTGCGTAGGTAACGTTCTAAGATCTGACGTAGATGGCCACATCCTCATGAGAGCATACCTTTCTGGTACGCCGGAGTGCAAGTTTGGTCTGAACGACAAGCTTGTTATCGACAAGGGCGAAAAGGGCATCGGAGACGCTGTGGAACTAGATGATTGCCGATTCCACCAATGCGTGCGATTGAACGAATTCGACTCGACCAGGACGATCAGCTTCGTTCCACCAGATGGTGAATTCGAACTCATGAGGTAGGGTTATGGGTTCGTGCAACTTCAAATTCGCCTAAACTGACGAACCTTCCTTGTAGTTATCGTTCCACATCAAACGTAAAGCTTCCCATCAGAGTGTTGGCCACCGTGAACGAGATTGGAACCACTGGGGTCTCGTACATCATCGCGATAAAGACAAACTTCGACGCGAAACTGTCCGCCTCCAGCCTTGTTGTCAAGATACCCACTCCGTTGAACACCACGAACGTCGAGTGCAAGGCCCCCAATGGCAAGGCTAAATACGTTCCCGCAGAAAACATGATTGTCTGGAAGTAGGGTCCTCAAAGGCGTCGTGCTGCGAATCCCGCTGATTTCGAGATCTTTCCCCCGTAGGATCCAAAGAATGCAGGGTGGATCTGAAGTGACGCTTTCCGCTCACGCCACCCTGACGTCCACAACGACGAAACAGGTGTGGGCGAGGCCGCCGATTGACGTGGACTTTCAGGTCTTGATGTTTACGGCTTCGGGATTAATCGTGAGGTTCTTGAAGGTGTTTGAGAAAAGCAACTATCAGAGTGTGAAGTGGGTGAGGTACTTGACGAAAGCTAGTGGTTCGTACCAGGTCCGGGTGAGTATATTTGTTTCTGCCTTTGGAGGAGGGAGGTTGGTTTACTAACCGATGCTTTTGTTGTAGTTCTGAGGCAGGTGTACGTGCATGTACCTTATTTGCGACTCCACTGGACATCTGAGCATTAGCTGCCTCCCGCACCGTTGAGATCCCGTCACTTCTCGGAGTACTTCCTTCCCCGTCCTGTGATTGCTTGTTGATCAGCACTCTGTTCACACGCCTTCCGGGGAGCCCGACATGACACCCTCCAACCTACCTGTCGTGTGTGGGTGCTCCGGCGCTTGTGGGTGCCAAAGATGAACTAACACTGTGACTATAATTACACAATAAGTTTTTACAACAATACATACGGGGTCGCGATTAAGGCCGCCTGATCATCAATGTGGCATACGCGCTTGGTAAAGCCCAGTCACGGTGCAAAGCGGAGGTTGGACCGAAGTGCACGGTGTGTCCCTACGCGCTCCAGAAGCCATGCGCAAGCCTCGTCGATCACCTACGTTCCTCCGGACTTTCGGTATCCGCGATCGCGATCTCCGAGGTATCCGCCGAAACCTCCGTTCCCCCCAGCATCCTGAACCCCTTTCCTGCTCTATCCACATTGTGAATGGGCCGCTTGCGGTTGGCGTGCATAGGGATAGTTTCGTCCATGCGACGCATGGTAGTCATTTCGGCGAACGACCAACCGTTTTCTCTCGATGCAGCTTTTTTGAGGGAGAGTATCAGTCGCGTGATCATGATTGGGAGGAAGACGTCGTTCCCGACCGCGGGAAGGAGTTGGAGAACGGGCTAAATAAGATGGTGAGAAACTCGATGAATCAGTTACGAAGGACGCCCACCCTTGCGAAGACGAGCGTTAACACAAAGACCAAATGAGATGTGAAGATGACGACGAAATAGATGGAAGCATCTTGGACGATCGTCTTGACAATGCCCGATCTCGACATGGACATCGCACTGGAGTTCAAGCCGCCCGTGACGCCGAATACGATGATGACGGTAAAAGCTGCCAAGTCTGAGACTTTGTGAGATCCCAAAGAAATAATATAAACGTAGAAAGCGTGGGTTGGTTTACCGAAGAAGAGTGAGATACTGGTGTATGCGATCTCGATGGGACGGTGCCTCGCGAACACGCAGAGTTGGAAGGGCTCTAGCGGGATTGGGGGCATGTCGATGGCTGTTTTGTGTGAGAAAGGAGATCGCAACCAGAGGTGCGCATTCGATAACCAGACCACCGATCCCGGAGAGCAAGGGTTGGGGTGAAAATGAAAACTCAATGGTCAACGTCTCGCAAGCAAAACGGACCCACCAGGGTTAGTGGCGCCGAGAACCACAAGATATATGCCAATTGCCAATTGCGGTGCCGTCACCCCACAGAAGAACGCCGCTATTAACTTGTTCTTCATTGTTAGAGCGAATATCCTGAGAGCGTACTGCATCAGCGCCAGAAGGCCGGATTATAATCAATCAAGTTTGAGACGCATCAACTGACCTGACCGTCAGAAAGATCTGAGCTAACAATGTGAGGAAGACGAAGATGGCAATTTCGATCCATGCGGTGTGATTGCAACTGAATCGAGCAGACAAGGTCAGGGCCTTAGGGCAGGGGATAAAGAGGGAAATTGGAGTGCGTACATCTATCATCGTGCGAACCGCCGCCGTGGATTGGGTAAGAACGTAGATCCATCTGATGAAAAAAGGCACACACCTCGTGGGTGAAACCGGGCCACCACACAAGGAAAAGAATCCAAATTTCGTAAAGGATTGGGACGTATCTGTTCTGAGGGACCCCAGAATGGTCAAGGCGCGATCATGTGTACGACGATCAGGTGAAAATGAATTTACCAGCAGGAAGAGATAGAAAACTGAGAATCCATCAGTAAGTCCGCAAAGAGTCTATAGCAACAGAGAAATCAACGTGCTCCACGTTTTTCTTCCTTTCCAAGCATAATCGATCTGGGCAGAGAACTGGGTGAGTTGGCTGGCGTTGATATCGCAAATCGACGAGACAGACCTCGTCGGGCAGCGTCAAGACGTAGTCGAAGAACAACAGTGCTACCCCAGCAGCCGCATAATACTGGAATCACGAGAGAACTTCTCAGCCGCTTGTGCGGATTTCGCTAAATTCCCGGTTTTACCACGGACCTTAATGGACTGGCTATCAAGGTGAAATCAGCGGAAAGTCCACGGAAGGGCTCATTGTGAATGTAGAACGTACATATCATTCCCAACGTGGATTGTGTTTTGCGGAGTCGCAGGTAAGAACATTGCCCTGGCGTGCACGAGAGCGGTAGGGTGGAGGGGGAAGGAGCCGTTGGATTTTGCATGTTCGCGATTTTTGTATGTGGGGATAGCCGCCGGGATAAATTACCCCGGATGATGGACCCGTGTCGCATAACTCTTCCTGGACCTCGGATCTGGGTCGATCAATACCGGGATATTCAAACGGTTACAGATCCCGTGAGTGTTGACGATTGCAGGAAGATGATGGTCTGATGCCGCCATCAGGGAAATAGAGGAGTACCAAGCGCGACGCCGGTTCACTGACGAGGGGGACCCTGTGAATTCTTGAAAACAACACGGGATGCGAGAGGAGTTAGCAGTTTGTGGGGGATATGAACCACTTTGCCGCGGGTGACTCGCAGCAGGTATTTTTTGGCAAAGAGATCTCAGTTACCGAACTCGATCAACTGAGAGCGAACCGACTGGACAACTGATATTGAGAAGCTGGGACGGCACCTGGTGGCGTAGATTAGGTGTTGTTCCGGCCGCGAATGTGCCGTGGAAGGTGAAAGTGTACGTGCGCACCTGGGCCTTTATGCATTATGAGGAGGCGCATCAAAAAAAATAGTGTATGCAGCCAAACACGATCAGATTCCCCACCGTAAACACGGGCCAACTCCCAACAGTTGATGCACACCGGTGCAAACTGTTGCAACTTTCGGAAGTTGGGGGACGAGTAAAGAGTTGCTGAAAAGGTGGGAGAAGGGGCGGGGGCACGTGGGTGTGTTCCATCTCACCACAGGGTCCCCAACCCGGGCTGTTCCGAGGCACAAGCTGGATTTATCACAAGCTGGACGTATCAGACTTGGTCTTATGAGCGAACGGGCCCTATCTCCGGAACATCCTTTGGGAGAACCTATAGGCATAGTCGGCTCCGGCTGAGGCGCTGACCGGTCAGCCGCGGTTTCACCGACCATACCAGACTCAAACTTCACAGTCACTGTTTTTTGGGGGCTGGTCCGGATCGAGCATCGACTTGCGGTTCGGAACAGTCTCACCGATTGCCGAGAATCTTTAAAAAAAAATCCGATTTTTTCCTATTTTTTTCGCTCCCCAGTGACCGTCTCGCGGAGCGCTCGAGCGTGCGTCATCAAAGTACTTACGGGTGTGTACACGTTCGCTGGTCACTGTGATACACATAGTATGTGTTGCAAAAGCGAGCAGGATTCCAGGGGTGATTCGATCACCAATCTCGAGGCAGGAACAGTGTATTCAGACCGACGGGGTAATTGAATACTGGGAGTACCTCGTCCGGCGGCCTCTTCTCCAAATCTCCAGCCGGAAAATATTCCTTGGCCACGGTATGTCGTCGGAGGTGATTGCCACATAGTACCTTCGAGTGGTTTGGGCGAGCTGCAACTGGCCAATTTTGTCCAAACCGACCCAATTTACACCACATTCTGCCCTGTTCTGTGTAATTGAAAACATGAAGAGGGTGGGTGACGGCTCACCGGTGGGATTGATCAAGAATAGGGAGTTGACCGTAGGGAAGCCGGTGGATCGAGGACGGTAGTAGCGACCGACGTGCAGCTCAGCCACGTCTAAGATATGTCTACCGGACGAGTTCCAGACCTCGGTAAGGTGTCAGACTTTCACGACAAAAGTTGGGGCAGGGACGGCATCAGGAGGGGTCCGGGGGTCCCCGAAACGGTCACTGAGGTTGCCTCCTGCTCCTCCAAGAAGGTTAAAGCTGTCCCTGGGCCAGACGGATTCCTTGAATTCAGTCCAGGCGAGAGAAACAGACTCAGAGATGAGGTAACCCTTATGGAGAAGGTCATTGGTCCTAGCTGTCTGAATATCGGTGTGGTGAGAAGTATCTTCGAGTGATATGGTGGCCCCCGGAAGGCCCACGATTAGCCTAGATTCCGAGTCCTATTGCTAAAGATTTGTGTTTGGTCCGGAAACAATCATACCTCCAGAGGTTTTGGACTCGGTTTTGATCTGTCCGACCAGACATCTCCCCAGTTATCGGAGGTCCTGACCCCTGCTGTACTGCCATCGCCGACTGGCGGGTTTCAAAATAGAGTTTTGTTGACCTCGACGGTTCGTGCCACCGCCAGTTCATGCGCTTGCGCCAAAACGACAAGAGGTCTTACCTTGAAGAAGGATTTTCACGTTTGAAATTCAGCGACGAGCTCGAGGAGAAGGGATAGAAGGCCGTAGTGGACACGACCAGCCAAAATCGCCGCCAACTGCTGCAGCGACGGAGGTTTGCCAAGTCGCGTGACCTAAGGGAATACCCGATTAGGAAGGGGCCATCAACCGCTGCGGCCCCGCTGGTGGGGGCGGGGATCACTGAAACTCTTATCGGCGTCCTCGCTCGCCACAAACAAACAGATTACGACAAACCGGGCTTGATGTTCTGGAGGTATTTCGCTGGGATTCTACCCCTGCCGTTGTTCACAAACCAGTCGACGACCACTAATGCTCTCTCCTTCATGACCGAAAAAGATTTCACCTTCCAAATGGGTCTTCAATCGACAGCCTGCTGAACAAGGATGACGTATCCCTCGAAGCCATACTCGACGAAGACGACCTCCTACAAGAGTGCAAGGCCCAGAACACGAGGCTCATTGATTATTTCCAGCGCATAGATGTCCTTCACCGCTTGATGGGTTATGTGACTGGCCAAATAGGCGGGGAAGAAAACGGCAGTTTCAAGTTGCGTACATTTCTCCCCCATTCTTGTCCCGCTGCTCCTCGGCGGGTCTGACGAATTAGCGACAGGTACCCCCATGTTGCCACCGAAGTCCTATGCAGCGAGATCTGGTCAATCGTCGAGACTTGCGTCAAACATTCCAACCAACTTCTCGTTCCGTTCTGGGAAACCGTCCTAGATCGCCCGGCCGAGGAGATGAAGACCCAAATGGTACTTGCTTCCCACTTTACAAAGATAAACTCTGTGTTTTTGGGTAAAAAGCCGGCTGAGGTGCGCTTCCTACATCCTTCCCCACCCCCTCTGCGTATTCTTTTTCCGAAAGGGACCAAGTTTCATTTTATCAGATGTTAGCTTTCATCCAAGCCCAACCGTCAGTAATAGAAAAGCTTCTGTACCATATCGAAACCCCCGCGTTTGCGGATCTGTTGATGAGGATCGTCCAATTAGATGAACAACCTGCTGGCGTCGGCGTTCTTCAGGTGTGTTGCATCCTAAGATAATGCGCGTTCCCGGTCTGACCCGCATATAGTGGCTTTCGAAGGAGGGCCTGATGCCCAAGCTAATTGAACGATTATCACCGAAATATCCGAGTGACATGCACCCCGTGGTCTCGGAAGTCATCAAGGGAATCATCGCTATTGCGGCCCCTTCACCTGGTTCTGGCGTCTCGGAGGGCGCAAGTCACGCCCCTCCGTCAAATCTTTTTGCCCGAGAACTTGCGTTACGGGAAAGCCTCTCACAGCTTACCCACTATATCTTGGCCCAGTATGGCCCAGACCCTCCAATCCCGCAAAGAACAGAAGGCTTCGATCCCGAGAGACTCCCAAACCACGAATCCTCCGCTTCTGCCGTGATTCACTCGATTGGAATCATCATCGAACTCATTCGGCAAAATAACTCGGACTATTTTGAGCCGTATCTATTCCATACCTTACGGAACAGGCTCATTCAGTACCAGCAACAGATCCACACCTACTCCAATAAGGAGGGGCGACAACTGCTGGAGAAATCTATGCAGGAGATGGTGGACCGTATGGGCGTTGTCCATCTCGGCCCTCTGATAGACCTCATGTGCAACCGCCTGGAGGACTTCCAACGGTACCTCGTGCAGCCACGGTCGCTTGTGAAGCACCTTTTCTGTTTACCATCCCACAACTTCTGATCCATGTTTTAGACGGGGACAATATCCACAACAATTGGCAACATCAGCCCGCTCACTTTCGAACGGTACAGGATCTGCGAACTCTACGCTGAACTGCTACACGCTTCCAACATGACTATCTTGAACCGTTCCTCGGAATTCGATCACCTGTACGACAACATGGGGAGATTGCAGGGAGGGTTGTCCGCACTGGAAGAACTTGCCAAGGTCATATCAATAGGAAACACCGCGGAGAGGGATGCAGATGCCATGGATGATCGAGAAGATTCCATCGAACCTGCGAAAGAGCTACCCGTATCAACTGGACGACCAATGCTATCGCTCGACTCCGACGAAGACATGATTGTCGAAGAACCTGGAAGCTCGGACGACGAAGCAATGGAGGAGATTTCAATGTCTCCTCTGCCTGTTACCGCCACTCTGCCTCCGGAACCGGCTTCTCCCACACAAAACACAGTACGCACTCCTCCCCAATCGACTTCCCCTGTCCCAGGTAGCCCCACCTACACCACTAGCCAGAAGCGCAAGAGCACAGATTCCTTTGGGTCTGGATCCATCTATCGGAGTAAAAGTTCAAGGCAGAATTCGAGGAAGACTCTGTCCTCGAGCACGAGGATGAGTTTACCATTAGGGGAGAGGCTTAAGAAGAGATTTCTAGAGCTGAACGTCTTGTCGACCTTGCTTGTGAGTAACATTCTCCACCGTCTAATGTTTGAGAGTTTATCCACTCCGTTGGTAGGATTTATTTTTCGAGTTTCCATGGAACAATTTCCTCCACAGCGTGGTTTACGACATCATTCACCAAATTTTAACTGGACGCGATGAACAAGGGTGTAATCGGGAGCTGATAGTTTCATTGTTCCGGGACGCTAAGATTTTGCATCGAATAGTAGAGGGCCAGAAGCAAAACGACATAGAAAGGTAAGCCTTGGTTTGACCCTCTCGAAACTAGAACCTGACAGAAAATCCCCAGCGCGAAACCAAAAGGCTTGCGGTTAGGATACATGGGCCACCTCACACTCATCTCAGAAGACGTCCTCACCACCTTAGAACACTCCTCTCCCGACCTTCGGCTCATCATTACGAAGTTTACACCCCAACCCGAATGGAATGACTACGTCACCGGCCGTTACCAAGAAACCAAAAACAAGGACATGAGTCTCCTCGGGGGAGGGAAGCCCGCTCTCTCCCTGACGAGACCCGGAAGTGCGGCTTCTTGGAAGGTCGACGAACAGGACATTGCCACGACTGCTCCTGGTACTTCATTTCCTGCAGGTGGAAATGGGTTGAACGCGGTGGGAGCGGTGAAGGAAATCACGAGTAGAATCGCGGAGAGCCAAAAGGAGTTTAGGAAGAGTGCGGCGGAGAGGAGAGAAATAAGCACCCATTTCGAACCCGGAGCAGGCGACGAGGGCAGCCCGAGTTCGAGTGGTGGCCAGGCTGAATCTTCTCGGGTTGGTGTTTGGTTTCCTCCTCCCAGTCGTCTCCAATTTCCACATCTCCCCATTTCTGTTGTAGACATTCAAGTTCCCCGAAGATTTTGGGTCCTCCTCGGATGATGAAGATTCCGATGAGGAGGATGCAAGCGGTTGGTTGGCTTCATCGACGTTCAGACCTTCGGCAGCCGCGCAGGACACACAAGATATGATCTCGGAAAGCACACTTCCCGTACGTGGTAATTCTCGTGATGACTGAAGTGCGGCCCCTGATGGACACCTTCCCAGGATGCATTTTCAACAAGGAGGAGAGGGATGGACCGTAGACCACTGGCGGAAGGGTTCGACGTGAGTATCCCATTCACGCCCTCTCTTCCCGAGTTGTTCAATGCTGCATAAAGGATGCCTTCGATCCTGCTCGAAGGTTCGGATCAGGTGACGATGATCATTTCGAAGCGGATGATGTAAGTGCGGTCTATAGGTCTGACTGTTCACGGCGTTCACATGTCAGCCTCGAGCAGGACGACGGATTCGGACCGTTTTCAGACTCAGCAGCCACCAGTGATGCAGACCCTTTCACTTTTTCCACATCGTTCTCACGAGAGCTAGATGATTCCACGTTCGATACCTTCGGGGACTTTGGGGAGTTCCAAGCCGCCTCCGGCGGCGACGGTGATCAAGGACGCGGAAGTCGAGGAGAGAGCGACTTGAGTGATTCTGGTGCTTTTGGAGATCTCGGGGACTCGACCGGGTCCGGTGGGTTCGGTGAGATTGGAGGAGTAGGAAGTGGGGAGATGATGTCGAGTTGGATTGTACAGGATAGCTGGACGATTGCGACGGCTAGTGGATCGTTTGCGGAGGAGGACACAGAAGCGTCGAATCGGGAACGTCAACGACGGGAAACGGGGGGCGGTGGATCATAGAAGTAAAGAGGACTTGTGTCTGTTTTGTTTGTTTGGTTTCGGTTCAGTTCTCTTTTTATCTCGTTGACCTACATCCTCTGCACGAGGGACTCAAGAGCGGCACCGTTGTTGGCTGGTGTTCCCGGTCGGGATCTTGAATGGCTTGGAAAACGGGGGCAACTCATTGAAGCAAAGCGGACATATGCTCTTACTTTTTCTCCCGTTCTATATACCTCCCTCCTACCATATAGAGGACATTACTAGCCTACATCTCGGGCAAGCGGGTGTCCTGGAAGCCCACCTGGTTTCACGCTCGCTGACTCAAATCACGTGGAGCCCAGTGTTAGCGCGATTCCAAAATTGTTGGAAATTCCCACGCCCCAACCCCTCTTGCTCGTCTCCGCTACCATCCCCTAACACAAAACATGAGCACAGAAACAAATCCCGGGATGGAATTGACGGTTCCTCAGCTCGTTCACGCGTTGGATGAGAGGTTAGACAGTCATGATTCATTCGCAACGTCAGTTTGCCCATATTCGATGAACCCCTGAGTGGGATTATTGAATTCCGATCTACTGTGTCTTTAGGCTCACAGTCGGAGAGGTTTGTCACTGTCGTGGTGGCGTTGCTTTCGTTCTAATGTCCCATAGGCCGAATCTCTCGAGAGGACTGCGATACTGACCCTGCCAAAATTCCGACGGCAGAGGAATTCTCGACTTCTGGTCAACCGCCTGCCTCAGGAGATCCTCATTTTTATTGCAACCTATCTGGACGGCCATAAAATGCTGATCCGTCTCACCCACGTTTGCGCTCGCTGGCGTAAGATCATCATTGACTGTCCCACGTTTTGGACCCACATCAGGTTTGGCGGGAAGCAAATGTTGGCCTCCCTGGCGGAGCTATTTTTCGAACGCGCGAAGGGATGTGCGTTGGATGTTCAAGTTCGCTCCAGACTTTTCCGCCGAGGATCTTCCCCAATGGGCCAGATCGTTCCAACACTTCCCCCTGGAAAATGGATCAGAATCCTCACCCTTGAACACGGCTGGGCCGGAATCCAGAAGATCTTCGGTATGTGGGCCGATGCCCTCTCCTCGCTCCAAGCGCTGGAGCTCAGTACCGAAGAGCCGTCACTCTCATCCCGATCAACGATTTTCGTTGGGGACGCACTGAAGTCCCTGAGGTTGATTGGATATGCGGTTCCAGGGTTGAGCTACATTAGAGCTCCCAACCTCACGGCGTTCATGCTCTCGGAGGACTCTCAAACACCGTGCTCTGCGACGAGGCTCTTCGACTTCTTGGAGGCTGCCCCCACCTTAGAGGAGGTTTTGGTCTACGCCGATTCCGTCACCGTGGGCGACTTTCCGCCACCGGAGAGGACCGTTACCCTCCCACACGTCCGGCGTATCCTGTTTGACATGAAACACGCGCCGCGGCTCGCCTCGTACCTCAACTGCCCATCCTTAAAAGATATACAATTGGTGAACATGTTTCCAGATGATCCCACAGTCGGCATATTCCCGCCGCTTTTGCTGTGGTTGATGGGACGATGCTCCATCGAAACGATCGACCGGGTCGTCATGATTGTTTCGGACAAAGAGGGACACAAAAATTGCTCCTTGGAATTTCGTACCCCTTCCGGTACCGCGTTCCAGATCGCCTGCGCAACCGCGTACGTCCCCGAACCGTTACCACCCGATTCAGATGAAGATTGGACCCCTTCTGTTCTATTCGATCAAACTGTTTCCGCCCTGCTATCGCTCCCGCTGGACAGGGCCATTGGGTTTTCCATCGATCTAGAATATACTCCGCTCGATCCCGCAGCCGATTCCGTCGAGGTCGTGGCGAAACTCGCGGGGGTCCTCGAAAAATGTACAAACCTGCACGAAGTGGTGTTGCAAAACTACCTCCCCGTCTGTTTTCCCGTCTTTTCGCGGGACAAAACGCCCCCGATCCAGGTTCTCGTTATCAAACATTCCAAGGACGTTCTGTGGGAGGATTTGGCCGAACACGTCACCGAGGTCGCGCGGATCCGACACTCCAGGGGCACGCCGCTCACCAAAATCGAGATCTTCACCAAGGAGAAGCACCCTAGGATAGAACAGCTGGAGAGCTGGGTTCAGGAGGTGAAGTATCAGGTAGAACCGTCGCAGGATAACGGGAGCACTGCACTGTCCTGATTTTTACTGTTTTCTTACTTGGATGGGAACGTGGAGGAAAGAAACCGAGGAACGGATCGGATTAAAAAAACTTGTGTTTCCTGTTTGTTTTATGCCATTCTCTACCCATATCCCTGTATTAACATTCACACGACTCTGTCACTTCCGACGTCTGTGGAGGGTCCTCTGAAAAAACCACAAAGGTGTACTTTACGGTACGCCAATCGTAGTCCTTAGCGAGCCATCCCTAGTGTTCACGGCCGCGATCTGTTATGCTCCTCGCTACTGCCATTCGTCCCCCAGCGACAGGGTTGGCGATCCCCCAACCGATCCTGGAGCTTGACAAAAAGTCAAATGACCGGGAACCCCCGCCCTTCGTTCCCCTTTCAATGCAGTGCCTGTCAAGATCGGTAACGTCAAGGAGAACAGAGTGAATGCTGGGGGCCCAGTAACTCATCGCCAGTCGTTGAAATTCTGAATTGGCACACAAACGGGTGCCCCGAAAAAGAGGCACCAGAAAGACCAAGTCGAAAGCAAGGCGCAGTCGAAGACACGGCGTTGCGTTAGCGTTCAGTGAATCAGTGTTATTTCGAAAACGATTAGTCGAATTGCAAGCGGCTGTAATCGGTCTTTTACTGGGGTCGAACGTTGAACCGGATGATACGGTAGGCACGATCGGCACGGCACACATCAAGTAGGAGGTCGATACGTTTCATCACGGACAAACCCTCCTGTCGGGGTCGGGGATTTTGAACCTGAGGAGGGGGGGGAGTAAGCAAAGATCAGCCGACCGGATGCAACTTTAGGCTCAAAAAAAGCTGCGACAAGCGATGAACCTGCCTCTCGAGTCTCCTCTCCGGCCCGATCAGCAAAACGGTCGATCTGCTGTGAGGCGCTGTGACCGCTGTGGCGATCGCACAGCACCAATCCTCACAGACATACCCCCCTCGACCACAGCATAACCACAGCAACCACAGGAGCCTAATTAAGCATCACTTTGCTGTCGTGCTGTCGTGCTGTCACGCTTGAATGTGTGTGATTGGTTGGAATTTAATGAAATAAGAAATAATTTTATTGCTCGTAAAATGTGCTAATAATGTAAATAGGTGGGGAGGTGGTGAGCGCGAAATCGGGGGAGTTTCTTAAGCTGGATCAGATAGCATGCTGCTTGCTCCTTCCTGATCCCGAGGTCCATCACTCCGCCAAATCCACCACCCGAGAGAGTGGGAGAACCCGATGGCGTCAAGGAGTGGGGCGAGGGGGCTGGGGACAAGGACGAGGTGGACACAAATAGCCCAGAAGTTGCCAATGATACCGGGGCGAGCATGTGTCACCGGGTCGGGAAGCCTAGGGCTGGGTCGGGGGTAGTGGGCACGTTCACGGTGTGTGCTGTCAGCGGGGCGAGGCAGTGGACGTAGGGTGAGGGATAGGTCATGGACTTCGAACATAGAAGTCAGCTGTGGGGGGCTGACACGAGACTTGAAGTAATAAGTAAAGATGCGCACACATTGGGTGTTCAAAAAGACCTTCATGTCGCCAACTCTCAACAGTACGGTGGCTCTGG
>Ga0307515_10015055_pt1 | contig 14287 bp, 12 predicted proteins | sample 17_EM_MG_FD_194513 | JGI IMG/M metagenome (GOLD analysis project Ga0307515, IMG submission 194513) | Populus trichocarpa ectomycorrhiza microbial communities from riparian zone in the Pacific Northwest, United States - 17_EM | ecosystem: Host-associated > Plants > Roots > Unclassified | place...
TCCCTTGCCCACCAGTCCCTCAGGCCTGACCACGCCGGGGTAGGGGGCGTGCGGATCGGGGTGCATCCAGATCGTTGCCTGGTTGGTCCACATGACGCCTGCGTGGGCATGGCCAATGACCAGCAGGTAGGCGCTCTGTCCCGGCGCCTGACCATCAACGCCGTAGTAGACCGTCGCACCCTGGCCCAGCGTGCCTTCGCTCACAGCGTTCGTAGCTCTCTCAGGGGCTTGAGGCGCTGCGTGGTCGCTGGCCTCGTCATGGCCGACGCGATGAGCCTCATGAGTGCCGGGCAGGATCAGTTGCCATTGGACTTCGCCGTTCTTCTTCCAGAAGGCATCGCGGTAGAAAGGTGGCAGCAGCGATGCCTGCGCTTCGTCCATCGTGATCCAGCTGCCGGTGTCGTTGTTGGCGATCGTGATTTCTTCGGCGGCAGGAAGTAGCGCGCTATGTATCGCCTGGTCCACGGCACGCAGGCTATCGAACGAACTGAGTTGCCAGCTCAGCACCTGGGGTGACCTGGGTTGGCTGGGGCGCGAGGCGATGAAACCCGCCAGAGCCGTCCCAACCAGGAGCAAGCAGCAAAGCAAACCGAGTGTTTCAGCCCGGCCGGCCGCCGAGCGCACGGTCAGGATGGGCAGGCTGCCGCTCGCTGGCGATGGGCTCGCGCTCATGTCAGCAGCTCGATGGCCGGCTTCCTTGACGACTTCAGATGGTGCATGCGGCTGGTCCTCGAAGGGTGTCGATCCGGAACGGCGAAGAAGCTGGCGGCAACTGCCAGACCCAACACGTGCCCCTTTCGAATTCTTGTCGTCATTGCCAGCATCCGTTAAGTCGATGGGGCCAAGCCGGCCGTGTCGCCGGCTTGCAGCGCCTGATGTTGCTACTGAAATTCGCAAGGTCGGTAGCCGAAATCGGCAATCTGGTGAAATTCTTTGTATTTGAAATTTGCTCGGCACTTGACGTGCTTTTCATGCGGTGACGGCTTGCAAAATTATCACTCAGCGATAAACTGACAAAATCAACAACGACAACTTATCGCCTTCTGGCGAGTGTCCGATGCCGCAAATTCCTCCGAAATCGTCGCGTCGCAGCGTGCTGACCATCGTCAGTGGACTGCTGATGTCTGCGGTGTCCGGGCGGGTTCTGGCGGGCGGTGTGTTGCGGATCGTGGTGCCCTATCCGCCCGGCACCGGGCCCGATATCCTGGCGAGGCGTCTGGCGGCGGGCATCGGCAAGGACCTGGACGCGACGGTCATCGTGGAGAACAGGCCCGGTGCGAATGCCATCATCGGTACGGCCGAAGTGGCCAAGTCGCCCGCCGATGGCCGGACGGTCCTTCTTGTCGACCGCTTGAGCCTGACGGCCAACCCGCTGCTGTATCGCTCGCTGCCCTACGACCCGGCGCGCGACCTCGTCGCCATCGGCAACGTGGCTGACGTGGCCTTGTATGTGGTGGTCAGTTCGCGGCTGCCGGTGACCGATCTCAAGTCGCTGATCGACCTTGCCCGCGCCAAGCCGGATGCGCTCGAGTTCGGCACCGGTGGGGTGGGGAGCGCCATGCACCTCAACATGGAGCTGCTGCAGGCGGCCGCGGGTGTGAAGTTCTTGCATGTGCCGTACAAGGCGCTCGCGGAAGTCATCCCGGCGATGCTGGGTGGCCAGGTCAAGGTGACCGTGGGCGGTATCGAGGCCATGCTGCCGTACATCCACAACGGCGCCTTCAGGCTGTTGGCCGTCAGTGGCGGCCAACGGTCTGCACTGACGCCCGAGGTGCCCACGATCCAGGAGGCACTCGGGGCCTCTGCGTTGCTAGGCACCTCCTACGTGCTGATGGCCCGTGCCGGAACGCCAGCCGACGCGCTGCGACGAATTCAAGCGTCGCTGGTGGCCGAGGTGCAGCGCGAGGAGTTTTCGAAATGGACGGCGGCGCGCGGCCTGGCTGCGCGGTCGTCGACGCGCCAGCAGGTCGAGACCGAGCTCGCGCAGGACCGTGAGCGACTGAGCCAGTTGATCCGCGAGCGCCATATCTCGGTGCAGTGACAACTCAAGAGGATGACAAGATGAATCAATTGACCGGCGCGCAAGCCCTGTGGGCAGCGCTTGCGAGCGAAGGCGTCGACACCTGTTTTGCGAACCCTGGGACCACGGAGTTGGATCTAGTTCGCGGCCTTGAGGGGCGCGATGACATTCGTTGCGTGGTTGGCCTGCAGGAGAACGTCTGCACGGGAGCCGCAGACGGGTACGGTCGCATGCAGGGCCGCGCCGCGGCAACGCTGCTGCATCTGGGGCCGGGTTTTGCCAACGGCATCGCGAACCTGCATAACGCCCGCCGCGCTCGCACACCTATCGTCAACGTCGTCGGCGACCACATGAGCTGGCACCTGCCGTTCGATGCGCCGCTGACCTCCGACATCGAGTCGCTCGCCCGTCCTGTTTCAGGATGGGTACGGCGCGTGAATGGCCGTTCGGACATGAGCGTCGATTCGGTCGAAGCCGTGCGCGCCACGAGAGAGAAGGGCGGCCAAGGCGCCACGCTGATCGTGCCCGCAGACTTTCAGGCGGAGTCCGCAGATCGGCAGTCGCAAGCACTTGCGCAGACGTTTGCCTTCCAAGGCGACGCAAACATCGATGTGGCGAAGTGTGCCCAGCGCCTGCGTGATGCGCGTCGTATCGTCTTCCTGCTGGGCGGCGGAAGTGAACTGAGCGGACTTGGGCCGCGCGCGTTGTGCGCCGCTGCACGGCTGTGTGCGCGTCTGGGTGCGACCGCCTTTGCGGAAACCTTCCCGTCGCGTGCGGAGCGTGGTCAGGGCCTGCCGGCGTTCGACCGTCTTCCTTACTTCCCCGAGCCTGCGCGTGCGGTGCTGGACCCCGCAGACCTGGTCGTGCTCGTCGGCGCACTGCCGCCCGTGACCTACTTCGGGTATGACGGGCACCCGAGCGAACTGGTCAACGCGGAGCGGCTCATGACCATCGCCGCACCGGGTCGGCCCGCAGCGGAACGCCTGGAAGCACTTGCCGATGCGCTGGAGGCCGCTGCCTACGAGCCCGTTGCATCCGAGCTCCCAGAGGCTGCGCTGGGTCTGCTGACGCCCGCGAAGATTGCTGCCGCACTCGTCCGTGAGTTGCCTGAGCAGGCCATCGTGTCCGTCGAGGGCGGCACCTGCGGTTACCCGTTCTATGCGGCCTCGGCCGCCGCCAGGCCACACACGACGCTTACCAACACCGGTGGCGCCATCGGGCAGGGGCTTCCTGTGGCGCTTGGTGCCGCGATCGCGTGCCCGTCGCGGCGCGTGGTCGGCCTGCTGTCAGATGGCAGCACGCAATACACGATCCAGACCTTGTGGACGCTCGCTCACGAGCAGCTCGACGTCGTCGTGCTCATTGCTGCCAACCACCAGTACGCCATCCTGCGCAACGAACTGCGCCGCGGCGGTGCGGCGCTTGGCGCCCGGGCCGAAGCCTTGACTTCGCTTGAGCATCCCCGCATCGACTGGGTGATGCTGGCCCGCTCGTACGGCGTGCCCGCCACGCGTGCCAGCACCGGCGAAGAACTGAGTGAACAGCTCCGGGACGCATTCGGGCGGCGCGGGCCTGCACTCATCGAGATGGCGCTCTGAGAGCGGCTGCAAACATCAATCGACGCTTGCGTAGCGCAAGCCGTCAGTTCAGCTAGGAGAACTTGAACATGGATCTGAGACTCAAAGGCAAGGTGGCGGTCGTCACAGGTGGAAGTCTGGGCATTGGTCGTGCCATCGCCGAGGCGTTCGCCTGGGAGGGTGTGCGCGTTGCCATTGTGGCGCGCAGTGCCAAGGCCTTGGAAGAAGCGGCCCAGGACATCACGAAGCAGACGGGCGTTGAGGTCATTGCCGTTCCTGCTGATGTGACCAGCACGGAGCAGGTCGACGCCGCCGTCAGCCGTATCGCGTCGCACTTCGGCCGGCTGGACATCCTGGTCAACGGCGCCGCGCATCCTGGCGGGCTGGTGCGCAGCGAAATCGAGCACGCGAGCCCGGAGGGGCTGCTGGAAGACATCAACATCAAGGTCGTCGGCTACATGCGATTTGCGAAGGCCGTTGCGCCGCACATGCGCCGCAACGGCTTTGGCCGCATCATCAATATCGGCGGCCTGACGGGGCGTGGCAGCAAGCAGCTTTCCGGCATGCGCAACGTCGCGATCTGCCACCTGACCAAGACGCTTTCAGATCAACTGGGGCCGCATGGCATCACGGTGAACCTGATTCACCCGGGCGTCGTGGAGACCCCCCACATCCACGAGCTCTATGCGAAGGAGGCCAAGCTGCAAGGCCTCACCCCGCAGGAGGTCGAGGCCAACTACGCCAAGGTCACCCCTATCCGCCGCATCCTCCAGGTCGATGAGATCGCCGATGTCGCGTTGTTCATTGCCTCCGAGCGGGCGGGAGCCATCACCGGCGAATCCATCGGCGTGGATGGCGGCATCACGCGCGGCATCTTCCTCTGACCAACAAGACAGGAGCGAGAGAAATGAATGGCACGATTCTGGTGGGCACCGCAGGGCAAGGCATCCTGCGCAGCGTGGACAACGGCGCGACCTGGCACCGCCTGGGGCTGCGAGAATCCATTGAGTTCGATGGCGTTGTCCGCGCCATTGCGGTGGACCCCAGCGACCCGAGCCGGGTGCTGGCGGGCGCCGATGCAGGCATCTGCCTGAGCACCGACGGCGGCGCGCACTTCAAGCGCGTGGAGTCTGCGGCCAACGGCCTGACCGTCTGGGCGATTGCCTACTGCCCTGCCAATCCGAAGCTAGTGTTTGCCGGAACAGGGGCGCCGTCGCGAGCCCGCATGTTCCGCTCCAAGGACGGTGGCGAGAGCTGGCAGCCGCTGGATGTCGAGCTGCCGGAGTTCTGTTCCGGGGTCAATCGGCCGCGCATCCTGACGATCTGTGGCCATCCGAACAAGCCGCTGGAGGTCTGGTTCGGCGTCGAGGAGGGCGGCGCGTGGCGCAGCGATGACGCCGGTGATACGTGGACGCGGGTGGATCAGCCCGGCGCGGGCATCAACAACTCCGACATCCACGCTATCGCGGTGCTGCCGGCGACGGACCGTGAACCCACCAAGCATGTGGTCGTGACGGTCAACTCCGTTTGCGAGAGCAACGACGATGCCGCCACGTTCAGCATGACGCCGTCCAAGGACCGTTTCGACGGGCTCTACTACACCCGCACCGTGCAGGTCCTGAATGCGGCCGGGACCGAGTTGCTGCTGGCCATCGGCAACGGCACGCCCGGAAGCATCACACGCATCTACCGCTCGGAAGACCGCGGCCAGTCCTGGGCGCAGACGCTGCTGCACACGGCGCCCAACTCCACCGTCTGGGCCTTCGGCGCCCATGCGAGCGACCCCACGCTGCTGTTCGCCGGTACGAAGTACGGCCATCTGCTGCGCTCCACCGACGGTGGCCGCAGTTGGTTCAAGGAGTGGCGCGATTTCAGCGAAATCACCTCGGTGGCGTGGACGCCGCATGTGGCGCCCGTGCACGCGCACCAGCAGTCCATTCACTGATTTTTCAGGAGCCACCATGCCCACGCCCGACCGAATCGTTCCTCGCATCCGTCGCACCCATCTGGCCTTGTTCGTGAAGGACCCCTTCGCATCGGCGCCCTGGTACGAGGACGTGCTGGGTATGCAGGTGACGGCGCGCGGCCCGCGGTGGGTCTTCCTCACCTTCGGCCAGAAACATCACGACATTGCGCTCATCCAGGTCGACGACCCGCAAACCGCTGAGCGCGGCGCCATCAACATGCAGCACTACGGTCTGGAGATCGAGGGCGGCATGGAGGAGTTCCGGCGCCTGTACGGGATGCTGCTGAGCAAGAACGTCGAGATCTTCAAGACGACCGATCACAAGGTGGGATACGGCCTTTACTTCCACGACCCCGACGGCCATCGCTTTGAATTCTTCCTTGAGACCGTTCACGACGACGAGGAAGCGAAGCGGCTGCTGGGTGAATACAACGCGCCGAGTAACAACTTCAACCTAGAGCCGCTCTGATCGCCTCGATTCAGCGGCAAAGACCTTCAGCGTTTTTAAACGATCCATCATGACTCAAGCTTCCCTGGACGCATTCCGCATTCGCAAGTGGTATCTGCAGATCGAAGACACGCTGCACGGCGAGACCGGTGCCGTCGCGGACGGTGATCCGCTGCGCAAGATCGTCATCGCCGCCTGTCTTCAGAACCCCTTTGCCGGTCGCTACGTGCAGGATCTCTCAGCCTTCATCGATCCCTCGCCGGCCCTGGGCGAGGAGTTCGGCCGCCGCATCGTCGAGGCCGCGCAGGGTCGCGCCATCCAGAGCTACGGCAAGGCCTGCCTGGTGGGCACCGATGGCGAATACGAGCATGGCAACGCTCTGCTCACGAATCCCGCCGCCAACCCCATTCGCGCCAGCCTGGGCGGCGCCAAGTCCTGGGTGCCGTCTACCGGCAAGCGCGGCGGCCCCGGCACCGTGATCGACATCCCCCTGGCGCACAAGGACGCGCTGTACGTGCGCTCGCACTACGACACGGTGACGGCCCAGTTCAGCGACGGTCCCAACCGCGACGAACTGATCCTCATCTGGGCCTTCGCGACCCGCGGGCGCCTGAATGCGCGCCTGGGCGGCCTGCAGGCTGCCGACGTCAAAGGCCAGGACGGGTTGTATTGAGCGATGGCTGAGCGCGAGAACATGGTCGCCTCACGCGAGTACCGCATTCAGGCTTCGGGCCTGAGCCTGCGTGTGAAGGAGTGGGGCGCCACGTCGGCCTTGCCGATCCTCATGCTGCACGGCATCAGGGGCTATGCCGAGACGTTCGCCGCGCTCGCCCAGACCCTGCAGCCGGACTTCCGCGTGATCGCCTTCGATCAGCGGGGGCGCGGCGAATCGGACTGGGACCCGGGCCACAACTACTACACCGATGCCTACGTCGACGATGTGGCCTCGGTGGTGGTTCACCTGCAACTTGATCGGTTCGATCTCCTTGGCCATTCGATGGGTGGCATCAATGCGATGGCCTACGCGGCGCGCCACCCCACGCAGGTGCGCCGCCTCCTCATCGAGGACGCAGGCCCTGGCGCCTTCGAGTCGAGTGCCGGGGCGACGCGCATCCGCAAGGAATTTGCCACGACGCCAGCTGAGTTCGTCAGCTGGGACGCAGCAAGCGCATTTCTTCGGGTCTTGCGGCCCACCGTGCCTGAATCCGCGCGGCAGCAGCGGCTGCAGCACATGCTCAAGCCGATGCCGGGCGGCGGTTTCACCTGGCGCTACGACCACGCCGGCATTGCCGGGACACGGCTCAACCCGGATCCCTTGCGCGTCGTCGACCTTGGGCCGGTGGTGCAACGCATCAGCTGTCCGACCCTCGTGATCCGGGGCGGCAACTCCGACTACCTGCAACCGGCGATGGTGGAGGCCATGCAAGCGCTGAACCCGCTCATCCAGGCTGCCGAGATTGCGGACGCCGGCCACTACATCCATGACGATCAACCCGCAGCGTTCGCTGCGGTGGTTGCCAGGTTTCTCGGTCTAAAAAACAGGACCAACGACTGAGTCGTTCACACCCATGCTTCACGAAATTAGGACATATACCCTGGTGCCCGGCGGCGTGCGCGACTACCTGCGCATCTACAACGAGAGTGGCCGCGAGGTGCAGATGAACCTGCTGGGCCAACTGGTGGCGGTCATGACGCCGGAATCCGGCAACGTGAACCAGCTCGTCTACCACTGGGCTTTCGCGGACTTTGAGGATCGGCAGAGGCGCCGCGCTGCCTTAATGGCAGACGCGCGTTTTGCCGAGTTCCGCAAGCTGGTCCGTCATCTCCTGGTCGAGCAGAACAGTCGACTGCTGAATGACGTTTGAGCGTGTGCGTCAGTGAGGTGGGAGACATCATGACCGAGCGATTCGACATTCCCGTGCTCATCGTCGGAGCAGGCCCCGTTGGCGTCACCATGGCCAATCTGCTGGGCAGCTACGGTGTCCGCACGTTGGTGGTGGACCGGTCGACCGCCGTGCTGGACTTTCCACGCGCCGTCGGTTTGGATGATGAGGCCCTGAGGACCTTCCAGGCCGCCGGCCTGGCCGAGGACATGCTGCGCGACATGATCCAGAACGTGCCGATGCGGATGTATACGTCCGACAAGCGCTGTTTCGCGGAGATCCTGCCTACCACCCGTGAATTCGGCTGGTGCCGCCGCAACCTGTTCTCGCAGCCCATCGGCGAGGCGACGCTGCGTCGAGGTCTTGCGCGTTTCGAGCATGTGGAGCTGCGCTCGGGATTGGAGCTGGTCGACGTCGCTCAGGACGACAGCGGCGTCACCGCCGGATTGGTCGACTCGTCAGGCGCAGAGCATTCCGTGCGCTGCGCCTATCTGGTGGCCTGCGATGGTGGGCGCAGCACCGTCCGTCAACTCCTGGCGCTGCCCTACGAAGGGCGCACGCATGCGGCGAAGTGGGTGGTCATCGAATGCGACAACGATCCGCTGGACGCGCCCTACACCGCGCTGCACTGTGACCCAGAGCGGCCTTATGTCTGCATCCGGCTGCCCTACGGCCTGCGTCGCTGGGAGTTCATGCTGTTCCCGGGTGAGGACGGCGATCAGATGCTGGCGCCCCAGAAGATCCAGGAACTGCTGGCCCGCCACGTGCCGAATCCCGAGCGGCTCAACGTCATCAGGGCGCGCGTCTACACGCACAACTCCCGGGTGGCCAAGGAGTTCGTGGTGGGGCGCATCTGCTTGGCAGGCGATGCCGCGCACATCACGCCTCCCTGGATCGGCCAGGGGCTCAATGCGGGGATCAGGGACGCATTCAACCTGTCCTGGAAGCTTGCCTGGATATTGCAGGGCCGCCTTGACGAGACGAGGCTTGGCACGTACCACGCCGAACGGCATGCCCATACCAAGGCCATGATCGAACTGGCGGACATGTTCGGCTCCGTCCTGTCCCAGCGGAACCGGCTGCTCGCATGGCTTCGTGACCGCTTCTTCATGAGCATCCGCAACATCCCGCGCGTGCGGGACTACGTGCTGCAGATGAGGTTCAAGCCCATGCCGCGCTTCACCGAAGGCGTGCTCCATGCCTCGGGCGACCCGACCCGTGACGAGCACGTTGGCCGCATGTTCATCCAGCCCGTGGTCGAGCTGGAATCGGGCAAGCCGCGCAAGCTGGATGACGTGCTGGGGCCGCGCTTCGCGCTGATCAGCTGGCGTTGCGACGTCCTGCGAGAAGCCCCCCAGACGCTTCGCGATCAGCTGCGCCGTCTGGGTTGCGACCACTATGTCGCCGTGCGCGCCCGAAGCGGCCCCCGAGAGACTTGCATCAGTGCGAGCAATCGCGTTTCTGCGGGCTTGCTTCAAGACACTGAGAACAGCCTGCAGCCCTGGTTTCAGGCGCGCGGTGTGGACTGGGTCCTGCTGCGGCCGGACCGCTTCGTCGCGGCCGTGGGGCGCGACACGGATGGGCCTGTCGAGCTTGCCGAGTTCTGCGAGGCGATGCTTCCCTTGGAGGCCCGAGCCGTGTCCGTGGTTGAGCACGCATCTGCCGCTCTTGTTCTGTAGCTCAAGACCGACTGGTTTCAGCTTCCGTGCACCCTATTCGACTTGCCTTCTCCGGTACCTCCATGTATCCCAATCTTTGCCTCTACATCGGTGGCCAATTCCTGACCACTCAAGGACGACGCACGATGAGCGTCTCCAATCCGGCGACCGGCGAGCACCTCGGTGACTTGCCATGCGCCATGCCAGAGGATGTGGACGCGGCCTTGCAAAGCGCCCAGACTGCCTTCGTGTCTTGGCGGCGACTCAGCCCAGTCGAGCGATCAGACCTGCTGCGCAGAGCCGCTGATCTCACGCGTGAGCGAGCATCTGAGATCGCGCTGAACATCACGCTTGACAACGGCAAGCCGGTCGCCGATGCGCTCGCCGAAGTGCTGAATGCTGCAGAGCATCTTGAATGGCATGCGGAAGAGGGCCGTCGGATCTACGGCCGCGTGGTGCCAGCACGCAGTCCCCAGGTGCGGCAGCTCGTCGTTAAAGAGCCCGTGGGGGTCTGTGCGGCGTTCAGCCCTTGGAACTTCCCCTTCGGTCAGGCAATGAAGAAGGTGGCAGCGGCACTGGCCTCCGGATGCACCATCATTCTCAAAGGGCCGGATGAATCGCCCAGCGCCATCGATGCCATGGCGCGGATCCTGAATGATGCGGGCGTTCCCGCCGGTGTCTTCAACCACCTCTGGGGCGACCCGGACTTCATCTCGCGGCGCCTCATTGAATCGGACGTGGTCCGCATGGTGTCGTTCACCGGTTCCGTACCAGTCGGGCGTCATCTGGCGGCCCTCGCCGGTGCCCGCCTGAAGCGATGCACGATGGAGCTGGGCGGCCATGCGCCGGTGCTGGTCTTCGACGATGCGGACGTGGAGCCGGCTGCGGCGCTGATTGCCCGCCTCAAGACGCGCAATGCCGGGCAGGTCTGCGTGTCGCCGTCGCGGATCTTCATCCAGCGCGGCATCTACGACCGCTTCGTTGACGCGCTCGTTTCACAGGTGCGTGCCGTGAAGGTGGGCGATGGCCGGGAGGACGGTGTCCAGATGGGCCCGGTGATCCATGCGCGGCGCTTCCAGGCAGTTCAAGACCTCGTGCTCGATGCCGTGGCGCTGGGGGGTGAAGTGCTGCACGGTGGCGGCAGGCAGGGCACGCTGGGCCACTTCCATGCGCCCACGCTCATCGCCAACGTGCCCGCCAGCGCGCGGCTGATGCAGGAAGAACCTTTCGGCCCGGTTGCCGCGTTGACGCGGTTCGACGATGTCCAACAAGGCCTGGCCCGGGCGAACGAGGTGCCGTTCGGCCTGGCGTCCTATGTGTTCACCCAATCGCTTCGCACGGCGGCCCTTGTCAGCGATGCGCTGGAAGCCGGCATGGTCAACATCAACCACTCCGGCATGGCCCATCCCGAACTGCCCTTCGGCGGCGTCAAGGACAGCGGCTTTGGTAGCGAGGGCGGCACGGAGTCGTTCGACAGCTTCCTCGTCACCAAGATGATCACCCAGATGTGAACACCATGAGCACAGACCTCACTCTTCAGGACCCCTCGCTGTTACTGGACCAGTGCCTCGTTGGCGGCAAGTGGATACGCGGCGACGACCGCTTTGCCGTCACCAACCCGGCCACCGGGCGGCCCGTCCAGTATGTGCCCCGACTGGGCGCTGCCGAGACGCGCCTCGCCATCGAGGCTGCCAACGCGGCCTGGCCGGCATGGCGCCGTCGCACGGCGGCGGATCGCAGCGCCGTGATGCTGAAATGGCATGCGTTGATCCTTCAGAACCAGGAAGACTTGGCACGCATCATGACCGCCGAGCAGGGCAAGCCCCTGCAGGAGGCTCGTGGCGAGATCGCGTATGCGGCGTCCTTCGTGCAATGGTTCGCCGAGGAAGCCAAGCGGGTCTATGGGGAGACGATTCCCGCGCCGGTGTCCACCCAACGCATCGTCGTCATTCGCGAGCCGGTGGGCGTCTGTGCAGCGATCACGCCCTGGAACTTTCCTGCCGCCATGATCACTCGCAAGGCGGCGCCGGCCCTGGCTGCGGGCTGCACGATGGTCATCAAGCCGGCCAGCCAGACCCCGCTCACCGCCTTGGCGCTGGTGGCGCTGGCCGAGCGGGCGGGCGTGCCCCCCGGGGTGCTGTCCGTGGTGACGGGTTCGGCCGCAGCAATAGGCACCGAGCTGGCGGAGAACCCCTTGGTGCGCAAGCTGAGCTTCACCGGATCGACCGAGGTGGGCATCCATCTCATGCGCCAGACCGCTGGCACGGTGAAGAAGGTGTCCATGGAGCTTGGCGGCAACGCGCCGTTCATCGTGTTCGACGATGCCGACCTTGACGAAGCGGTGCAGGGCGCACTCGTGTCCAAGTTCCGCAATGCCGGCCAGACCTGTGTATGCGCGAACCGTCTGTATGTGCAGGCCGGCGTCTACGATGAGTTTTCCCGCAAGCTTGTCGAGGCCCTGCGCCAGTTCAAGGTAGGGCCAGGTGACGAGCCGGGCGTGCAGATCGGGCCTCTCATCGACGAGGCCGCAGTCCGCAAGGTGCAGGAGCACATCGACGACGCGCGCAGCAAGGGCGCACGTGTCCTGCTCGGCGGCGAACGTCATGCATTAGGCGGCACCTACTTCGGGCCAACGGTGCTGGCCGAAGTCACGAAGGAAATGAGCGTGGCTCGCGAGGAAACCTTCGGGCCGCTCGCACCGCTGTTCCGCTTCCGTGACGAAGAAGAGGTCATTCGCTTGGCCAATGACACCGAGTTCGGCCTGGCCAGCTATTTCTACGCGAGGGACCTGGCACGCGTCTGGCGGGTAGCGGAGCAGTTGGAGTACGGCATGGTCGGCGTCAACACCGGCTTGATCTCGAATGAGGTGGCACCCTTCGGTGGCGTCAAGCAGTCGGGGCTGGGCCGCGAAGGATCTCGTCACGGCATCGAGGACTACCTCGTCATCAAGTACATCAACATGGCCGGCATCGTCTGAGACGCCGGACTTCAGCAGCCTAGATTCCTGAGATCACATGAGCCCAATTCGCACTCCTGACTTCCCGATCGATCCGATTTTCGTTGACCGATGGTCGCCCCGCGCTTTCACCTCCGAGGAGATCCCGGCGGAGCAACTGATGGCTTTTCTGGAGGCCGCGCGGTGGGCCCCCTCGTCCTACAACATTCAGCCCTGGCGCTTCGTGTACGCCCGGCGAGGCGGCAACGGCTGGACCTCGATTCTCGAGGCGTTGAACCCCTTCAACCAGGCCTGGGCGCAGCACGCAGCGGTGTTGGTCGTCGTGCTGTCCGCTGCGGAGGCACCGGCTTCGGACGGCGAAGCTGCGCGGCCCAATCCCGCGCATGCCTTCGATGCCGGCGCGGCCTGGGCCAGTCTAGCGCTGCAGGCCCATCTGTCGGGATGGGCTACCCATGCGATGGGCGGCTTCGATGCTGCCAAGCTTCGGCAGGCGCTGCGGGCGCTGAACGGGCTGGCCCTGCATGCCGTGATCGCGATTGGGCGCAAGGCAGACGTGTCGACCCTGCCCGTCGATCTTCAGGATGACGAGTCACCCAGCGGCCGGCGTGCGCTTTCCGAAACCGTATTCGAGGGCGCGATGCCCTCGCTGCAACCGTGAGTGCTGCATGACCGAACGCAAGCTCGATGAGGAGCTGGCTTTGCAGGATGCTGCCCGCCGTTATCACCGCCAAGGTCAGCGCGGCAAAATTTCGGTGGTGCCGACCAAGCCGCTGGCGACCCAGCGCGACCTGGCGTTGGCCTACTCCCCGGGCGTGGCCTATCCGTGCCTGGACATCCAGCGCGACCCCTCGCTGGCGGCCGACTACACGGCACGCGGCAACCTCGTGGGAGTGATCACCAACGGCACCGCCGTGCTCGGGCTCGGAGATATCGGCCCCCTGGCTAGCAAGCCGGTCATGGAAGGCAAGGGCTGCCTGTTCAAGAAGTTCGCAGGCATCGATGTGTTCGACATCGAGCTGGCCGAACGAGACCCGGATCGGCTGATCGACATCATTGCCGCCATGGAGCCGACGCTCGGCGGCATCAACCTTGAGGACATCAAGGCGCCTGAATGTTTCTACATCGAACGGGCGCTGGCCGAACGGCTGAGTATTCCTGTGTTCCACGACGATCAGCACGGGACGGCCATCATCTCGGCCGCAGCCCTTGTCAACGCGCTGGAGGTGGTGGACAAGCTCATCGGCGAGGTGCGCATCGCTGTGTCCGGCGCAGGTGCGGCGGCCATCGCCTGCCTGGACCTCATCGTGGCGCTCGGCGCCGACCCCGCCAAGATTCATGTGTGCGACTCCAAGGGCGTGATCTACGCAGGTCGGCCTGGCCTGGATGAATCGAAGGTGCGCTTCGCGCAGGCCACGGCTGCCCGCCACCTGTCTGAAGTCGTGTCCGGAGCGGACATTTTTCTGGGTTGTTCCAGCGCCGGGGTGCTGACCGGCGAGATGGTGAAGACCATGGCAGCCAGGCCCATCATCCTTGCGCTTGCAAATCCGGAGCCCGAGATTCGCCCCGAGGTGGCCAAGCTGGCACGGCCCGACTGCATCATTGCCACCGGTCGGTCCGACTACCCCAACCAGGTCAACAACGTCCTGTGTTTCCCCTACATCTTCCGCGGTGCGCTCGATGTGGGCGCGACGCGTATCACTGCCGCCATGAAGCTCGCATGCGTTCGCGAGATCGCTGCGCTGGCCAAGGAAGCCGTGACCGAGGAGGTGGCAGCGGCCT
>Ga0307515_10015056_pt1 | contig 14286 bp, 9 predicted proteins | sample 17_EM_MG_FD_194513 | JGI IMG/M metagenome (GOLD analysis project Ga0307515, IMG submission 194513) | Populus trichocarpa ectomycorrhiza microbial communities from riparian zone in the Pacific Northwest, United States - 17_EM | ecosystem: Host-associated > Plants > Roots > Unclassified | place...
CTTGACCCTTTTACAAAAGTTTTGTATGTTTTCAATTCAGTCCTTCAATTACAATTTGTCATATATTTTTTTTTTTCAATCTGATCCTTATTCTTTTGATTTCTCATTTTAACCCTTGGCTCTTTTTTCAAAGTTTTAATTGTTTTTTATTTTGTCATTCAATCAAAATTTATGCTTTTCTTTTTCAATTTAGCCCTCATTTTTTTGATTTTTTTTTTGAAGTTTTTTCCTTTTTTTTTTCAATTTAACCGTCCAATTAAATTTTTTTTTTGTAAAAAATGCTTTAAAAAAAATCAAATTTGACTCGAGCTAATCTTTTAGATCTATGACCCGGGTCATGAGGCCGGGGTGACCCCATTAAAAGCAAACCCGGAAAAACAAAGAAGCAAGATTCTTCAACAAACAAATATTGAGGGATAAAATTGAGAAAAAAAAGTCAATAAAAAAAACAATACAAAAAAAAACAAATAGCAATTAAAAGAATTATGACTAAATTCGATATAAAAAGCAAATGAAATTAAATGTTTAGGGATGAAATTGAAAAAAACAAATGAATTAAGAAAATGATTCAAAAAATAGCAATTAAAAGAATTATGACCAAATTTGAAATAAAAATTAAATGAAAATAAATGCTTAGGGATGGAATTGAAGAAAAACAATTCAATCAAGAAAATGATTCAAAACTAAAAAAAATAGCAATTAAAAGAATGATGACCAATTTTGATTAAAAAAAATTAACAATATCAAACCACCAGGGATGAAATAAAAAATAAAATCCAATTATAAAAAATCAATGTAAATAAAACAATTGCAATTAAGAAAAGAAGGGTCGAATCAAAAGAAAAAATAAATTGAAGGATTGATATAATTTTTTACATGACCAACACGCAATTTGAGGGAAAAAAAAGAAAAAAAAAGCAAATTAGAGCCAAACCAGCCATAACCACCATACATGCGCTACCTAATGAGATATAGGATGTCGAGATGAATCTAATGATGCAACAAAGTGATGATTTCTACTACCAAATTCAACGGCATGTGCCGTTCAAAGACGGCGGAGCGGCTGACGCTTGCGAGACACACGTCAGCTCTCTTTTTAATTTGAACAAAACTGAAAATGTCCCTAGGACTAAACAATAATGACAAAAAATCATTAGAAATTACAATCAAGCCCCTGAACACAAGGGTAAAAAAATTAAATAACAAAGGTAATTGAGTAATTACATTGTTCATTAATTCGTAAAAAAATAAAAATACTCCAAGGACTAAACAACAATAACAAAAAAAATCATCAGGAAATGACAACCAAGCTCCTAAAGCCAATGTTAACAAATTGAATGGTAAAGATAAGGAATAATTCCATTGTTTATTAAAAAATTGAAATTACTATAAGGCCCCTACACCAAAGGTTATCGCTTTTCACTTTTTAAGGTCAAATATGATACCTATACCGTTGAAATCAATGTAAAATCACTAAAACACCCTTCATTAACCTGTATATAACAAATAAATCACTGTGCACCAAAACATCCCTAAATATTGTTATTTATAAGAGTAAACTCATGTTTTAATTGCAACATATAAAAAATACTAAAATAACCCCACTTCTAAGGCTTCAATTTTTTCTATCAAAGGAAAAAAAGTAATTTTACTTTTAAAAAAGACAATAATACCCCTATTTTAAGCCTTCAAAGCTAAGAAATTTTACTGTGAAAGTCTAGAATGTCCCTTCATCCACAGTCCACACAGTCAAAACACTATACGTTTCAGAATATTTGTTAATATAGTTTTGAATAAAAATAGATATGTTGAGATGGAAGAACAATACAAACAATAAAAGATGTAATCTTAGACGAATAGTTTAGATATAGTTGACAATTCAAGCCTTTGTAAAATAAAAAATAAAAAATAAAAAATTGACCATTAGAAATCACAAAACTAAATATAAAAATAACAATAATGGCTTACAGCATAGCAACTAGCAGCCATTAAGCACACCAATCAAGTGAAATAATTCAAAATATTCCCCTTCCTTTAACAATCCTAATAATCCGATCCAATCATTAACCCATCGGTGCCGAGTGCTCACACACAACTCTGCCGTGTACCCTATCGCACAAAACCCGCCACCCCAAAGCAGAACTCTCTCCTTCTCTCGCTTGCACACTAGAAGTAGACTGCACTACTTGGAAGCGGCGAGAATATTCCCCTGAAAGAATCCACACAGGAAGAGAGAAAAGGACTCCTCCATCCCCTTCTTCCCGAAACTCGTTCAAGAACTGGATTAATGGAGGCACCAACGGCGGCGGCGTGGCAGCCACAGGAAGAAGGGTTCAAGGAGATCTGTGGATTATTAGAGCATCAAATTTCACCAACTTCAACCGCTGATAAGTCTCAGATTTGGAAGCAGTTACAACACATCTCTCAATTCCCCGATTTTAATAATTACCTCGCTTTCATTCTCTCTCGCGCCGAGGTAACCGATTTTCTCATCAATTTTGCGTCCGATTATCGGTAATTTCTTAATTTAATTATTGTTATTTGGTATTTAGGGGAAATCAGTGGAGATAAGGCAGGCGGCAGGTTTATTGTTGAAAAATAACCTAAGAAATGCGTATAAAACTATGACGCCTGACAATCAACAATATATAAAATCGGAGTTGTTGCCGTGTTTAGGAGCAGCGGATAGGCATATAAGGTCGACGGCAGGGACGATTATTAGTGTTATTGTTCAACTAGGAGGGATTTTGGGATGGCCGGAGTTGTTGCAAGCTGTCATTACTTGTTTGGATAGCAATGATCTTAATCACATGGAAGGCGCTATGGATGCTCTGTCCAAGGTACTGTTGATTACTTCTTCGTTGATCAAGTTTGGGTTTTATGCAAGTCAATAGATTAAGTATTTGTTATCCGGTGTGTGATATTGATGAATGTGGCCAAGAGGAAAGGCTCATGATAATTTATTTGGCGTGGTTTTTGTGTGAAATATATGAATTAGAGAATGTGTTTTCTCGCCGGGTGGTGATAACTAATGTATTAAGGTGATGCTTTGGTGATGTAGATTTGTGAGGATATTCCGCAAGTTTTGGATTCGGACGTGCCTGGGTTGTCTGAACGACCTATCAAGATTTTTCTTCCTCGATTATATCAGGTTAGATGGGTGTTTACTCAGAGCTCTGAGATCATTATGGAGGTTCTTCTTGTTTTACGATCTCCACTAAGCTAATTGCGTTAACCTGGTTTTGCTATGAACAGTTTTTCCAGTCACCTCATCCTTCACTGAGAAAGCTGGCATTGGGTTCTGTAAATCAATACATTATGTTAATGCCTGCTGTGAGTTCACTTTGTTGCTTTCATCTTGTTTCCCAGTCACTGCTAGATGCTATTGTGATACTAGGAGACAATTGGTTACATATGTTAATTTCTCGCAGGCTCTATATGCATCCATGAATCAGTACCTTCAAGGTTTGTTTGCTCTTGCTAATGACCAGGCTGCAGAAGTGCGAAAATTGGTGAATACTTTCTCATTGCCTCATCACAATTGGATCTAACTTGCATGAAAAAATAGTAATTTATCTGCTTCTGGTTTTCTTTTATTGGTTGTTGTAATCTGACTATAAAATGTGGTGTTTTAATTGTACTTTTTGTTGGGATTCATTTATCATGTTATGTTTCGGTTCCCAGCACAGCAAAAAGAATTGAAATATAATCTTTGGTAATTATTCAGAATATAGCTTTTCTGTTTCACAAGTTTGGCTGTACTGATCCATGTATCTTTTAACTGTGTCATACAGGTTTGTGCAGCTTTTGTACAGCTAATTGAGGTCCGACCATCTTTCTTGGAGGTGGGTATCTTGTTAATTTAATCTCATGCATATTCTTTCTGACTGGACTTGTACTGTATCTTACGTCTGTTTTTAGTCGCTTATTAGTTGTTTTTTACTTGCCCTTGTGCACCACTGAGCATCTCTTTTTAATGTTCTACAATTGCCTTATCGTGCCATAGTTTTATTCTCCCACCCTGCTTTAACTTTCTTTGTCATTGATATGACTTTTTCGCTATTTTTAGCCACATTTGAGGAGTGTAGCTGAATATATCTTGCAAGTCAACAAGGATGGTGATGATGAAGTGGCTCTTGAAGCCTGTGAATTCTGGTAAACCTCACTCCATGAACAACATATTTGATAATTTTGTAGCTTTGACATCTTGGGTTGGGGAATTGGTTATAGACATCATGGTAACTTGAAGTTGATCCCATTATGTATGAGATAGGATGTGGATTGACCCCCAAATCTATTTCTTTTCTAGTTCTAGGTTGATGTTTTGAATTTACAGGTTTTCATTCCAAATTTTCTATTGACATTCCAAAACAGAAGATCAAGCGGTGTTATTTATTGGGATTGAAAAAAACTTTTTCTTCTTGCCTCTCTCCAGTAGTAACTCTTATATATGTACAAAATGGAATTTTGAGTTTACGTCTGTCTTGGGTTGGGGTTGTCTTGGAATTTTGTAGTCTAATGATTTACATGAATAGGAGTCAGTAAGAATAAATGTCGAGGGCAACTGATTATGTGAGATCTTTTAAGAACCTTAAAGGTGAAAATGTATGTGGTAGTGTTCGGGGTGTTAGTGCAGTGAATTAGTAATGGCATCAGTGAAACATGATGGTGCTGATCCCAGTAGCTTTCTTGGTGTGATGGTGACATTGATGTCATGGTGACAGTGCCGTAAAGTTAGTGTATAGGACCCCTTTCTAAATTTTCTCTCTAGGTTGACAATTATTCTTCTTTTGGTGTTAAAACTTAAATGTTGGAAGCCATTTCATCCCCTCGTTCAAACTGATTTAAGCATGATTAACAAGAGAAATATTTTATTCTCTTTAATCTTGCAAGCACAACCTATGTGAACTTATTTGCTGATGAATATTTACATGCCTTCTCAGTCCTTACAACTATTTATATGTCCACTTACGCATCCTTCTTAATATCGGTTATAATTGGCAGGTCTGCATACTGTGATGCTCAGTTACCTACTGAGACCTTAAGAGAATTCTTGCCACGCCTGATTCCGGTACTGCATAAGCCCTTTATATTTTTGTTGCTTTATTTCCTACTAAATTTCTTCAGAGCCACTTGCAACTTTTTTCCAAACCTCTGGCCAAACTTTTTCAGGTTTTGCTGTCAAATATGGCTTATGCTGATGATGATGAGTCACTCGCTGAGGCTGAGGTAACTCTTTCTCTTTGGGTTGTTTTATGTTTTTTGGTGATTCTGGATAGCATTTGTTATAACTCATTATTTACCTGGCATCAATTCATTGTTGCAGGAAGATGAGTCTCTCCCAGACCGGGATCAGGTTCAATCTGTTTGTTTTTGTGTTTCAATTCCAGGGTGTTCTAGATTGTTATGTTTCTTTACCGACTTCATGCTTGAAGTACTGCATTTGAAACTACGTATTTTTCTTCTTCTTTCTGTATAATTTCTGCGCTGCAGGATCTGAAACCTCGTTTTCATACATCACGATTTCATGGATCAGATAGCGTGGAAGATGATGTAAGCTACTAGAATCTTTACATCTTTATTCGTTTTGTTTCTTTAGCTTATGATGTGGTAAACATATTGAAATATGTGGTGCTTTTAATGTAGAAAGACAAGGTAATTGATGAAAATTCTTCTAAATCAATAATTTGTGTGATTGCAGGATGATGACATAGTGAATGTGTGGAATTTAAGAAAATGCAGTGCAGCAGCTCTTGATATTCTCTCAAATGTGTTTGGAGATGAGATTCTTCCAACGTTGATGCCTGTTGTTCAGGTAGTTAACTTATTTGGTGTTGGATGCATTACTCTCATTGGAAGCATAGTTTATGTGCTTGACTTTTTATCTCCATTGTGCATTAGTAGAGATTTTGTCCTCCAAGTGCTATTGCCTTCATTTGTTCCCCATCTTTCCCTTGTTAGGCCAGAAGTAGCTGTTGAAACACTTAGTCTTCATGGTTGATCAGAAGATCAAATGTTTCCTGGATTGAGCTGTTGACTTGGATTGTGCAAGTTTGGATACACATTGTTAAAGAACAAAGGCACCAAGCCAACATGCATGTTTATGTTTATAAGTTTAATAGCACATATTTCTATGGGAAATTAGTTTACGGATGGTGTGGTTGCAGTTGGTCATTGGCATGTTATCTCTAGAGAATTGATTGTGAGCATACTGACAGTTGTAATGCTATAAATCTAGCTATACCAATTGGTCATTTAGCCCCCCATCCATACATATTGGGGAGAGGGTAGATCTTCAGTTTGAGTCCTGCTCTTGCCACCTAAAGAACTGGAAAAGAAACCACGAATCCTGTTATGAGCAAGCTATTTCAATCAACCATAATTGTTATGCAATCTCCATAGATCCCATTATGTTGAACTATAATCTTATATTTATATGCTCATATATTGAATAGTTACTGTGACTTCAAAAATATCCGCAGGCTAAGCTATCTGCTAGTGGTGATGAATCCTGGAAAGACAGAGAAGCAGCTGTTTTGGCTCTTGGTGCTGTTGCTGAGGGTTGCATAAATGGTCTTTATCCTAATTTATCCCAGGTAATAATTTTTGAAGTCTTAAAGCAGATGACATGGGTGTCAAATATAATGGATGCAGCTATGACTTTATGTTTTCTTGAAAATTAATTTAGTATTTCTCATAACTAGTTTAGTCTGAAAAGAGAGAAATGGTAGACTTTTGAAGGTGTTAAGAATCTGGCATTAGAGATCAAATTTGAATCTTTAGGGTAATTACATATTTGGTGGACGATGGCCTCGTGGTGCCTTTTGCAGTTAGCACAGCTTGAATTTTATTTATTTTTTTGTTTTCATTATTTCTTCTGTTCTAATCCATAAACTTGGCTTGAAGCCACCTGTCTCTTTCTCCCAGTGAAATTTTATTTATAAGAAATGGCCTTAATTGTAGTGCTTGTATCTTGATTGTAGTGCTTGTATCTTCTACGTGTTATCCCTCAATCCTCCTCGTTAAGCGATTTTACATCATTATCCTTTTCCCTCTACAGTAGAGTGCTATTTTGTAAATTTAGTGTTTCATAATGTTGAATTACTGCAAGAAATTTAAGTATTTTGTGCATGCAGATGGTGGGTTTTCTTATTCCTCTATTAGATGATAAATTTCCCCTCATACGGAGCATTTCCTGTTGGACGATTTCGCGATTCAGCAAATATGTTGTTCAGGTATTGTCCATTTTTGTTAAATCAATTTTTTTTTTTGAAAACAAGTGTGTTTGCTTCCTGGCTATTCACTAAATTTAGTTGCCTCACTTATTGTTATAAGGACGAATCATTCATTGGTGCTGCATTACCTTCAGTTTTCTCTTTTTGATTCTGGATTATTCACTTGAAGATTCTTCTCTTATCTATCCAGGAAAGTGGCCACCAGAAAGGCTACGAACAATTTGATGAAGTTCTTATGGGTCTTCTACGAAGAATATTGGATACTAACAAGCGTGTGCAAGAGGCTGCTTGCTCAGCTCTTGCAACACTAGAAGAGGTCCTTCCAACAGTTTCATTTTAATTGTTTCTTATGTTTTCAATGTTTTACATAGATATGAATGCTTTATTTGCTTTTACAGGAGGCTGCTGAAGAGTTGGCACCACGGTTAGAAATTATTTTACAGCACCTTGTGTGTGCTTTTGGGAAATATCAGGTTCCTTCTTGACACTTAACTTTTCTACTGTTAAAATAATTAGATGTAATTTTGTTGATTTTTTTGTTAAGTTCATAAACAGCTTATGGTCACCATTAGACTCTTTCATTTACATGTGTTATTTGATCCAGAGACGGAACCTTAGAATTGTATATGATGCTATTGGAACTCTAGCAGATGCTGTTGGAGCAGAACTGAATCAGGTTTCAACATCATTTGACTGATCCCCCGTGCTTGTTCCCATAATTTCCTCTCATGTCTCCTTTCAAATGATGCATACAGTTGAGAGTTTTACTAGCAATTTGACTTAATTGACTATCTTGGTAATTTGCAGCCTGCTTATCTTGAAATTTTGATGCCACCATTAATTGCAAAGTGGCAGCAGCTTTCAAACTCAGACAAAGATCTCTTTCCCCTGCTGGAGTGCTTTACATCCTTAGCAAAGGTGTGATTAATTTTAATTTTTGACCTTTATCCATGTCCCTGCTGTTCACATGATGTCAATATTATGTAAGAAGTAAGAGATGCGTCCTTTTAGTGGTGCTTTCAGATTTATGGAAAGATGGGCATGTTTTAATTTTTATTAAAATTGATAATCATCCCATCCTAAAATGTAATTACAGTCATCGATTTAAGGCATATTTTAAAGATACATTTCTTAGGCTATAGTGGGATTAAAGATGCACTTTTTTTTTGTTTCTTTCAGGCATTGGGTGCAGGATTCTCTCAATTTGCAGAACCTGTGTTTCAGAGGTGCACAGCCATAATCCATAGCCAACAGTTAGCAAAGGTTTGAGCGTATTCTTTTATACAATGTTTATTATCCAGAAGTGATGATTTGTTTTACACTCAGTAGTCATATGTTTCTGCTTTTGAGTGGTTTTTATTTCTGATTGTACTTTATGCTATTGAGTACTGGCCTCTACTGTTTAATAGCTTATGCACTTCCAACCATGTTTTTTAGTTTCAACTTTTAATTATGCCTCAAATTTCACTGCCTATTTTCTCATTGACCATTTTAGCAGTGATGGGATAACTAATGAGCTTTGGCCCCTCATTTTCAAGAGGGCAAGGGTGCACATGGTGTGCTATATTTATAGGCCAACGTGCTGAATTATGACTTCTGTTACTTTCTTTTGTTGCCCAACAAACGCAAATAAAAAATTTGCTTGCTCAGCTTATGCTTCCATGATTTTATTCTAAAAAGAAATAATATCCCTTTGTGGCTGAGTGGCTTGTCCTGTTGATATTTCTTTACCTCTAATTGCCTATATAACAATCTGTTTTGGTGGTTCTTTTTATTGGATTTTGTATTTTTAGAGATTCAGTCAATTTTTATTACAGGCTGATCCTGTTGCAGCTGGGTTTCTGTATGATAAAGAATTCATCGTGTGCTCTCTAGATCTTCTCTCTGGACTTGCCGAGGGTCTTGGTAGTGGGATAGAAAGTTTGGTACTCCTCTTCTAAATCTTTTCTTCTGTTGTGAAATTGCTCATTTTGTTCTCCCGTATAAGAAGTTGGTTCATCTGCCAAAAAAAAGTGCAAAGCAATTTTCTGTTACTTCCATTCGTACTATCCCATGAATCAATGCAAAGAATTATGTTGTTCAATGAACATATATCTTTGTTGCTTTGTTTGCTTCTGCTTTAGAATGCAATTTTGCCACCTTACTTTGGAAAGAAAGCAGTATTTGTATAAGATTTAACGATTTGCATATTCATACTGGATGTAGCACTGATGGAGTGCACACTGTACATTTACGTGCTAACCATGGCGTTGTGTGCATTTGCTGCTTTATAATCACTGCAATTTGCTGCAAATATGTCTTGCTTGTTAGTTATCTTATGAAGTTCCACCTGCAGGTTTCACAAAGTAATTTGAGGGACCTCCTTCTGCAATGTTGCATGGATGATGCTTATGATGTTCGACAAAGCGCTTTTGCACTCCTTGGGGACCTTGCAAGAGTAAGTTGGAATTGCATTCTCCTGTTGACTGAATCTAACTTTCACCCCTCTCCCTAATATTCAGAGATGGGAAGTTTACTCTTGTGACTGCTTAAAGAAAAGGCAGATGGTTAACCCTGGGCCACAAGATTAGTGATTGGCTCATGTGTTTTTCATTATTATGTTACATTTGGTAAATATCAATGCCTTATGGTGGTTTTGGTCTAGGTATGTACTGTTCATTTGAGCCCCCGATTGCCTGAATTTCTTGATGTTGCAGTCAAACAACTGGTTAGTGAATCTCATGTCATGATTTTGTGAGCATTATATTTGGCCAGCAGCATATTTGCATAACAAAAAAAAAATGCTTCCTGCAGAACACTCCTAAACTGAAGGAAACCATTTCAGTAGCAAATAATGCCTGTTGGGCTATTGGAGAATTAGCAGTTAAGGTCAGTTGGTGGCTGCGTATAGTTGACTTAATATACAGTAAAATGTAAGAGTGAAGTATGTTTTAACACTAGCTTTTTTGTTTTCCTAATTGGGTTCAAAAGTTTCCATGTTGTTGCGATGTGGTCCCATTTTCATTGCTGATGGTGGCGACTGGGAATTCCAGTATCTTGTTATCATCTTTCTGTCTCGTCTTCTTTGTCCATCTGCGCACAACTTGGAAATTTTAAGACTCGGTTGGGAAATGTCCATAGAAAATATTGGGTGAACCTAAGGACATAAAATGCATTTCCATGTACAATGAGACTTGCTGTTCAGCTCCCTTGTTGGTTTCATATTTTTATCAATGGTAACACAACTTTTGATTTTGTGATTCTTACAATGTTAGGTTCGTCAAGAAATTTCTCCTATTGTTATGACTGTCATGTCATGCTTGGTTCCAATCCTTCAACATTCAGAGGTGATGGTCTTCTTGTTATTATTGTGTGTGTGTGTGTGTGTGGGTTTGGCTTTGTGATATTTATCATATGATTTCTGGTGCTGAGCAGGAACTGAACAACAAGTCACTCACAGAAAATAGTGCAATCACACTTGGGAGACTTGCATGGGTTTGTCCTGAGCTTGTATCACCACATATGGAGCATTTCATGCAATCATGGTGCATTGCTTTGTCAATGTAAGTGTTAGTCCATCTTCATCTCTGTTCATGAAACTTTTCATGCAACCACAAACTTAACAGATTGACTTTTGGCAGGATACATGATGATATCGAGAAGGAGGATGCCTTCCGAGGTCTATGTGCAATGGTATGCATTTGCTCTCAGAATGGTTTTTCAGTAGAATTGGATCAATAGTTAAAACTTATGTTTGGGTGTGTTATACATTTCAGGTCAGAACAAATCCTTCTGGAGCTCTAAGTTCGCTTGTTTTCATGTGCAAAGCGATCGCAAGTTGGCATGTAATGATGGTGTTGCTGCTTGTATTTAACAAGTTATATTTTGTGAAATGATTTAATACCTTATTGTTTGGGAACTTATTTGTGTAGGAAATAAGAAGTGCAGAGCTACACAATGAAGTTTGCCAGGTGTTGCATGGTTATAAACAGGTCAGAAATACATCCCACTTGTTTGATATAGTTTACCTAATAAATTCTGGCCACATTTCAATGCCATGGAACTCAAGTATTTTGAAACTGATATTTATAAGCCTTGGTATTATGGTGCACACTATATGATTTTTTAATGAAATATTTACACCAAAAATCCCTTTTCAGACTGTTATTTCTGCAAACAAGGAATTGAAGCTTGCAAATGTGTGCAGGCAAACCACAAGTGAAAAAAAATAAAAAACCTACAATCTTCTTCCCATGCCTTATTTTAGTTTTCCTTTCGGGATCTTCTTCTATATTGTTGTGTACTTGGTTAATGTATATTCATTTCCTAGCATAAGAATAATTATTGGCAATATAGGTTCATATATACTTTGTCTGGCAATGTATGCGATTACAGATGCTCAGGAATGGAGCATGGGACCAGTACATGTCTGCTTTGGAGCCCCCAGTGAAGGAGAAGCTATTAAAATATCAAGTATGATGCTGTTGTGATTTTTTCTGCTGGAACTTGTCTTCAGCTAATGGGTTCTTCTGAGCAGTTCGCCTGCGTCACTCATGATAATCACTTTGTGCACTTCCCTATATGAATTGAGCTGTGAGGTATTATTTAAGAGGCACGGACCAGGATGTTGCCATGAATTTTTTTTTCCAGACATAGCATTGGTGTTGCCATATTTCCTTGAAGCTTGAAGCTGCTCCTCTTCAAAACCCTGAACAGATTGGTCGAATCCTGATAGTTTTTGGTTTTAGAAAAACTCTCAAATGGTGGTACGGGAATGGTGTAAAGTGGTGCAGTTTTCCAAGTTTTTAATACTCAAGCTTCTATTCTCTCTTCCTTTTTCGGTCAGGAGATTTTATGTGTTTTTCAGTTTCAATGGGATAAAGTTTCGATGTGATTTCCACACTTTTTTTTTTGTTTCTTGTACAAGGGTCTTAGACATTGTTCCAATTCTTAGAAGTTTCCCGTGCCCCACATAATCTTCTTCGAGGCTTGTAATGAAAAACAGGACGATGGATTTAGTGATTCCTGTTTCATTGATAGAGTTGAGATTTGATTTGTGTAGACGGTTATGCATCATGTAACATTCCATCTTCTGGAATTTGTTTGTAACAACTCCTAGTTTGCTATTAAATCATAAATTATTAATTACCTTGATCATATGATATGGTCTCTCTCTCTCTCTCTCTCTCTCTTCTGGGTTCTGCTTTACAACTTGCAGGGTAATGAACTTGCCATCGACGGTACTTTAATGTTCACTTCCAGTTCTTTTTGGTCATGCTAGAATTCATAACTCTGCTAAAGTTGCGTTCCATACAGAGGGGAAGAAAACATAAAACCGCTGAAGTTGGTGAAGTTCCGGTCGGGGAACTTCACAAGGGTATCAATGCTTGTCTCTTTACGCATTCATTAGTTTTTTAAAATGTTCTTTTTTTTTTGTCTGAAAAAACATTTAATTGATATCCTTTCTAGATATATTTAAATGATTTTAATATGAAGACATTTGATGGGTTTAATCGAGAATGTTAATGTTTGATAATTTTAACATCCTCGTAGAAATCATAAAAAAAAAAATCCAAAAAGGCAATTTATTGTTTTTTTTTATAAAAAACATTTTCAGCTTCATAATCACACACACTTAATTGATGGCTTCAAAAGCAAATGCTAGCTGCAATTTATACGGATGAAATAATATGAACTATCCGCCCAGACAAAAAAAAGAGGAATAAAAAGGCCAAATAGCTCAGCATGTGTAGTTTTCTTCCCGCCACTCAGTAGCTCTGCTATTTTCTCGTAAGATGTTTCTCGAGCAGCTCAATTCATGCCATCAGGAAAAGAGTTTTCTACTTTCATCTCGGCAGGAAACAGACTAGCAAGCATCTCCCAAAATGGAGCTTGGCCAGGGGTGAAGCACGCTTTTTTGGAGTTGAGTCTTCTATCAAGGGGTTCTCCTTAGAAGCAAAGCTAACACATAGCATAGAACAGAGTCAACTGAAGATAGGGCAACAATCAGCAGCGCAACAAGAACAAGAGTGAGCATAGCAGTTCTCAGCTGCACAAGACCAATGGAAAAACCTAAGAATCTTTGAATAGAAATGGCTTTTAATATCCAAACGTTGACTAGAATTATACGGAAGACAACAATCACCCCGATCCAAAAAAACTGCAGATTAGCCATGCTGGTAATATGTATTTTGGTGGTATAAATCAACTTTGCTCCATGCTACTTTTGATTCTACCTCTTCGAAATGAGAAAAATATTATGCTACTGCAACATACCGTGCTCTGGAAACCTGGCCACTCTATGTACTTCAGCTGACCGGGTTGCTCAACCAGAAATACAAACAAAGCTTTCCAAGCCCTGAAAGGAGGATTAAACATCATTCACTTTGGGAATGCTCACTGCATCCTTCTTTCATAACAAAAAACACAGCATCTTTAGTAATAGCACTAAATGCAGCAACACTAAATGCAGCAAGAAACTATCAGAGGCCTATAACAGAATCAATATGCTAAAAACCAGAAGTAGAATAAAAATATGTGAATTAAAATACCAGATGGCTTCCTTAATAAAACTTAGCCAAAAGGGCTTTTGGGGCAAGTCATCTTCATGGCTCAATTGGTAAGGACCTCTTCCTGCATACAGAACATGCTTATTGCAAGACAGCTTGGCAGGAACATATCGAAGTCCTCCTCTGGGATTCTACAAGATCAAATTACAATAATCAATGGCAAGCATCTTCATGCAATAGCATATTATATTTACTTATATATAAAAAAAGCAAACTATCAAAAACAAGCAAAAAGTAGAATCACCCTTCTACATTCCAGCCGAACAGCACCATAATCACTAAATTTGACTTCATTACATCTCTGAGTCCCAAATGATAGTTTATAGTTACGAGGACAAACCAAACCTGCACCAAAGAGAAACAAGTTACATAAAACCAAAAAAAAAAAAAGATAGTGAAGAAACACTAATACCAAACGAGAAAGAAACAGACCTGAAAATTGTTTCGGGAACCCAGTAACAATGGCCATCAGTATCCTGGTGTTGATTCCTTTATCAATCCTT
>Ga0307515_10015057_pt1 | contig 14286 bp, 6 predicted proteins | sample 17_EM_MG_FD_194513 | JGI IMG/M metagenome (GOLD analysis project Ga0307515, IMG submission 194513) | Populus trichocarpa ectomycorrhiza microbial communities from riparian zone in the Pacific Northwest, United States - 17_EM | ecosystem: Host-associated > Plants > Roots > Unclassified | place...
TACTCATCGAGTATTACTGTAATTGTCTAAATCTCATGTGGAAGTAAGCCAAGATAAGAGCTGTTTGGGAACGCAGTGCTGATATTAAAAATAATTTTTTAAAAAATAAAAAAATATTATTTTGATGTATTTCTAAGCGAAAAACACTTTGAACTGCAACCGCTACCACAATTCCAAACAGGCTCTAAAAGTCACATGCCCGTGATATTTTCTCAGAGTGCAGTAACTTTTATATATATATATATATATATAAGTGTGTTTTATTTTAAAAAATATCAAATTGATAGTTTTTAAAGAATTTTTTTTATAGTTTTGATATCCTGATGTTAAAAATAAAAAAATCTAAAAAACTTATTTTGATATATTTTTCAAACAAAAAACACTTTAATAAAACATCATCTAAGATACCAATACATACTCATCAAGTATCACTGTAATTGTTTAAATCTCAGTTTAAAGTCAAGCCAAGCTATGAGTTCGTGATATTTTTTTCGAGTGTTGGGTGTTTGGTAGTACGATAATTTTTGTTTTTTTAATGTATTTTAAAAGTGTATTTTACTTTAAAAAAACATCAAATTTATGTTTTTAATTTTTTTTTTATGATTTTGATGTAAAAAAAATATAAAAAAAATTATTTTAATATATTTTTAAATAAAAAATATTTTTTAAAAAGTATAATATATTTAGATACCAAACACATGTCTGATTGAGAGTTAATAGAAAAGTCAAAACATGTTATTGCCTTTTAGTTATGTTTAGGTAGGGGAAGGATTCCTAATTGAGATAGGAAAAGATTTCCTAGATTTATGTCTAGAATCTTTATTTAATCAGCTAATCAAATTTTTTATTAAATTAGTATTTAGAATTCTTATTATTAAAGAATAATTCGAGCTTATCATTATCCCTGCGTGTTAAATATTCAAGAGTATAGTGTTTAATTAGCATCAAGACTCAATTAAATTCTTGAGAGTTTAGTTTTTCGGATTGGAAAAGAATTTCTCAAACTTCTCCTCGTTGTTTTGGTACTGCTAATTTGCAGAAAAATTGAACAGACTACTTATAAGTGTTTTTTTTTTTTTTTTAAGAAAAGAAAAATGTGATTATTACTATATAAATTCTGCATTTTCCGCATGAAATACTCAATTTAAGCTCTTCTGCTTTCGGCCTGCTTTGTCGTGAAAAACGTCAGTGAAGGCGATCTGCCATGGAAGTAAAAGAGCACTGCTTTATAATGGCTCCCACCTAGAGAAAATGAAGACGCAGCCAATATGGCTTCCATTTTTTTCTAGAAAACCAACCTTTTTCTAAAGTTGCTGCTGGACAATGGCCATTATCAATCAATACAGGATCAATAAGAAGAAACAAAGTGTAAAAAATCTCGAGGGATAACTCAATTGGTCAAATTTTGAATTTATTCTATAATAGTTATGAGTTCGAGTTCTTTTAAAGTCACTAGAAAATTATATGGTGATTAATTTCAAAGCCTATAGAATTAGTCGATGCATGTGCAAGCTGATCCGAACATTCATATTAATAATAATAATAAAAAAAACAAAAAACAAAAAACAAAATGTAAAGGCCCCATGGAGGTGCAGGTGCTTAGAATTTTCTCGGCTAATTAAGAATAATATATAAGTAGAAGAAGCGAAGAAAAAGAGGCCCGCTGCTTCATGACAAGATATGTGTAAAAGGTTTCTAGATCTTCTGAGTTCAATTTTCAAACAAGAGCAGTTGATTTGTGATTAAAAATATAATGAAAATAATAATAAAATTAAGTTTTTTGTTTTTTTGTAGGACTTTCATCCACGAGTTGAAGGGATTTGCATGTAGTTGATGTACTATGTAGTATTTTTATTCAGTAAATAAATAAATAAATAAAACTAATAGAAATACAAGATTATGAGTGAAATATAATTTAGAACGATCCAATCTTGAAATAAAAAATTAAAAAGATAATCTTTCAAAGAACTAAAGCTCGGGGAAGGGAGGGTGACACCCATTTTACCGGACTGTTTACCAACTAAATCATAGTTATTATTGGGCTATCATCCAATTCATGAGTTGGGCCAAGCCTTTTGTGATCCCGAATGGTTTATTGAAAATATCAAGTCCAATATTAGATTTTAGTTGTTTTTTCACAAATAAGGATAACTTAATGATCATACGCCTCATGACCTACCTTATCGAGGAAAGCATGTTTGAGTTTCAATAACTCCAATTTATTTGGTTATTATGTAATAATAATAAAAAACAATTACCTTATTATATAGCACAAGTTCTAATAAATCTCTTAGTTAATTAAAAATATATATTAATGGTAATGGAACAATCACAAGTCGCAACCAACTCAAGATTTATTTGAAAATACAGTTGAAACTGTGTTTTTTAAAGATTTAATTTTTTTACTTTAAATTAATTTTTTTATGTTTTTAAATCGTTTTAATATGCTAGTGTCAAAAATAATTTTTAAAAAATAAAAAAAATATTATTTTAATATATTTTTAAATAAAAAATACTTAAAAAAATAACTACTGCTATACTTTTAATTTTAATGATGGTTACAAAATGCTAGAAGAATTGTCCTATCCATGGCACCAAAATGAAAGTAACTTTTTTAAAAGAATAATGTATAAGAAAATAAATAACAATAAAAGACAGAGGATAGAAACATAAAATTAAATAACTAAATCTGTATTTTAAATTAAAATACTCTAAAAAAAAAAAAGCAATGCAAAGTACAATAATGTTTGTAATGAATCATCGATTCGTTGTCGGGAAATTTAATACACATAAAATTTCCCGGTTTCGCAGAATCTATTACGAATAGGCCAAAAAGAAGAGTTTTTGCAACTTTCTAAAGGACCTAATTGCAAGCATATTACAAATATTGGGCAAAACAAGAAATATAGGAAACGTATGCACACTGAAAGAGATTACAGAAACTCACGAGGGCTTTCTAACAAAACAATAAAAACATTCGAAAATTTCGACCGTTGGGCCCGTAGTTGCAGACAAGACACTGGGTAACGGTTAAGTTCTAAAGAAAAGAAAGAACATCCCCCACTAACTTGCTTATACTATCTCTTTCAAAACTGCAAAGCGATTGAAGAAACCACCAGAGACAGAAACAAACAAAGTAGAGCGAACCCCACAAAATCAGTAGCAATGGGGTGTGTTTCTTCAAAACTGTTCAAGAAAGAACTCCGTCAAGAAATCAAATTCAACAATGGTGGACGGTGTGTTAACCACGTGGTCTCTCTCACTTCTTCAACTTATGGTGCTCTCAAACTTGATTGCAACAATCAACAACCACCACAGCAAGAACAAAAACAAGAACCCATCAAAGAAATTGCGGAAGAGAGTAAGATAATGCAACAAAGATCGCCAACAAAAGAAGAGCCAGAGGTTATCAACACATGGGAGCTAATGGGGGATCTTGAGGAAGGTGTGCCTGCTTTAAATCAGACCAAGAGAAGTCCAAAGTCAAGGGTTTTACGTCGTGGGTTTGCTGATTTGGATGTTAGGAGTCCACTGAAGTTCTTGAATCAAATTGGGTCTCCAAGAAAAGCGAAAACTTTTGGTGGAAAAGAAAACAAGGTAAAGAGATCATCAGATTTTAGCCCTAAACCAGTTTTAAGAGCCAGCAATTCTTCAGGGAATTCGTCCAAGGCAGTTTTGAGATTGAGTTATCCAGTGAAAGGGTCTCCGGTTGGGGATAAAACAGAAAGTTTTAGAAGCGAATCTGGAGTTTCGCCGAAGAGGAGGAGGAGTTTTAGTCCTCTTTTTGATCCAGAACTTGTTGCATTGTATGAGAAAGAGTTGTCTGAAGAAGAAGAACAAATCAAGAGGATAATTTTGCCAAGTTCAAGAACCAAAAAAGTAAAGGATTTGCGAGATTTGGAATCTATCCTTCAGTCTTTCGAACAAAAATGTCCGCCTGGAGGGGAAAATAAGGTCGTGATTTACACTACTACATTGAGAGGAATTCGAAAAACATTTGAGGATTGTAACACTGCGAGATCAATTATTGAGTCACATCATATTCACATTGTTGAAAGAGATGTTTCCATGGATTCGGGTTTTAAGGAGGAATTAAGGAGGCTAATGGGAACAAAAGAAGTCAAAGTTCCACTTGTGTTTGTTAAAGGGAGGTTAATTGGTGGTGCTGACCAAGTGGTAAAGTTGGAGGAGGAGGGAAAGTTGGAGATTTTGTTTGATGGAATCCCGAGAGGGCTTGCCGGAGGATGTGAAGGGTGTGCTGGGGTTAGGTTTATGATGTGTGTGCAGTGTAATGGGAGCTGCAAGGTTTTGGATGAGATGCAGAAGAAGATGGTTAGATGTGGTGAGTGCAATGAGAATGGGCTGATACAATGCCCTATCTGTTGCTGATTGAGTTTAATGAGGTGTGTATGGCATTTTATCTAACCTATTGAATTGATTTTGGGATTGTGAGGTTTTGGCTACGTTTGGTAAATTCTTGTGATACCTTGTCAGGAATGAACATAGATTTTCTTCATGATGTTCCTTCGTTGAAATACTGGAGGTACTAAAGCGGGGTTTAGGCCTCTTGTCAGATTGACTTCTTGTATTTCTGGATATTAGTTGCTTAATTTACCAATGTATTTATATTTCATGAGTTCTTTAGAAATTCATTGCTCCATTAAGCTCTAAATCTTACTTTGTTAAACAAGTGAATCGTATGCCACTCTGTTTTGTGCACCATTTTTATCACTGTAGAGTAACTTTGCAATTCAATTGGTTCTAAAGCTGCTTTGTTTTATTCAATGTTGTAATGGTTAGGATAGCTATTTTTTTCACTTCCAATTTGTGCCTATGATATGAAATCCAAATGCCATCCGTGTAAAAGCTGGCGTAGGGTTATTCGGTGGCTTGCCTCGTTCACCGATGAAAGACGTTATAAGAAAGAAAATGGTTGTCGGGGCTCCTAGAACTCAAGTTTCTGAGAGAAATTTTGTCCCGCAAAAATTATTAACCCCTGCTTCCACTTTGCGTAATGCTAACAGAATCACTGTCACTGGAATCATTTATTCTTTGTGAATTTTTTTGAAAAATGACAGTTACAAGAAAGTTTTAAGGGAAAGACAGAGTTTGCAAAAGTTATGGAGAAAATGATATAGTTTGAAGAGATTCACTATTCTGAATCGTATTTTTTAATATAAAGTGTAATTTAGAATCATGATTACAATAAATATATAATTCTCCATCTTTTTTCCATGGTCTCGCTCCTATAGAGGAAAAAACCCTAAGAACCTAAAAAACCCATAACAAAACCAGCTTCCAATTACCCAGAACAACCTCCAATCCTCCATCAAAACACCATAATGATCTTCCCCTTGTCCCCACGAGTCTTTCTGCTGTTTTTTTGTTGTTGCAAATCACCGATCCAAACTTGTGGTGACAGCCTCCTTGCCGCCATAATCGATGGAACCCGAACCTAAACATCAAAAAATCAAGGTATAACAATTATATTGTCTTTTAGTTTTATGGATTTTATTATTAAATTGATAAATTTTAAGTTTTGATTTATAATTATTTATGTTGTGTTTGATAATTAGGTATTTTTTTTTATGTTGAGATAAATTTGGGTTTTCAATGTTGTAATTATATGTTTTTAATACAATTGATGTTATTTATGAAATCAATTAGGTTTGAATTAGAGAAATTAGAGTTTAAATTGATTGTTGAGTTACTTGCTATATTTAATAATATTGTTTGAATTGAGATAAATTTTATTTTAATTGATGCAATTAGATAGACTTTTAATCAATTGATGTTATTAATAAAGTTATGGTTAAAATTATAGCAACTAGAGTCTAAGTTGAATTTTGGTAAAAATTATCCTACTTAGAGATTTTGTTCAATTGATATCATTTAGTTTTTAATTGATGCAATCAAATATGTTTTCATTGATATTATTAAGGTCAAAGTAATAGCAATTAGAGTTTGCATTGAATTATGAGATAATTTGTTTTTTGATGAAATGAATATTCTTATTTTATAGAATATGTTTTCAAACTTTTTTATGTTGTGTAATTATGATGGTACTATTGTTCCTCATATGAATAATAATATTACTTATACTGACGGAAGTATTGTGTTCTTGAATGCTGCTAAAGGCATGTCACTTGAAGATACTAAAAAAGTTACATATAGAAGACTTGGGTTGAGTTATAATGATGTTGAAATAAATATCACTTGAAGATGTCTTGTTGGGAAACATCAGTATTTTCTGATACTAATTGCATGTGATGTGGATTTTAGAAATATGATGGAATTATTTGTTCAAAGTGGAACGAACATGATGGAGTAGTCGATCTAAACTTAGTAGCTTAAAATGAACATGATGGAGTTGCATATGAGTAGTCGACCTAAACTTGGTACCTCATATAATATGGAGCATGGAGATACTAAAGTATATATACTTATATTTTCTCGGCTACTTAAACAATTATTACATTCAGCTAGTGCTAGTACGTCTAGGATACTGGAAGACAAAATTATGAAAAATTGTGATGAAAATATAATTAAAACTACATATTATGATCAATGAAGGTATGACTTCTCCGAACTTAGTGATAATAAAAAAGAGGACATCTTGAGTTTAATTATTGGATTTCTTTTGTAGAAGAATTTTACCAAGACGGGTGTAATATTTTATCTTACGCATCTTGATCACTACACATATTTATATTTACTTGACAAAAAATTCAACCATATTATTACCTTGTTCTTTATAAATACCTGGCCTTCTGCCCAGGTAATTAATTTTGAAAATTTTACAGTGCATTAAAAAATAACATAATTAACAGCTACATATTTAACTCCTTTCTCTAAAGATAAGACCATAATTTGCAGAAGAAAAAGAAGAAGAAGATGCATTATTTTAATTAAGAAAAGAGAAGTTGAAAAGGGACTATATATCTGATGATTTTTTCTTTTCTTTTAACTGGACAATACCTATTATACTATAAATTGAGCATTTCACTATAGCTCGTGGATTGTTTAATAAAACAAAAACTTTGTGGATTGTGTTGTTTCCCTGTAGTGCAACCTATAAAAGTTAAATTTGGTCCCTGAGATTCACACAAAAAATTAGTTTGGTCCCTGATGTTTTTTATTTTCATATTTCAATCTTAAATGTTAATTTTCTTTGCAATTTGTAGATATTATGAAATGGGAGAAAAAAATCATTAAGAAAGAGAGAGAGAGGAGAGATAAAGATCTCAGTTGGACATAAAAAAAATTAATTTTTGTGTCAATAGGTTCGTCTTGAAGATGAGAGTTTAATGAAGATAATTTTCTTTTTTCCTTTAACCATGCTGGAAAAGTAGATTTGAGTTTGTGTTTATTTTTACTTGGTTTTATTTCGGTTTTTAGACTACTAAGGTGGTGTTTTAAGGTTGAAATGGAATTAGAGATCCCCGTTATGTTTCTAGGATGATGCGAATTTCATGATCATGTAGTCATACAATCCACAATAAGATTAATATCGAATCTCGGAAAGCCAAAACAGGTCTAGTAAGGATGTGACACAATAAAAACTCGTCTCAAGGTACCAACACTATTGAAAGAAGAATTTTCACCTTATGAAAGGTGGTGTTTGGACACAAAATAATATTTACCAAAATCCAATCGCTATGTCACCGTGCACACACACATGACCAACAAAAATCAAAGTTCTCTATGCTAAAATCTTGAATTCCTTTTTTACTAGATCTAAAGTTTTGAAATCAACCTAATATTACAAGAAAGATCATGTCGGGATGCTTTAAACACAACCATGAAAGGTGGTGTTTGGATGCAAAATAATATGTCATGTGTCATTCAAAGAGAATAAGCATTGTCCGCACACCAACTATTTTTATATTTAAAATTATATTTTATATTTATTAAAATATTAAATTATGCCTCTATTATAACTTAATTTTTTGCATGTAAAGCTAATTTAATTATTTTAGAATATTTTGTAAAGACATACTGCACCGATCATTCTGATAATTATTAATAGATTGCATTATTTCAATTAATTTATTTTTGTTGAAAAGGGCAAGAAGCATCATTATATTGTATGCATTCAAGGTGAAACAATAATGAGCTCTTTTATATTTTTGTTAATGGTAGAAGTTTGCAAAGACTTCTCTCTCATGATCTAAATTATTCCGTGTTAAAACCAACAGGCACCGCTCAAAATAGAACTCATTGAGAACTCGCCACGTCATGCCCATGTGACCTTTTCACTTACGTTGCAAAATCTTATTGGTTAATCATTATCGCAGAATGTGAAAATTCTGTTATTTCTAAATTATTGTCTTACACGTAAACCCACCTCATTCACTTCTGTGTAAATAAGTTTCTTCTCTTTTTCTCTACACTGTCTGCTCTCTCTCCCTCTCTCTCGAAACTGAATCGCCTCCTTCAGTACCAAAAGAGAAGAAATGGTTTGTAGAAAGCGAAGGAAAGTCAAATTGTAAGTTGGGTTATGTTTCTATTGACTTAAAACACTATAAAGTTTGTTACTTTACTCTTTTTTTAGCTTAATTTGTGATTTAATTGCTTTACTGTTAGGGTTTCTTACCAATTTATTTTAGGGTTTTAGAGATTGTTATCTGTAGGGGTTCTGTACTGATGCAAGTTGGCTTCTTTAGATTGAGTTTAGTAGTTTTTGATTGATTGTGGAGAATTGGACTTAAAGTTGAATAATTTCATTCCATTGTGATTTGAATATGATGCTTTGGTTTTAGATTGATTTCACTTATGGGTGATGTTTTTTGAAAGTCTGAAGAATTTTCGAATTGAAGACTCATCATGGAGGGTTTCTTAGAATTGCCATAATGTGTCATAGGGTTTTGTGATTTTGATCAGTGCTGATTTTTTTTTATTTGGCGGCTATGCACTATCTGTTCATTTGATTGATTTCTGGTTGAGCAATGCAATTAAAGTCTTTTGATACTTTGTTTGAATTCATTTTTGGAGCTTTATTGTGGCTTTATGGCTTTTAATACTTCTTAGCATAGAGCAGGTGGTCACGGTCACGGTCACGATCTTTTCGTAAATCAACTGCCTTTTACTATACTGAGCTCATAGAAAATATGCAGTTACCAAGATTATATCATTTATGCTTTCTAGCTGCAATCAATTCCTTTATATGGCAGCGGTTTTTTGGGATTGTTGACTCCATAATGTTTTTGATTTGAGAGATTCCACTTTTCAATAAAGATCCCAATCTATCACTACAATCCCTAAAAGTGAAGCTGAAAAATGGTTATAAATTGCATTTTTTACTCTTTTTACTTCCCTATAAATAGCAAATGAGGATTCTATCTGATCTCAGTCAAATAATTTTTCCTTGACCTAGGTTATCTGCGAGAGTGGTGGATGATAAAAAAACAACAACAAAGAATAAGAAAGTGAAGCTGGAAGCACAAACTTGGTCTGACCTTCCTATAGAACTTCTGGAACTGATTTTGTGTCGCTTGTCACTTGAGGACAATATCCGTTCATCTGTTGCCTGCAAAAGATGGAACACTGCAGCCATTTCTGTCAGAGTGGTAAACCAATCACCCTGGCTTATGTATTTTCCAAAATTTGGTAACATGTATGAGTTCTATGATCCAGCTCAACGCAAGACCTATTCGCTTGAGTTGCCAGAGTTGTATGGGTCCAGAGTTTGCTACACTAGAGATGGTTGGCTGTTGCTATACAGACCCAGAACAAACCGTGTGTTTTTCTTTGATCCTTTTTCTCAGGAAGTTGTCAAACTGCCAAGATTTGAATTGACATATCAGATAGTTGCCTTCTCTTGTGCCCCAACATCTAACACCTGTGTAGTTTTTACAGTTAGGCATGTCAGTCCCACAATTGTTGCAATCAGTACTTGTCATCCAGGGGCAACTGAGTGGGTTACTGTTAATTACCAAAATCGCTTGCCTTTTGTGAGTAGTATTTGGAATAAGATCGTTTTCTGCAATGGATTCTTCTACTGTCTAAGTCTCACTGGCTGGCTTGGTGTTTTTGACCCACTGGAGCGTACTTGGAGTGTTCTTGCTGTGCCTCCCCCTAAATGCCCTGAAAATTTTTTTGCGAAAAATTGGTGGAAGGGAAAGTTTATGTCAGAGCATAATGGAGACATTCTAGTTATTTACACTTGTTGTAGTGAAAACCCCATTATATTTAAGTTAGATCAGCCAAAGATGGTCTGGCGAGAGATGAAAACCCTTGATGGTATGACACTTTTTGCCAGTTTCTTGTCATCTCATTCAAGAACTGACCTCCCTGGAATGATGAGAAACAGCGTCTACTTCTCTAAAGTTCGTTTCTTTGGAAAACGCTGCATATCTTATTCTCTCAATGATTGTAGATACTATCCTTGTAAGCAGTGTTACGACTGGGGAGAGCAAGATCCTTTTGAGAATATCTGGATTGAACCACCTGAAGACCTCTCAGCCTTCATTTGAAGAGAATACCAGTGATGCCTGATTTGTATGTGCAAGTTATACAGGTATGCTACTTTGGTTAACCATTTTTCATATTACCTTATATTCTTTCTCGCACAGGATTGAATGCTGCTGTTGCTCCTTGCTCCTTGTATTTGTTGTAGCTCGTGGAAACATGATTATCTTTAAGGGACTTAAATAATTTCAATGCTTGTCTGATGTAAAGCTAAAGATATACCAATTGAAGATTGAAAATCAAGAACGGTTTCAGCACCATATATTTGCTAACCCCATGACCAAGGGAAGCTTGGAAGTGAATCTCACCGTTTTCTTATGAACTTTAACATGTAATACAAGAAAACACGGAATGCTGTTTATAAGGGACACTAATGGTTACTGTCTGGGATAGAAAGTACAATAAAAATATGTTTGGTTGAAAAAAAAAAAACATAAAAATAAATTTGTTTCTAGGACAATTTTGAAGTGAATTTTTATACTTTCAAAATAGGAGATACAGAGAGGATTAGAGATAAAATTTGTTATTTTTTATTTCTAAAATATCTTTATAAAAAACTTTTAATTTTAAAATTGTCCAACTAAGATAAAAATATTTATTATCATAATTTTAAAACTCGATTTTGGGTCAATTTAGGGCAAAGCCCGGGACACTAGTCAAGGCATGGGTCAGGTTGACCCGAGTAAGTGTAAAAACAAAAGTGGTTATTATCATGGTTGTAAAACCAAATTCAAGGGTTGACTCGATGTAAGGCCTGTGTCATGAGTGAGGTTGACTGTTGATTCGGGTCAACGTAAGGATAAAAGTGATTATTATTATAATTTTAAAATTAATCTCGAGGGTCGTGTCCGGGCAAATCCTGGGCCATGTGCTAGGGGGTCAACCCAGGTGGACCCAGGTTACTATAAAAATAAAAGTGATTATTATAATAGTTTTAAAACTTGATTTGTGAGTCAACCTATGGAAATGCTCGGGTCACGATCAGGAAGGTTAATTTGGGTTAATGTAGAGATAAAAGTTGTTATTATTATAGTTTTAAAACCTACCCGGAGGTCGACTAGGGCAAGACTTAGGTTACGAGTCGGAAAGGTCAACACGGGTTGATCCAAGTCAAATTATGAATAAAAAATATTATTATCTTAGTTTTAAAACTTGACTCAAGGAGTCTTGGTTTGGCAATTTTTCAATCATAAGAGTCGACTTAAGGTAAGGTTCAGGTCACGGGTTGAGAAGGTTTACCCGATTGATCAAAAAAATTAAAAATAATTAAAGCTACCTTGTGACCAATTTTTTCCTTCAAAAAAGTCAGTGAGTTTTTTATTCGTGTTTTATCCCAAATTGACTTGGTTTTTGATCGGGTTAGGTCGAGTCAATCCTTCCTTTATTTTTTTAAAACTTGAACCAGTCCAGGCCTCGGGTTGACTTGATTCTGAGTCAACCTGTTATGCCAGTTTTGGTTATAACTAGATTTATTATGATGATTTTAATTTCAACACTCAATATAAACTAAAAAAAAAAAATTATAATTTTTTAAAAGAAGTAAATTTTACAACAATAAATATTAAAGATAAAACATATGTTTTTATATTTTATTTTATTTTGTCCACTATAATTAAAAAGGAGAAAAAAACAATCATTTTATTTTGTATATTATTATCAATTACAATTTTGTTTCCGTCCTTTTCTCTGTCGTCATTGTCTCTTTTCTTTTTCTGATAGTAACCAAACACTGCTTGAAAGCTTAGAAAAGTCAACCTCAGCATTATCATTGTATTTGCACAACTTTTTACACCAGCACAAACCTCTGATACAAGGATCATCTATTGTACTCTTGCATGAACATTTGATACAAGGATCTGTCTAAAAAATTTCCCTTCAGCAATGAAGGCTTTGAATGGTGCATTTACAGACGTCTTCGTATTTGCCTCCTTGATACTTGATCCTGCATGACTGTTTAATGTTTATGTGGTTGCAGCGTTCCATGGAGCAGGTTTAGAGTGCCCACACACGCGCATCAAGATGGAGCTGTTCATCATTGAAGAGTCCTTGAAGCTTTATGATACGGTGCCGCTCAAATGCAGTGTGCTTGAAGCATATATTAGGAAGTTCTTTCAGTACAGGGGAGTGAATAACCTTGAGGTGTGCCCTTTGAGGATCCGAATTTAGATCCTTCGGAAGGGCCGCTGTGTATGATCATCTGTGCATTCTTAGGCATATAATGTGTGTTTAAAACAAATATGTTTATTATTTCTAGTACAGTTGAATACCTAATTAATGTTGTTTAGTAGCTTAACCAAGTTGGAAACATGGTAACTTTAAAGATATTGATTAGAACCGAGAAAGGGAACCGATATGAGAATGCAGTGTTAGTCAAACATTACAGAATTTGTGTTGCTGTTGGTGTCTTCGGTTATTTCTCTGGAAATCCCTCCTTTTTCCGGCCCTGAACCGATCCCATTTGAATAACCTCGGATCTTGAATATGCAAATTTTGTAACTGCTTTTGTAGTTCTCAAACCTTGATCAATTGTCTTTTGATTGTCCTCGATCTTGATAATGAATAAATACAATTATTAGAAGGTTAAGGGTCCTTGTCTACTTCAAATAATTTTTATAATATTAGAATTTTATATTTACCTGAAATTTTATTTATTTAACAATACATGATCTAGTAATTTGTTTTATTACTATTTACTTGTGCACACGAGATAGGAAAACTAAAACTCTAAATCTAACCATTCTATTTACTTTTGCACACGAGGTTTTTGAAATTTGTTATTTCTTGTTTCTTGAGCGGGGGAAAATGACCAAGTGATCCGAGTTTTTTACACCTTTTCACACCCTTTCTTCCATTGATTTGATTATCGCCATCAAAATCCGATTATTCTACTGGTTTCAAACCTCAAAGCCACCTGGGTTTAGTGCTCGACATGGAGACGGTGAGGCTCGTTGTGTGCTTGAAAAAGCTTCCGAATACAACGACGAAAGGGCTCATAAAGTGCTGGATTCTGTTCTCCCGGGCTTTGCGGGTAAAGAAGTCTAAATCCACCACGGTGAAGCTTTCCTTTGGGCTTTGCGGGTGTCGAGAAGGTGAAATTGAAGAGTATTCTTGTGAACATAATTTTTTTGTCCAAACCCATAGTTAATCTCTCCATGAATATTTCCTTTTGTCCTCCTCACAAATCCAGTCAGTTTTTTTGTCGGGTCTTTATTTTCTCTCATGGAAATGATTTATCAGGGTCTCAATTTAGAGAAAAATCAGGGATTTAAGAGATCGGTGTTTGTGCTTATTTTTATTTGAGTGAACAATCTAAAGGCACTCCACAATAAAAACAACAAATCCCTAATTTTTTCCAAAGAGCAAAACCCAAAAACCATAAATATCAAAACCCTAAAAAACCATTATTATCAAAACCCAGGATAGTCGAAGGCAGAAGAGTGGGTTCCCTAACAATTTAGAAGGCATGCCTATAACAATTGCCAATGATGGGTTAGCTTTGTTCTTTGGTTTAGACACTTTCAGTTATCAACATTTTCAGATCTGGACTTTTCGATTTGAGGGCGAAGATCTGAGGAAGTAGCATATGCCCTGTTTTTTTTTAAATGAACCTTTGAAGGCATGCTGGATTGTTATTTTTTATTCTGTGAGATTTTTGTTATTTTGATACTACCTCACATTCATGCTCTCTAAAATAGGAAGTCATGAATTTTTTTTAATAAATTAATAATTATTACTTTTAAAATTCTTCAATGTCAAATTTACAAATCTAGGAACACAAGCTAGTAAAAAGCCAGCAAATTCAGAGCAATCAACAAA
>Ga0307515_10015058_pt1 | contig 14286 bp, 9 predicted proteins | sample 17_EM_MG_FD_194513 | JGI IMG/M metagenome (GOLD analysis project Ga0307515, IMG submission 194513) | Populus trichocarpa ectomycorrhiza microbial communities from riparian zone in the Pacific Northwest, United States - 17_EM | ecosystem: Host-associated > Plants > Roots > Unclassified | place...
TCAATTAAAATGTATTCAAATGTATTAGACTACAATAAAATATTCCATGAGATGAACAGAAACCATAGACTGATAATTACATAGCATGACCAGTTTAGAGAGATGAAGGGTGTAATTTCTTTTGATAACTCAAGTGTGAAATTTATTAATGCAGGCATCAAGGAACATTTCCTATTTACATAAACTTAGAAAAAAATTAAATTAAGATCATGATGCTTTTTCTTTTGCTTCTTCATTGAATGTAGGCAAAAATTGTTTGCTATTAGCCAAAAATGAGGTTTTAATCCTAAGACTCTCAAAGAGACAACAATGGAATCATTTTTAGCATTCTTTCCACAAAACAAATAATATTGTCATACAACTACATTCATCTTTTGGGTGCACAGAATAGTCTTACATATGTGTGAGAAATTCAAATGAAAAAACAATTCTTCTGATGAAATGAAATGCATGACCTACTTCTTATAAATTTGATGAGAAGCTTTTCTATAAAAAAGAACTAGCAGGTACCTTCATGTCAGGCTCCCGGAGGTTCGCATGGAGCCAATCAACAGAGACAACAGGTTCGTTCAAAGATAAAGATTGCGTCGAGAAATTAGCTCTTGTCCCAACTACACAACGAACCCACTGAGATGGCTTATATGATGTATGGATGGGGTCAGCTCTTTTCTGAAATGTTCTCCCCTGAAAGTAATGTGAAACAAAAGAAAAACACATTAAAGTTCGGTCAGTATGCTCCAAGTAATCAGCAATAATGCAAATGCAATAAAACAAATATCAAGCTAGGTACTTTTACCAAGTGCACAAAAAATTACACAGCACAATACACCTAACAGGTAAAGAATCCCATGACAATAACAAAGCACGATTCTTTTCAGAATAGCAGAGATTAAAAATTCATTTAGACCTTCACTATGCAGCAAAAAAAAATTGAAAAAAAAATACAGTGTTTAGAAAAACTAAAACAATTATATAACTACAGTTGATAACAATGCTTGAACTTTAGCACGCTTAAGACTTCAAATCAGTTCATATATTCAACACTAATAGATTGAAGGTTTCTCATCTTGATACACAAATAAAATTCCACACAAGTAATTCAAGCTTAATAATCATAATAAAGTCACAAAATTTACCCAAACCAATCACTAAAACTGCTGATATACACTTCAAAAACCCTACTTCTCACCACTAAATCGACAACCCATTATCCAGAATCAATCAACAACTCAACACTACCACCAATTCAAAAGCAGAAAAAAAAAGACGCCCAGATAAATAATCATAGAATTAAGCAAAACCCAGGTACATAAACAACAGATAGTCACTCACAGGGAAGAGAGAAGTAAAGATTTGTGGGGTTTTATGGGAAAGAGAAAAAGAGGAGCGAATCAAGCGATGACCCAATAGACTCTTTGTTAAAATAGTTGACGCCATTTACTCAGAGACCATAGATTGAAGCTCTTTTTCTGGGGTTGTCAGATTCTACAAAGAAAGCGAAGCCAAAAAGGAGTGCTCAGTTTTGTCTGTTTACTGTGTTGTTTTGTCGATTGGATGATGCTTAGATATCACTCACAAGTCACGGCTACTTTATTACTGCTCGTAAATAAGTGTTTTGTTAGTAAGTGTTTTTGGAATTGTACTTGCAGTTATATTTTAATTTTTTTTTAATAAATATATTAAAATATTTTTTTAAAAAAAATTATTTTTGAATTCAAGAAATCAAAAACATTTTAAAACATAAAAAAATAAATTTTAACAAAAACAATTTAAAATTTAAAAAAACACGGTGCTAAAAAGACTCTAAAATATACAAAGAATATATTTGTATATATAATTTAAAATATTAATTTAATATATATAATTTAAATTTAAATTTTAAGATAAATTAACTTTAATTATATAATATAAATACAATATCAAGTATCTAAATATAATTTTAAAATCTAAAACATTTCTAAATAATTAATACTCATGACTAAAGATAATTTTAACTTTAAATAATTCAACGTATCAAAATATTGATAAAATATTGTAGTACAAAAACAAAATATAAATCAAACATCATCTTCATCATTAACTTAAAAATAAGGATCTTAATCTTGTAGTGGTATATTAGAAAAGTCATCAATAAGACATTCCAATAAATGAACATTTCCACTAAGCTCATCCTCATCATCAAAATGGATATATTCATCTAAAGTTAAAGCAGAAAATGTATCTCAGTAGCCTCTCAACTTATATTCTCTCCATAAAAAAAGGCTTTGTTCTTCACAAATTCACTCATTTAATAGGTTAATGTTATCAAAGCTAACAAAATGTAAAGCATCTTTTGTTTGGATCAAATTTTTATAAATATGATCATATATATTATTATTAGCGATAAATCATATATATTAGCGATAAATTTATTTTTAAAAATTAATACAAATGTTAATGAAAATAGTAATAATCATTTTCAATATTATTATTAATATGATAATATTGATATTTACCTTTGTTGAATTCTCAAATTGTAACGAACAAAGACCAAATCACTTAGTCTTTTGTGCTCTAGCTTATTTTGTCTTTTAGAATGGATGAATTTAAATGTACTTTAATTTCTTTCACACCTAATTGCACTACAACACTAACTAAAAACTCGGATTCCGAACTTTTAAAGTTTTGGAGTATCATTGACAAGTTGCTTCCCATGCAACTAATTAAAATAAAAGTTCAATAAACTAGATATTATAGATACAAAACAACATTTATATTTAAAAAAATATAAGCAATAAAAGTTAGTGCCCGGATTTAACTTCTCTTTTTGACAAATAGCTAAGGCGTGCTAAAATCACTAGTTGCTTTTTTATATTCCTTAAGTTAGCCACTAATTGCATCTTGAGTGTCAGAATTAGGGATCAATCTAGTAATTGTGCTAAGCAAACCTCAAGTAACCTCCTTTTTTTTTGGGAAATAAGGCCTAAAATAGATTCTAGGATTAAGAAAACAACTTGTTGCATATGATGGACTATGGAGTTGCTTATTCCATCTAGCATCAATTACCTAGATATATAGTCCATATTGAAATACTTTATTTTTCAACTTTGTCTTGATGGTTTCTTTTACTTTATTCATTGCTTCATATAAATAACTCATTGTTGGTTTTTCTTCACTATCTACTAATTAAAGAACTCACACCAAAGGCCCAATAATTTTGATTATATGTTCACATTGAGGCTAAAAGTCTTTATCTTGCAAAGTTATAACAATTATTTCCTTTCCAACTTTACTTTTACCATAACTTAATTCTACTTATTTCATACAACTAAACATTTGTTGAAGCTCTTTCTTAAACTTAAGTAAACATTGGATACTTAAAAAATGAGTAGCAAACCTCATAATGTTAGGATGATATAGATCATTTTCATTAGTAAAGTCTTTCCTCATCAAAGCTAAAACCCTAGCATAATTATATATAAATTTGGTTATGTTTCTTGCCTTCTTAATGATTTCATAAATCATTAGAGAGTATTTGGATTAGAAATATTTTATAATATCAAATTAAGGTAATGGACAGCATAAGAAGACCTTTGCTGTAAAACATTGAATGAGACTAATTGTCATTAATGAATTTGATAATATTTTCTAGTCTCACTGCTTTGACAACTTCAGGAAATATTTTAAACAATGTCTTTTTATCTTTTCGAAGATCTGAAGTGTCAACTGACTTGAAAAATATGGTGCATCTTGAAAAATAAGCTATAAAATTCATAATTCGTATATTCCTCTTATTTAACCACATATCCACCATAATATAGTATCTATAAAGTTTTCTAATTAGCTTTGATTCCTAAGAGATATTCATGAACATCATGAATTGAGCCTTTTAAAAACGGTCCCCTTAAATCATGATATGATGGTCCTTTAAAACTAGGTCTCATTGAGTTATGGCATTTATCATTGGTTGATAATAGTATGATTTAACACTATTAAATGGTACATTAATATTATACCACCATCTTGTCATAGCCTTACTTGCATTATTACATTTTTAATGTTAGGTTGTGAATCCAGTATAGTTTATTGAGCTAATAATGTTAGCTTTTGTTTGGTTGCACTTGTGTCTTGCATTGTCACTCTCTTATTTGCTTGGGAACTAGTATTACTTGAAGTAGAATTTGCATTATCATCCTCTTCGACTTCATTATTGGAAAGTGATTGAGAATTTTCAATATCAGTTCAAAGTCTTTTTCTTTTCTTTTTGTTATCAAGTCTTCAACCAACTATTTCATTTTCCATTTCACACCTAGAGGGAATTTTTTACAAGATTCAACTTGGCGTTTAACACCATTAAGGTGATACTTTAGACTAGTAATACCACCATCGTTGATCTTCTTGCTACAATGAACATATATAGTTGAATTTTTTGCACCAACAACCACCTGTCCATAAGCCCATGCTGGATCATCTGATCTTGCATAAGCAAAAGCCATAAAAGTAATATCACTTGATAAGTTTTCAGCCATGTGATTTGATTTGAAGAAAAAGATAAAACAAAATTAATTGCAGCTATTACATTAATATGTATTACAACTTTTGAACTAAATGAATTATTTAAACCAATACTTGCAAAAAATATAAGTGTTAAGTCTAAAAGACAATTTTTACTTCTAAAATAAAAATAAAAGGTGGGCTCCAAAAAGACAACATGGGAAATGGAATCCAAATATCAAACTTAAGAATAATCAAAGTCTATATTATTGAAATAGGCATTAAGTGATTCATCTACAAAGAAAGTAATTTGAAACTTATGGTCCAGGAAATTTTTGTTATTTAGATCATTTATATGGCAAATGGATTATAATATTTTTTTTAAATCAATGTTTCATTGTTAGCATGAAAATTAAACAAGAAAAACTAATTAGTTGTTGACTAGTTGTTGTGAAACCAATTTAAAATCCTTAATTAACATAAGGCTCTAGCCTAGTAATCTAGTACCAAATATACCAAGGTAAAAGCATTATTGAGCCTGAAGCTCTACATTGGAGTTTAATACAACAAATAACTTTGCAAAAGAGACATTACTTTAATTTCACTAAATTATAAGAATATTGCTAGTGTGCTAAAGAAAATAAAAATTGAATATTCTAAACTTGTCATAACCTAATTTTTGAATAAATAATACAAAATGAATTGATAAAAATATATTTGAGAATGGGGTTAAAACAACACAAATTCGAAGTTCAGGGATGAAATTATCAGATTTGAGAGTAAATTGGTCAGAAATTGAAGAATTAATAAGTTTGAAAATTTAATTAAAATTTGGATTAGTTTAATTAATGAAATTAGAAGAATTAATAAGTTTGTGGACTTAATTAAACTTTGATTTAATTAATTAAATAAATTCAGGGACTTAATTGAAATAAATCCAAGGGTAAAATTAAAAGGGATTTTAATTGAGGTCTAACTGTCAAATTCCCAAAGAAAGCAGGGGTCAAAATGAAAATGTCACTTTCTGACGAAACGTCGTCGTTGCTGGTGGAACAGCCATGTGGTCTTCTTCATCCCGATTCAACCGGAGACCTGAAAATCTGCAACAAATCCGATCATGGACCATGTCTCTTGCCCACGATCTCGTTCGTGGATTCCATAACAGTCCTGCAAAGGCAGGACTGGTTGAGGGGCAAGCTTCTCTATAAAAAGGAGAAGAAAACCCAGAACAGAAAAGGGAAAAACAGAGGAGAAAAAAAGAGGAAAAAAAATCAGAGCAAAAACAGAGAGCAGAAATACAGAGCAAAAAACAAAACACAGAAAAGAGAAGGAAAAGTAAAGGAGCAGGACAGATAGGAGTATTGGCTTTTCCGTTGCTTTATTCCCTGCAGACAAAGGAAATACCCGGAATCAGTCAGAGAAAACCGGCATACCCATTACCTTCTTAGTTCGTTCATCTCAAGAACTGAGCAAACAAAAGAAGAGAGGACCGTGGGCACAATGGGAAATAAAGAAAGCAAAAGAAAAGAAACAGAAGCAAGAGGAGGCAGTGTCGTCGTCCAGCACAGTGCGCCATCGTCTTCAGCTACGCCTCGCTGCAGCAGGTACGCCCGTTTCTTCATCCCCCTTTGCATCTTCATTTCAAATTGAATTGTTACAAGAACACTGTGCGAAGGTAATTTAATTACCTTCACACAGTGTTCATGCACGCGTGAATTCACTTCACGCGTGCTTTTAGTTTTTTTGCTGGGTCTAGCCCAGCCCATGTGGGCTGAGCTGGGCCCAGCCCAAAAAATAAAATGTATGCTGGGCTGGGCTGGGCAAATATAAAAATAATAATTATATAAAAATAAAAAATATGCATGAAAAAAATAAAAAAAATAAAGTAAATTTATTGGTTTATTCACTGACACCAGAGTCAGGAATAAAGATACTGATGTAAATTTATTTTATTTTATTGTATTTTACTTTTATTTAGTTACATAAAAAATGTGTATGCGTAAAAAATAAATTTATTTGATTTGTTTATTCACTGACGCCAGAGTCGGGAATAAAAAAGAATACTGATTTAAATTTATTTTGTTTTTTGTGTGATGCGTAAAAATAAATTTATTTGATTTGTTTATTCACTGACGCCAGAGTCAGGAATAAAAAAAATAATTTAAATTTATTTTGTTTTTACAGCTACGTGATATTTACCAACGCTAGAGTTGGAAATATCCGTAATTAAATATTCACTGACGCCAGATTCAGGAATATTACACGCAAAACCACCGTAACATAAGCCAACAAAACATTAGCAATTTATGACAAAGTCAGCAATGCAGCCTGTTTTAGGCAGGACGCTTAAGGGGTGATAATATCTTCCCTTTTGCGTAACTAGTCTCGTACCATAGAATCTCTGTTGACCAGTTAGGGTTCCTAGTGACCATAATACTAGGTGGCGACTCCTTAAACAAGACCATTCACCATCAAAGAATAGGATGCCAGAAATCCATTCTTTCCATGAAATATTTTAAATTTTTAAGGCCGCCGCGATGTCGGGTGCGACAAAATTTTTTATAAACCATCATTATTAATAGGGATCTATAGAGAGGGAAAATAATCCACCAAGTCTATGTATGCTAACAAGCCACATGACTCGCAAGAGAAAATGCATGGTTGCCTGAGTTGTTTTCGTTAATAAACATGACCAAAAATCTAAAACAAACAGATTAAATCACACATGATCTATGAATAGCCACCAAAATAACATGACTGGCAAGAGAAAAGACATGGTTGCCCGAGTTGTTTTCGTTAATAAACATGACCAAAAATCTAAACCAAACAGAATAAATCACACATGATTTATGAATAGCCACCAAAATAAATAGAAAATCAAATAAGAGAGACGGGAGATGGTACTGGATAACAGCAAGACTTTCATATCATAAGATAAAGGAGAGCAAATGATTGACTAAAGCATGAATCTATTTCTTACTCACACAAGCAAAAAACAAGACTAAGTACATCTTCCAAAACAATCAAATTGAACATGATTTAATTATAATTAAGGAAAAAAAAGATACAAATCCATTATAAGTCATGTAATGCACAAATATTCAAGGGATCATCAATATATTATGATCAATAACCAATTAAAAAACTTATAGAGAACAGAGAGGGTAGAGACAAGAGCCAAAGACAAAGAGGGGAAGGTTACAACTTGCAAGAAAGAAAAGGGCAAAGTGGCAGACTAGAGGCGGGAGGTTATAAGAGAAGGAATGTCGATTATGAATCTGTGATTGTTTTGGGAGGTGACAAATTAGGGATTAGAGTTTCAGAGAAAAATAAAAGGGGCAAGAAAAGAAGCTTTTTATACTTGGGTTTCTAGTTTGATTTAAGGGTTCAAATTGAACCGATCTAGCTCTGTTTGAATGGTTTTACACCTGAAATGGAATGGACAAATAAAACTGGAACATCTCAGCCAAAATTTGGTTGACAAATATAGAATAACCCAAAATCTTGAGCGAGGTGAAAAACCTCGTTTTTTATGTTATGTGACTTGTCACAAGCTATATTTATACGAGTTAACCAAGATTGATAACGGTAAAAAAAAAAAAAAAGAAGTTGTCATCTAGTTTTATAATAATTAAAAGTTCTAATTGATCTTTCAGAGTTCTAGATAAGAGATTGATTATGGTAAAAGAAAGATGAAAATCACTCTAAAACATCATATATAAGTTAAGTTACTTCATGTTTGTATATAATGATAAAGATACCTATTATGCCTTGATGATATGAATTTGCTTAAACTAATATATGTGATTGTGGTAAAAAAAAATAAAATACTAAACCTAAGATTGTGATTTGGGACATAGGCATAACTACATGGTCCAATCCTCACTTTTTAAATACAAGCGCTGGACTCAAGAGGAAAGTGAATAATAAATTGAGCTTTGATTTATTTTATTTGGTTATGTTCATAATGAGCTCAAAAGCTGCCACTTACACTCAATGGGCATTTGTGAGATCATGTTAATCCAGCCTAAATCCATTCTCTACAATTATAAGGAATGTATCCTAGGACCTAAAAAGACAAACATTTCACACATTATAAAATGATATTCATATGTAAGTATTAGATAAGTATTCACATGATTTTCATTTTAAAAATAAAGTCATATTAAACATCTTCAATCACCTTTCAAAACAAACTTTTATGATGAAAATAACAAAGTCTCAACTTATAAAGGATAGTAAAGTTTAAGGATCATACCATTCCTCAGGTTGATTCTTTAATACAAAAAACAAACACAAACTTTTTATTTATTTTATGTGAAAACAAATAAAGTCCTAACTTCTTGAGTATAGGATCTGTTTAACAATCATACTATCCCTATGTTGATTCTTTGGTAAAAACAAAAAAAAATTTATCTTTTTATATAAAAATAACAAGTCTCGATATCTAGAGGATAAGACCCATTTATGGATCATATTATCCCCGAGTTAATTCTTTAATAAAGAAAACAATCAATATACAACCACACAAAGGGAGATAAGAAAAACATATAATCACACCATTTACTTAATAAAATAAAAGCAAAAATGTCACAATAACCAAATACACATATCTAGGTCTTTTATATCATTTTTACCCTTTTATATTTAATTTTTATGATTGTGAAATATTTTTATATTAAATAAACTAGTTTTTTTTAAAATAAAAAAAATAAAAATCCTACTTTAAAAAAAATTGATTTATGTTTTTAATTGTATATGGCCAAATTCTAAGATAATTTTCATGCAAATTTTTGTAAATTTAAAAATATTTTCTTTATTTTTTAAGAAAAATCAATTAATGAATTTTACAATTATTTTGTAAATATCCATTAGAATTCAACCTAAATTTTAGAACCACACACAAAAAAAAAAAACAATTTGTTTATTTTTAATATTAGGATTTATAAACTTATACGTAAGATGTATACCTAGTATTAAGGGAAACAAAAATATAAAAAATATTTTGACTTTAGAATGACTAGGTTTGACTTATAAAGCCACAATCCACCTTACTGAGGTGAATTTACTTTAACCAATAGACAAATAAATGGTTAGAAAAACACAACAAAGCCTTAATAATAATCATAAAATTGAATAATACAACTTACCTTAAGAATGGTGTATTAGGGGTGATAGGTTAGAAAAACACAACAAAGCCTTAGTAATAATATGAAAATTGAACAATGCAACTTACCTTAAAAATGGTGTATTAGAGGTGATAGGTTAGAAAAACACAACAAAGCCTTAGTAATAATATGAAAATTGAACAATGCAACTTACCTTAAGAATGGTGTATTATGGGTGATACTATCTTCCTTATACACAACTATGTCCGCTTATCTGATCCAGAAGGATAATCATTACGACATCATGCATGTACGACAAAGCTTATAGGGGTGAATTAATAGAACATTTTGGAGTTGCTAAGATTTTAAATGTTTTGCATGAACCCTTTTATTAGTCTAAGATAAAAGAGATGTGCAAAGAATTTATGATAGAAGAATAACATGTAGACAATCTAAGTCTAAAGTTTTACCTCATGGTTTATATACTCTTTTGTTAGTGCCTAAGGAACCTTATGTTGATATATCTGTGGATTTTGTGCTAGATTTGCCTAAGTAAAAAAGGTGTAGGGATTTTATTTTTGTAATTATGGATAGATTTTCTAAGATGGAACATTTCATATCTTGACATAAAAACGATAATACAACTAACATAGCAGATTTATTATTTAAAGAGATAGTTCAATTTCATAGGGTACCTAGAAGCATTGTGTTTGGCCATAATGTAAAATTTCTTAGCTACTTTTGAAAGGTTTAAAGGGGTAAATTATGAATAAAATTGTTATTTTCTACTACTTGTCATTTACAAACAGATGGTCAAATTGAAGTAGTTAATAATACCTTAACTACATTGTTAAGAACTATCATTTAAAAGAATTTGAAAAGTTAGAAAGATTTCTTGTCATTTATTGAATTTTTTTATAATAGGAGTGTGCATTCTACTATCGATTATTCTCCTTTAGAAGTTTTCTATAGCTTCAACTATTTGACTCATTTGGATTTGTTTCCTTTACCTATTGATGAGATGATTAGTCTTAATGACAATAGAAAACCACATGTAGTAAAGGCTATCCATGAGAATGTGTGGGAAAATACAAAAAAAATTGAACAATGTGCATTCAAAGCTAATAAAAGGTGAAATGGGGTTCTTTTTTTAACCAGATTATTGGGTTTGAGTGCATATGAGAAAAAAAAAATTTTCTTAACAAAGGAGATCTAACTTGTTATCTAGAGGAGATGAACCATTCAAAATCCTTGAAAAAATTAATGATGATGCCTATAAAGTGGATATAATGAGTATGATATTAATCTTATTTTCAATGTTTATGATCTCTTTTTGTTTGATAGAAGTGGTGATTTATAGACGAATCTTTTTAGAGAGAGAGAGAGAGAGGATGGTGTGATCTGAACTACACCAAAGGATTTATTTATCTACAAAAAGGGCTGATCCATCAACAATATGGCCTAATTATTTTGCAATGGTAGGCTAATTAATCTTGGCATTAGAAGCGATTTTGAGTTTATTTTTTTAATGCACAATTTTACTCTAGCATGTATAATTTTGGATCCGACCATTGGATTAGACTGGAATTTTACCAGAAGTTCTCAAAGGTCTTGATCTATGTTGGGTTAAAATTTCAAGACAATTAAATATCAGGAAGGCCTTATGATAGGCTTTATAAGCTACTGTGCAAAGATAATATTAGTTTCCTAGTTGATTTAAGAATATTTTTTTCTATTTTATTTATAACTATTTTATTATATTTTCCATATTGTTTAGAAAGTTATTACCATTATAAATAGAGTTATTTAGCTTTTATTTATGATTTTTTCATGACAGACTTTGATTTCAGCAATTATTATTGTGTGTGAACATTTACTCATACTTTTTGGTTTTTCATTGAACCACTCGGACTTATCGAAGAAATAACTAAGTTTCATAGCATCTTTTGTACTTCTTGTTCGTATCTCTTTATAGGCATTGGGTGGGGGCTCAATTACTTATAATCGTGGTACCGCGGTACATGTTATCATTGTGTTAAACTCAATTACAATCCTAAATTTAGCTTTTTTGTGAATGGTCGATTTGACTGTGGGTTTCTAGATCTTTATATCCACATGGTTTGCATCACTGGGTCTACATAGTCATCACATACCACCTTAAAAAGAAACCTTATCGAGACAATTCTAACAACACCAAGTAAGACTTCTAGTAGAGCTCAAAGGAAGATACACACACCTTCACAATATGGTGGCTTTCCTCACATGCTGGTGCATGTGGTATACACGCCAAACATTTTTTTCCTTCATTCACTTCAGTATATAATTCTCTAATAATTCTTCAATTCAATCCCAAATTTCATCACAACCAAGCCCAAGGAAAGCTCATATAAGGAGAGAAGAGGGAAAGAAAAAAAAGAGATAAAATAGTCCAACCAACCCAAAGTGCAACCCAACTTGTCCAAAAGGGTAGAGAAAACATATTGTCACGCCCATATTCATACCGCCCTAACCACATACCATATTATGTGGCGTCCATTTATTTTTCCGCTTTATAACTTGTCATTACATGCACATAATTGTTAATATGGGAGCCTCCTTTTATCATTAATGATCAATACGAAGTCTACATTATCCATTTATGATTTTTTAAAAACATTTATGTTTGCATTTATCTCTTACTTTTACTAGAAAGAATAACTTTCTCTATTATTATTTAATTTGTGCTAACATTTTTTTTTTGGATTTATCATTTTGTTTACTTTTTAATTTATTTTATTAAGTATAAACAACATCCTTTTGTTTTCCAAATAAGAAAAATCGTGATACCCAAAAATGCATCCATAGCACATACATTTTTTTTTTATGTTAGCTAGAAAGCCTATCTTTTCATAAAAAAATTATGTTCTTTTAAAATTAAAAACATTAATGAATAAGGAAAATTATGGAAACTCAAAAACTCATGAGAAAAGGAAAATAATTAATGGCTAAGGAAAAAAAGCTTTGGCTAAATGAGAAAAAACATTTATTTTTAATAATTTTATTTTTTATTTTTTCTATTTCTATAACCATTTAATTAATTATAAAATTATTTCTAGAAAACAAGATTATTGAATTTGATTAGAGCAATGATTTATATGGTGGGTTGGGCATATTTATCGAGTTTCACTAGATCTCTTAAAAACATAGTTGTTAAAAACATTTGTTATAAAAAAATATTAAATCAATTTTATTTTTAAAATAATATTATTTTTTTAAAAAAATAATAAAATTTTTTACCGAGTCAACCGAATATAAGTGTACCCATCAAATAACTTGGTCAACTCTTGTAAAATTAGCTTTGAAACTTGACTGGATGGAGCGACTTTGCTGAGTTAAATAACATTATCATAAAACCTTTCATTATAGTAGCTCACAGCAACTGGATATCATTTTTATATTATTTGCGATTATACGCTGCTACTGCAACATTTGTCCAGTGAGAAATTTCGGCGCACGGGCACTTGGATTTTGCTACAGTCCTAGGAATAATTCAATAGGAGGACGTCACGTGTTGCTTATGGATTGCTGTATTTAAAGACATGTTTGAGAGTGTGGTTACGATTATTTTTCGCTCGAAAATACATCAAATAATATATATTTTTTATTTTTTTTAAAATTATTTTTGATATCAGCACATCAAAATGATTTGAAAACACTAAAAAAATATTAATTTGAAGTAAAGAAAAAAAATAAAAAATTTCAAATTTTTTCAAAATCACTTTTAAAACGCAAAAACAAATAGGATTTACTCTTCTCTTTTCTTGGACTCAGAGTGATCATTTTCGGTTCAGTTCGGTTTTTACCTAAAAAATAACTAAACTGATTTTTTTTTATAAAAAACCGAAATGGAACTGAAACCGGTTCAAATCAACCGGTTTCGGTTTGGTTCGATTCGATTATTTTAGAGCAAAAAACAAAACCCAATCGATTGACTTGGTTGTTTTCGGTTTGACTCGGTTTTTTCCGATTTAACTGGATTATTAATTTCATTTTGGTTTGGTTTTTCGATTTCAGGTTTATGAAACCGAAACCGAACGGTCGGTTTTTTAAATAATCTAATCAGTTTAATCGGTTTTTTTTGTTACGGTTTGGTTTTTTCAGTTATTGTTTTTCTGGTTTTTTCGGTTTAATCGATTTTTCAGTTTTCTTGTTAAACCCTGGATATAGCTTTTGTTTAAAAATAGGTAATATTTTCCCTTTTTATTCAAAAAAAGAAGAAGAAGAAGCATTAATGATTGTCATTTTCCTTGCTCACAGCATTCTCCACTAGTTTTAGGTTCACAACTGATTTCGCTATGAATAGTAAGAGGCCACATGTTGCTAGGGCTTTCCTGTTCTGTTTTTGTTTTCTTTTCTCCGGCTGAGGAGGTTTAAAAATTTATATGCATTAACAATATGATCCTTGTACTTTGTTATGCTAACGAGTTGATCCTCATAAACAATTCAATTAGGTTATAAATTTCTCCAGTAAAATTGTTGTGCGATGGTAAGAGATTCGTTATAGCTTAATTGAGTCCCTCAATAAATATTCTTCTAATTGGAGTGTTCTTTGATAAAAACTTTACTTGATTGCTTAAATATAAACTTAAAATTGAGTGCAACACCATGTAAGCTGCAAATCAATTAAAAAAAAAAAAACATTAGATCTAGCAATGATATGAAATTA
>Ga0307515_10015059_pt1 | contig 14286 bp, 1 predicted proteins | sample 17_EM_MG_FD_194513 | JGI IMG/M metagenome (GOLD analysis project Ga0307515, IMG submission 194513) | Populus trichocarpa ectomycorrhiza microbial communities from riparian zone in the Pacific Northwest, United States - 17_EM | ecosystem: Host-associated > Plants > Roots > Unclassified | place...
TTCCTGATGTATCTTCTTTAAAAGCTAAGAACTAGTCGTCTCCTAAGATAATTATATTATTAGTTTATATGCCAACAATTCTAAATAGAGTTCCCGTAGTTATAATAAGGAAGCAGGGGTTAAATATAGAAATAGTTATTAAAAGCTTTTCTTTATGGTGCTTACTATAGGTAGCCCACTAGTAAGTTCCTACCTCTGTAATTCCATATAATGGCTTAAGCATAACTATAATCGTATCTTCAGGATACTGGTGGCGAATTTACTCCGGAAGGTATGCTAATATTAAGCGCTAAAGGTGCGTCTCTAATTAGGTATAGGCTTAAGTAATATCTTGCAAATAAACCGCTATTCCATTCTTTATTAAGGAGGAAGCTAGCATAACAATAACTCGCTAACTAGCTCGTTAAATCGTAAAAGATTACGTAAGAATTACCTCCTTACTATTATTGTTATAACCTTAGATAATAAGCCTTAATTTCTTAAATAGGGTATTAATAGCTTTACCCTTAATCTCGTTAACCATTCTTAACTTAAAGATACGAACTCTATTAAACTTAGTAGGGTTATACTTCTTAAATTTAAAGACTTCTCTTGTAATAAGGCTATTGATCTCCTACTTATCAGATACTTAAAAAGGAGCTCCTAGAGTTATAATACGACCTTCCTTTTAGAGCTATTTTACGAGTTTAAAATCAGCCCTCTCCTTAGCTATTATAAAGGCCATTAATTAGCTTAACTCTATTCTCAATAGCGGCAATAAATTGCTCTTTAAAATTAATAAGATGTTAGCAATTTCGTAATCCCTTTAGGCGACCTCTACCGCGTCGTGGTTACGGCGTATCTACTATAATTATATTAGAATTGTGGTTGCCTTCTAGAGTACGTTAATCGTGGCTCTCCTTTAGGGCATCTTCTATAGTATCCTGTAAAGGCTTAGAACTGTTATTTTTATAGTAAGGCTTAATAACAGTTAAATGGAATTAAGTGGGTCCGTAAGGCATCTAAATAGTATAAGTTTAACCATTAATTATAATGAGTTAATGTGGGCCTAACTATCCTCCCTTTTTACGCTATACGCGTACCTTAGACTAGAGTAGCAGATTAAGCGTAGTTAAGGTATTTGGGCTATTTCTTATTCCTAATGCGTTGTTAACCTAGTATGTAGCGTAGAGATATTATACCTCCTTTATTGCCTTGCGAATAGCCTTAGCTTATTATATAATGGAGGGAGATAGTAGAGAATTATTAGTTATTTAAGGGTAGGTGCTAAAGACTAGTAACGTGGGTATAAGTCTATCCGGGCCAGCAGAATTGTTAATGGCTTTAACAGCTATTTATAAGGTAAGTTCTTTACTAGTATTCTCTAGTTTTAAAGAGATAATCTTATATACGCGGCGTAATGGCGTATAATATCGCTCTACTTTTTTAATACTATTATATACCTTAACGGGGACTTCCTTAACCTTAATTACTATTGCCTTTATCTATTATTAAAACTCTATAGATAAGAAGTTCTTTCCTATATTATAGACGATTTAATTAGGGGGTCCTAGATAGACATTAATCCAGTATAATTAAAGGGTATCCTATGCGTTCCTAGCTGATATATTCTTTAAAAAACGTGCGGCTTAGAAGGAGGTTAAGAAGTTAATAACTTAGAGTACTAGCTTGCCGCTAAGATATATAACGTTAACAATGATATAGAAGTTGAAGTTATAGTTATTTTTAAGGCTAAACTTAAATCGGCTAGGGGACTTCTAGTTTATTTAGTAGTAATAGCAGTACTTTATAAAATGCTTAATCGCCTTAACCTTAACTTTATGGCCTGCTCGCTAAAGGACCCTAAGCAGTTAGTAAATAGATAGGTGGCTAAAGCAACGGTATAGTTAACGTAACTCTAACTTAGTTAAATAGCTTTAAGTAACACTCTTTTCTAGTTAATAAAGGAGCAACTAGGGGTAACCCTACTTACGCATAACGGGTACCTAATTATCTCCCTAAACAAGTACATTCTTAAGGTTATTAAGCTTAACGCCTAATCTATCTATATCTCCGATGCAAAATAGAAATAGGGTATTTGTAGGAATAACGTGGAAATTAATGCACCCTAAGGGGGTTCGGACCCTAATTGTGCTAAAAGAAATCGTAGTACCCTTACTAAAACAAATCGTGTATTAGCCTGCCGTTAAATAGTTAATCTAAATAGAGCTATTAAGCTGCTAAAGGGCTTAAACTTAAGGTTCTCCTACTATAGATACTCCTGCGGCTTTAGTATCTGGCATAATACCATAGAAGACGTTCGCTGAGTATCTGTCATTAAAGGAGAACGTAAAACTCTCCCGTGGCTTATTAAAGATATCTAACTTTGTAATAAAGTGGAGTATAGATTAGTTATTAAGAATAGTAACGGTTTATATGCCATCTACCTTACTATACTTAGTAAAGTATTAGTTGGGTAAGCAGTCCTTAATTTCTATATCTATAAGGAGCTGTTCGGCCTTATTAACCTTACCCTTAAGATCTTCTACGCCTTTATATTAAACTAAGAAGCTTTAAAAGTAGGCCATAGTAACCTTATAATTTCTAACGTTTCTTATACTCTAGCGAAACTTATTATATACCTCCTTTTGCTTATTAAGAGAATACCTAGTTAACTAGTAATTCGGTTTCTTATAAATATAGCACTTTTTCTAGCAATTACTTTAAAATAAACCTCCACAAGGACCTCTACCTTTACCTTATAGTCGTTAATTATACCCTCTGCCGTATTACCTACCCCGGCCACTATATATTTAATTAGTTTAGTTATAATTATATTAGTTAGGCGGGTTAATTAAAGTAGATTAGAGTTAGGCGTTAAATTACTATACTTCTTAAGAGCGTAGAGCGGTGCTAATAGAAGATCTTAATTAAGTATATACTTCTTCGTAAGTATTTATAGGATTAAAGAGAGCAAGGTTATATTCTTTAACACCTCGGTATACGCTAATAACTTAATCACATAGGCTAAAGTCCTCTTAATATAATTTGGATAAACCACGCTAAATTATCTAAAGTTAATTAAAGAGCTTTTAAAGACAATTAAGCCAAGGGATACCTAGGTTTATAGTAATAATTCTTAAAAAGGTAGTCTCTCTCCATTCTAATATATACTGCTACTTATTCTCTTCTATTTTAAAGTGGCATCTTAACTTATATATTATGCGGTTAAAATTATATCCTTTTCCTGCTAAATAATTATAATAGAAGGTACTAGCTTGGCCCTTAAGCATAACGGAATAGGCATTGTGGTATTAATTAGACTCTATTCCCACCTTCTAGCAACAGTTATAGAAGATATATAGTTTCGAATTAAGAACATTATATAATTCCCCGCTAAACTTCTTCTCCTAATCTAAATAGAGCTTTATAAGCTCTATAAGCAATTTTAAACTACCTCTAATTTAAGATTAAGATAGAGGAGGTAGGGTTTGCATTATAGGCTGTAGTAGGGACGTAGGTCTAGTCGGTGGAGTCCAAAGGTCGTTAAATCGCGAAGCAATGGGATCCTGTGCCTGCTCTCGTTAGGGTATAGTATCCAACATTAAGGTTACGGGTTAAATTAGATACAGAGGAGTTAAAGGCGGAGGTAGGTTCGTCTTTAGAGGTATATTACTTAGGTTCTATCGTAAGTTAAGCTTTCTTATAGTGCGTAGTTAGTGCTTAATCTCTTATAGAGTCCATTCGTATTCTTTTTTTACGTTAATAACCTACTCCTAAATATTGTCTCTAATAGTACCCCCGTCCTTAGGGATAAATACTCCGTTCTCCTAAAGGAAGTTATAGAAGTCCTATACGATATCCTTGTTTACAGAGGCCTATATTTCCTTTATCTATCTAATAAAGTCCTCCTTTATACATTCCTATAGCGCGGTATTATTGTATTTACTGTCCTTATAATATGCTATACGGTACTTCTTTAGGTAGGTTAACGCTATAGTAGGTATAGAATTAACGGGGTGTCGTACGTCGAAGGTAGGTAGGATTTTTGGTTTTATAGGATCTCGTAGGTTTGCTATTAAGAGGTAGGCAATTCGAGATGTTGTTCGACACGTTTTAGACGTCATTTAACGCGTTTTAGACGTTAACTTAGGACCCTAGGTTTAGTGACACTTCTGACCTAAAGTACTCCACCAAATCTTTATAAACGCGGTTATTCTATATAATAGACGTAACTTGGTATCTCCTAGTACTTAGTAACACTTCTATTACTAGTTTTCCGTAAGTTTAAGGTAGCATAGTATCGCCGGGATCCATTCCATATAAGCGCATATAGCACCCCTATATAAGACTATCTCTTCTATTCGAAAACCTAGCTGCTCTATAGTTGACTATGTATTTAACTACTAATCAGTGTTAGTTATATAGGGTGACTCACCAATAACGACTACTTAAGTAGGGTTACAGTGATGTTGGTTAATAAAGCTTATTCCTTAGAATGAGGAAGGGCGAGGAGTCTTAGACTCCTCGCCACGCTAGTGCCGCGGCGTCACGTGACGACCGCTTGCCTCATTCCCGACATTATATATCTTATATCCTTTATTTTAGTATATAAATCATTAACCTCCTTAATAAAGTACTAAAGTTACTCTACTAATAGTTGCCTAGATTCCTCTCTATAAGGCCATATTTAAAGTAGAGAAGCTTTAATATAGAGATAATTAAAGGTTAGCGTATCCTAAAAGTCCGGTTTTAGTTTATACGTATACATAAGCTGCTAGCGGTATATTATATCTATATACGCAAATAGCGGTATAGGGATACGCCTGTATATACTGCTATATAATACTTCTACCCGTATAGTTGCCCATTTATTAATAAGAGTTAGGGCAAGGTAGGCTTGCGTACTATTTCTTAGCTAAGTAATTAGCTATAGGATATCTGGAGCCTAAGTAAGAGTTAAAAGTAGTACTAGATTACAACAACTATAATATTAATCTAGCGGTACACGGGTAACCTAAATTTATAGTGGTAACTTATCCTCACCAAGGTAAGTTAGAAAGGCCTTTTAATAGCATATATATTACGGACGCTTTAAGTACAATGTTATGACTACTTAGAGAAGAGATAGAAGAAGCTAGTTAGTTAATATAAGCACGGTCTAGGATGGAGCCGATAGAACTATATAACGAGGAATGGTAACTAAGGTCACGTGGGGTGATCTGTATAATCTATAGGATCTATAGGATCCGTAATAGAGTAGATAGAGCACACGTATATTATATACAAGAAGGATTTTATAGGAGTACGGTTGTGTATTTAAGGACCCTTAGTCCCTACCTAGATAGTTTCTTCCTTATAGTAATTCTCAGAATACAATTAGAGTTAATCTGTTAGGCAACCACTCCACCAGTTATTATTACGTTATTGTCTTTTATACCTGCATTTCCTACACACCTAGCCTAATAACAGGACCCACCGTAGTTCTTACTACAAGGTTCCATTACACAATTACTACCTAGTTATAGTATTAGTATAAGAAGTCGAATAATATGCCACGAAAAGCAGCCACCACAACGCCATTGATGGCGGCAACTACGTTAGGGTTAGGGGGTAACACTAGTATGGCGGACACCGACTCGCAACAACCTGTAACGGTAGGACAGTTATAAGAAATAGTTAACTAGTTAATAGAGAATAATGCAGTACTTAAAAATAGGATTAACGGGATAGGCGCAGTAAAGGTTAAGTTACTATTAATTAAAAGATTCTTAGGAGAGAGATTGAAGCTTAAAGGATTCCTTATATAAATGTACTTTAAGGTTACGCAAGAGGGAGCAAAGCTGGCAATACCTATAGATTAAATAGCGTATGCGGGGTTATTCTTAATAGGAAGAGCACTTAAATAGTTTAAGCCTTACCTTATAGAGATATAAGTAAACGGGATAACAACTACAAACTAAGAGATATAGTTTATGTTTTTAAGCTAGAACGGATTTATGGAACGACTTATATAAATATTTAGAGACCTAAAGGCAACAACCACAGTAGAAAGAAAACTCTAAGACATTATATAACGAACCTTAGCAATTAAGTACATAATATAGTTTTAAACATTAGTAATATAAGTTAAGTGGAATAATAAGGCGCTTATGGCATAGTATAAATAGGGACTTAAGGCTAAAGTCTAGGACGTAATTATTCTAATGGAAGATACAGATACCCTAAGGGAACTAATAGATTAAGTGATAAAGATTAATAATAAGATCTACTAAAGGGAACAGACTAAGTAAGGTTAGAATAGAGTTCTATAGTTATATAAGGCGCAGAGTACGCAACAACTAAAGCTAAGTTAGAAACTATGGTATAGCGTAGAGCTAATGGACCTAAGTAGTACTAAAGAAGCCTATAAGAAATAGAGTAAAAGACTATAAAAACCTAGAGGTTAAGGATCTAGTAATTATAGGACTAAGGAGCAGAGGCTAAACTAAGGATCTTAGTAGTAGAAGACGTTTAGGCAGACTCTATAACAAAAGCAATGGTTTAGAGAGGGAGCTTATATAAATTGCGGAAAATAAGGTTACTTTGCAAGGGATTATAAAAATAGTTAGAAGTATTATATAATAAAGGGAACTAGACCAACGGTAGACAATATATATGTATAGAGGGATAATAATACGCTATAAGGAACAAAAGAATGTTTAATTAAAAGCTTTGCGTTTTATTATAATAACGCATACTAAATTTATAAGGACGCTAAGTACGGCGTAAGCTACTGGCTATAGGAGCTAGCACCTATAGGATGCAGAGGTACTAATAAACTAGTTCGCAGATCGGACATTAAGGACAATAAATTTAACGTAGGCGAAATATTCCGTGACGATAAGGCAATAAGAGCGGTTTACTAGAAATACGCAGCTATTGGAGATGTTATAATAGAGGCAAAGGATGATTCCACTATAGAATAGGGAATATTAGTAGGGATTAAGACCCCACTAGATACGATGTCTATCGCTTCGCAAGACGTAAGAGAAGTAGGACAGCGAACTACTTTAGTACTCAATAAAGGCAAAAGGCTAAAGGCTTAAGATTCTTAAGACAAGATAAGAGACGACTAAGATTCTTAAGATGAGATAAGGTAAGCTTAAGGACCTATAACAGACGATAACTAATAGAGTAGAGCAACAGCTTAGTTTAAAGATATATGAATAAGCTTAGGATGAAGTTTCCTACGGGTATAAGACTCTTAAGACGAGATAAATAAGATTTAAGACTCTTAAGATAAGATAAGAACACTAAGTAAGCCTAGTTAAACTAAGGCTGGAGCTAAGCTTAAGTTAGAAGCGAGCTTAGGATTAAAGAATCTAAGGGACTAAGAATTCGGAGTACGAATTAGGACATCCATAAGTAAGAGGTAAGAGGCTTCTTTATAGATTAGAGAATCTATAATATAAACAGTAACTAGACTAGGAGACAGATATATAGACTTAGAAGACTTACTAGTAGAATATAGTATTCGGATTAAAGATTGAAGAATTGATACCTAGATTAAGAAGTAAGAAAACTTTAAGGATTAGAGCGTAAGACGCAAACCAAAAGAAACTATAGAAGAATTTAGGCAAAGAATTACCGCATGGCAAGAATAGAAACTAGATAAGAGATCTAGCATATTAGGACGTATAAAGGACAGGGCGTTAGTATAAAGAATTACTAATAGGCCTAGAGCAGGCACACTAAAAGCTAAGTGGCTTACTAAACTAGAAAATAAAGAGGAACTAGGAATCCTAACTAGGTTTAAGAAACAATATATTAAAGGCTATTATAATATAGTAATAAGAAGATACTTCCTTACGGATAAGCTGTATACACTCTAGCAGCTGTACTAAAAGTGGTATAGGCAAAGGCATAATAATAAGTGGGAAGATTTCTATATATAGTTGGATGAAAAAGTTATCTAAGACCACCTAATTATAGAAAAGGCTATAACGTATATTAAAGGAGCCTTAATTATAACGTTAAAGGATCTAGAGGAACGTTTAGAGGACTAGAGAAGCGAGAGACGTATCTTAGTACTTATAAATAAAGTTATAACGTTTAGATTAATACGGCAAAGGTTTAAACTTAAGGATAAAGATAAGCTAAGAGTTAACCTAAAGCACCTAGTATACTATACGCTATTATGGATTATATGCGTAGATAATATATATAAAATGTATAAGAATCCAAAAAAAAAAAGAATCGGAAATACCCTATAAGGATATATTGGATAACGGATAAGTAATAATATAGGAATGCTAAATATATGTATAGATGGCATCTAGCAGAAGTCCAAGAGGAAGGGGATTTAATACTTTAACCAGGAAGATTTCTTACGGAAGAATGCTTAGATAGATAATAGTGGTGGGAATACCTAGAAAATACGTGTCTATAGTATATTAAAGACAAAAAGCGAACTAGGTATTAGCCGAAGAATAAACTAAGTATAGTAGGATTAAACAGCTAATAGTTAGGAAAAGTAGAGGCCTACGGAACTAGAGGAAGCTAGTAGTAGAGCCTTAGACCCTTAAAGGAATTTAAGGACAATACCTAAATTTATAAGTAAAATGGCAAGATTAACAGTTTAAGGTATTAATAGATAGTAGAGTAACGCGGAACTATATCTTATTAATAGCAGTTAAGAGAATAGGACTACCTTACAGACAGAAGGAGCAACCTTACCTATTAGTTATAATTTTAGGAGATCTAATAGCCTATAGAGGAGGGATCATTAATCTTAAAATAGTACCTATTTAGTTAACTATTAAAGGAAGACAAATTAAGATGTCTTTTAATATTCTACTATTAGGACGGGATAAGGCAGTATTAGGAATGCCTTAGTTATAGAAATATAATCTAAGGATTAATTGGATTATAGGCTAGGTTAATATTAGAAATACTTAACGCCGCAAGATATAATAATAAGCTAAGTTGGTATAGTACTAAGTTAGAGTAATATATAAAGAGACTAAGTGAGGCTTAAGTTATATACTAAAGAGATACTATAAGTACGGTAAGAAACTATAGTTACCGGAAAGTAAAAAGCTATTAGATTATACAGCATGGGACTATAAGATAGAATTAGAACTAGGAATAAGTCTAAGGTTCTTTCTAATCTATAAGCTTACTGAAGAAGAAGGTAGAGCATTAAAAGAGTTTATCTAAGAGAACTTACGAAAAGGATATATTAGACCATTATAGTTATTAGCGGGTTATCTAGTACTATTTATACTAAAGAAGAATAGTAAACTAAGGCTGTATATTAACTATAGATAGTTAAATAGTATTATAAGAAAGGATAGGTATTCTTTACCCTTAATTAGCGAAATCTAAGATAGGATAAGTAATGCGCAAATCTTTATAAAGATAGATCTGAGATAGGCGTACTATTAGATTAGAATTAAGGAAGGCAATAAATAGAAGGCAGCCTTTAGGTTAAAGGAAGGACTATATAAACTATTAGTTATACAATTTAGGCTTATAAACGTACTAGTAACATTCTAGAAGCGTATTAACAACGTATTAAAAGAATACTTGGATAAATTTATTATAGTATACCTTAACGATATTATTATCTACTTAATAACTAAGAAAGAACACGAGGAATATATTAAATGGGTCTTAAAGAGACTATAAGAAGAATAGATGCTAGTAGCAATTAAGAAATGCGAGTTTTTTACTAGGAAGACCGATTTTATTAGATTTATTATTAAACTAGGCTAACTTAGTATAGATCTAAAGAAGATCGAGGCTATAGTAAATTAGTAGAAACTAGAGAACGTTATATAGTTAAGATTATTTCTAGGGTTTTGCAATTACTATAGGAGGTTTATAGCGTAATGGTTAAAGGATATTAAACTATTTACGCGATTAACGAAAAAAGAAGAACTATAGGTATAGGGAGAGGAATAGTAAGAACTCTTTAAGAAAGTTAAGGAGTTATTTACCTAGGAGCCAGTTCTTAAGATCTATTAACTAGGACTAAAGACGGTTATAAAGACAGATGCATTAGACTATATACTAGGGGCGTGCTTTATATAAAGGCATTAAGATAGATAGCACCTAGTGGCATACTATAGTTAAAAGATAACACTACTAGAGTTAAACTATAACATCTATAATAAGGAGTTATTAGGTATAGTTACAGCACTAAAAAAATAGAGAGTATTCTTATAAGGTATAAAGAAACTATTTATAGTTAAGATGGATTATAAGAACCTAATAGGATTCCTAATAATAAAGGAACTTAACTAAAGATAGGTTAGATAGGCAGAAATGCTTACGGAATACTATTTTAAGATTTAGTATACTAAGGGTACAGATAATACGCGGGCCGATGCGTTAAGTTAAAAGGCTAAACTATAAAACGACGAGAAGCTATTAGGGGCTTTACTGCGAAAAGACATAAATAGACTAATTAGGTATAATTATCTAAAGATTATAGCGACTTAAGAGGAACTAGAGAAAGTTTATAAGTTACTAAAAAGCTTTTAGGTATAAAGAATTCTAGAAGTATAGCTAGAAAATCTATAATCGGATATATATAAAAACCGAGAAGCTAAGTATATCTTAAGAAGCATAGCAGAGTAATTCGTAGAAGAATTCTATAAGGGATTAACTTAAGGACACAACGGAGCTATAGGCTTAATGTTAAGACTCTAAGAGGAGTACATTATTAACGGAATCTAAAATATCGTAAAAAAAGTAATAAAAGAGTGTCTAGATTACTAAAGAAATAAACTAATAAGGTATAAGCTATATAGAGGACTATAACCTATTAAAATACCAAAGAGACCATAGGAGGTTATATTATGGGACTTTATTATTAAGTTACTAAAATTAAGAGATTTTATTACCGGACAAGATTATAACGTAATCTTAGTAATAGTGGATAAGCTTATAAAGTGGGGATACTTTATAGCATGCACAGAAGAGATATTAGCGGAAGATGTTGCTAGAATCTATATTAAGGAAGTATTTATAAGATATAAAGCACTAAGCAAAATTATATTAGATAGAGATTTAAGATTTATAGTAGTATTTTAGGAAGTATTCTTAGCAGAGTAAGGAGTTTAAGCAGCGACTTTTACCGTATATTATCCGCAGACAGACGGTTAAATGGAAAGATTAAACTAGACACTAGAGCAGTATTTAAGGCATTATATTAATTATGTATAGAATAATTAGGTATTACTGTTACTAGTTATATAATTTGTATATAATATAATACCTTAAGAAGGAATAGGCATATTACTATTTAAGGCAAATTATAGATACGAGCTAAGAATATCGTTATTACTATAGTAAGCGAAGAAAATAAGTAGTATAGCTAAAGAAAGAATAAAGACGTTAATAAATCTTTATATAGACCTTATAGAATTAGTAAAGATAGTATAAAAGAGAATAAAAAAGTACTATAACACTAAGAGATCTAAGGGACTAGATCTTAAGGAGGGAGATAAAGTATAGCTACTATATAAAAATTTTAAGAGTCAACGACTAAGTAAGAAGTTAAACTACGTCAGACTAGGACCTTTTTAAATTATATAAAGAATTTCACTAGTTACGTTTAAGTTAAACCTACTAGCTAAAATAAAGATCTACCCTATACAGCATATTGTAATGCTAAAGCTAGTATATAGGAATGTTAAGCCACTAGTCTATAAAGCAGACACATATAGAGGACAAGAAGAAGACAAATAGTAAGTTTTAAAAATCGTTAGCTATAAGGATATTAACGATAAAATATAGTATAAGGTTAAGTGGATAGGCTACAATAAGACTACCTAGGAGCTATTAAAGAATTTAAAAAACGCTATAAGAAAGGTATAGAAGTATCGGAAGAGATTAGGTTAGGCAGTATTAATAAAAAAGGATCGCTAAAGAATAAGTTACCTAAGGGGGACCCAAGAAGAGCAGTTACCGAGCTACTCAAATCTATTTCCTTCTCTGTTAGAAAAGAATCCGCTTTTTTATTACTAAGTTCCTGCAAACCTTATTCTATAAGTTTTCACTCCTTAAAACGAACCTTCTTACGCACTTTCTTAAGACGAATTAACTAAGCAGACGCTGCAAGATGAGACTTAAGGGCCTGTTGCTAAGCTTCGGCAGCCTCTTATTTAATATTACGGAAATAGCGTAACTTCGCCAGAGTAACAGACAGTTTATTATTTAGCTGTATAGCAGTAGATTAAACACGAGACCCTAAGATAAATTAATTAGGGAACTAGACGACTATTAAGAGTAATAAGTTATATATATTTAGTATTAGAGATGGAGTAAACGTTATAGAACAAATGAATATTTGCTTTAGTGCACTCTAAATAAAAGGAGGGTTATTAGGATAAAGGACTTGTCAATATAATATAGACTAACCCCTCTTTCAAACAATGAGAATATGGAGATGGTATAATCTTACTAAGAGATAATATTGTAGCTATAGTGCAAATGCGACAAGTAGTTAAAGAAGAAGAAATTGCTTTAGGTATAATAAGTAACGATATTAACCAAATTAATTAGACGGATATTATACCTCTAGTAAACGACTTAGAGATATTAGGAATCTTTAAGGACGAAGATAAAGAGGAGGGAGATAGTATTACGGACGCTTTAAGTACAATATTACGACTACTTGGAGAAGAGACGGAAGAAGCTAGTTAGTTAATATAAGTACGGTCTAGGATAGAGCCAATAAAACTATATAACGAGAAATAGTAACTAAGGTTACGTAGGGTAATCTATATAATCTATAGGATCTATAGGATCTATAGGATCTATAATAGAGTAGATAGAGTATACGTACATTACGTATAAGAAGGATTTCATAGGAGTACGGTTGTGTATTTAAGGACCCTTAATCCCTACCTAGATAGTTCCTTCCTTATAGTAATTCTTAGAATACAATTAGAGTTAATCTGTTAGGCAACTACTCTACCAGTTATTATTACGTTGTTATCTTTTATACCTGCATTTCCTACATACCTAGCCCAATAACAGGACCTACCGTAGTTCTTGCTATAAGGTTCCGTTACAATATACTATTAATCATTTCCATCTATATAGCTAATAGCCTAGCGTAATAAGACATCTCTGCCTTGCTCTAAAATTTAGTTATAGCTTTATTAACAGAAGTAGGAGCCTAGCTTAAAGCTAATATCTAAAAAAAAACACTTTCCGTATCACTTATGTCGCTAAGCGTATAGCCGTTAGCTAGTTAACTATATACTATTACTTAATTAGCTAGTAGTTAATTCTAATATAACCTATAAATAGTCTTCTAAGGTACATCTAGTTATAACTATGGCTATTTAATTTCTAGTTTATTAACACCTTTCATATTAAAGGCCCAATACGGCAAAAATATATAACCTTTGCTAGTCTAACCGTAGCCCCGTCTACCACAACTAAGACACTACCAATAATCTATAAGACTCTTTATAATTAGAAACTTCTAAAGCGCTACCTATTTAATATTTGGGATATTAATACCTATGCTAAAAGAGGTTATTACCACTATAATCCTTATAGACAATAAGGATTTCTTAAACTCTTTATATTAAGTAGTACGATTATACTCTTAAATATATATAGTATATACCTAGACTATATTGGTAACGTAACAAGCTTTACTATTAGCATTAGTAGTATACTATTTATTAGGTATAAAGGTTAAAGTCTTTATAAGGAGTACTCTTTAGAAGTATACCGCTGCTTTCTAGATATCACGTGTCTATACATTACTTGGCCGAAAACCCTACAACTTAGGTATTCAACCAGATATTTAACACAGTTAATAATATCATTGCTTGCAACTGCACTTAATAGGTCGTTCTTTTTATTATAGATTGCTTGCGATTAGTGTTCTTAGTGGCCTACATTAAGGCCTATAACCGACTTTTCAGCCAATAGCACCCGCTCGAAAACTCCTCGCTCGACTACCCTATTATCTACCTCCTTATCTACCACTATCCCATCTACCGAATACACTATAGTTTCATCTTTGGAAGAAAAAAGAGCTAGGAAATAAGATGAGAGGGCCCAACAACTCTATAACCTAGAGATTTGTAAGAGGGAGCAAAAGAAACAGGCACAGATTTAAAAGACGGAATAGGAGGAACAGGTATAGATCCGAAAGACGGAATAGGAAGAGGAGTTTCACTAGGCAAGGCTAGCCGCTCTAAAGCAGCCTGCTCTACTAGAGCACCCCTCTACCGCTAAGGCGGATAAACTAGGTAAGTCCTATAACCTACCGGAAGGCTTAGGCACGCTTAA
>Ga0307515_10015060_pt1 | contig 14285 bp, 4 predicted proteins | sample 17_EM_MG_FD_194513 | JGI IMG/M metagenome (GOLD analysis project Ga0307515, IMG submission 194513) | Populus trichocarpa ectomycorrhiza microbial communities from riparian zone in the Pacific Northwest, United States - 17_EM | ecosystem: Host-associated > Plants > Roots > Unclassified | place...
CTTTAGTAACTTAATAATAAAGTCCTATAATATAACCTCCTATAGTCTCTCTAGTATTTTAATAGGTTGTAGCCCTCTATATAGCTTATATCTTATTAGTTTATTCCTTTAGCAATATAGATACTCCTTTATTGCTTTTTTAGCTATACCCTAAATTCTATTAATAATATACTCCTTTTAAAGTCTTACTACTAAACCCGTGGTTCTATTATGTCCTTAAGTTATTCCCTTATAAAAATCTTCCATAAAATACTTTGCTATACTCTTTAAGATATACTTTACTTCTTAATTTTTATATATATCCGTCTATAGATCTTCTAGCTATACCTCTAGAATTCTTTATACTTAAAAGCTTTTTAGTAACTTATAAACTCTATCTAGTTCTTCTTAAGTTGTTATAATCTTTGGATAATTATACCTAATTAATCCGTCTGTGTCTTTTTATAATAAAGCCCCTAATAGCTTCTTGTTATTTTATAGTTTAGCTTTTTTACTTAGTGTATTAGCTCTTATATTCTTAGTTTCCTTAGTATACTAAATTTTAAAATGGTATTTTATAAGTATTTTTGCCCATCTAACTTGTCTCTAATTAAGCTCTTTTGTTATTAGGAACCCTGTTAGGTTCTTATAATCTATTTTAACTATAAATAGTTTCTTTACGCCTTGTAAGAATGCTCTTTATTCCTTAAGTACTATAACTATACCTAATAACTCCTTATTGTAGATATTATAGTTTAACTCTAGTAGTGTTATCTTTCTGCTATAGTATACTACTGGGTGCTATACATCCTTATGCCTTTATAATAAGTATACTCCTAGTATATAATCTAATACATCTATCTTTATAACTGTATCTAGTCCTAGTTAATAGATCTTAAGGACTAGCTCCTAGGTAAATAGCTCCTTAAGTTTTTTAAACAACTTCCTTTACTTATTTCCCTATACCTATAGTTCCTTTTTCTTTATAAGCCTAGTAAATGGTTTAATATTCCTTAACTACTATGTTATAAACCTTCTATAGTAGTTGCAAACCCCTAAAAATAACCTTAACTGTATTATATTCTTTAGTTCCTACCAACTTACTATAGCTTTAACTTTCTTTAGGTCTATACTAATATAACCTAGTTTAATAATAAATCCGACAAAATCGGTCTTCCTAGTAAAGAACTCGCATTTTTTAATTGCTACTAGTATCTATTCTTCTTATAGTCTCTTTAAGACCCATTTAACGTGTTCCCCGTGCTCTTCCTTAATTATTAAGTAAATAATAATGTTGTTAAGATATACTATAACAAATTCATCTAAGTATTCTCCTAATATATTGTTAATACGCTTCCAGAACGTTGCTAGTACATTTATAAGCCTAAATTGTATAACTAATAGCTTATATAGTCCTTCCTTTAACCTAAAGGCTGCTTTTTATTTATTGTCTTCCTTAATTCTAATTTAATAGTACGCCCATCTTAGATCTATCTTTGTAAAGATTTACGCGTTACCTATCTAATTCTAAATTTCGCTAATTAAGGGTAAAGGATACCTATCCTTCCTAGTAATGCTATTTAACTATCTGTAGTTAATATACAGCCTTAATTTGCCATTTTTCTTTAGTATAAACAGTACTGGATAACCCGCTAATAACTATAATAGTTTAATATATCCCTTTCTTAGGTTTTCCTAGATAAACTCTTTTAGTACTCTACCTTCTTCTTTAGTAAGCTTATAGATTGGAAAGAACCTTAGACTTATTTCTAGTTCTAATTCTATTTTATAGTCCTATACTATATACTTTAATAGCTTTTTACTTTCTAGTGACTATAGTTTCTTATTATACTTATGGTATCTTTTTAGTACGTAACTTAAGCCTTGCTTAGTCTTTTTATATATCGCTCTAACCTAGTACTATACTAACTTAGCCTATTATTGCATTTTGCGTTATTAAGTATCCCTAATATTAACTTAACCTATAATCTAATTAATTTTTAGATTATATTTCTATAACTAAGGTATTCCTAGTACTGCCTTATTATTCCCTAATAGTAATATATTAAAAGACATTTTAATCTATCTCCCTTTAATAGTTAGCTAAATAGGTCCTATTTTAAAATTAATAATGCCTCCTCTATAGGCTATTGGATCTCCTAAAATTATTACTAATAGGTAAGAGTACTCTTTTTTCCTATATAGTAATCCCATTCTTTTAACTGTTACTAGTAAAATATAGTTCCTTATTACTCTACTATCTATTAATGCTTTAAACTTCTAATCTTGCCATTTAACTTATAAATTTAGGTGTTATTCTTAAATTCCTTTAAGGGTTTAAGGCTCTACTACTAGCTCCCTTTAGTCCTATAGGCCTCTACTTTTCCTAACTATTAGCTGCTTAATCCTATTAGTACTTAGTTTACTTTTAGCTAATACTTAATTCGCTTCTTTTTCTTAATATACTATAGATACGTATTTTCTAGGCATTCCCACCACTATCGTCCATCTAGGCATTTTTCTATAAGGAATCTTTCTGGTTAAAGTATTAAGTTTCCTAACTTCTAAACTTCTACTAGATACTATCTATATATATATTTAGCATTTTTATACCTCTATTCTTTTACTATCTAATATATTTTTATAGGGTATTTCCGATGCTTATTTTTAGGTACTCTATATATATTATACGCATTGTCTATATATACGATCTATAATAACGTGTAGTGCGCCTAGTGTTTTAGGTTAACTCTTGACTTATCCTTATCCTTAAGTTTAAACCTCTGCCGTGTTAATCTAAACGTTATAACTTTATTTATAGGTACTAAGATGCGCCTTTTGCTTTTCTAGTCCTCTAAACACTCCTTTAAATCCTTTAATATTATAATTAAGGCTCCTTTAATATGACTTATTACCTTTTCCGTAATAGGGTAGTCCTAAATAACTTTTTCGTCTATCTATATATAGAAATCTTCCCACTTATCGTTATACCTTTGCCTATACTACTTTTAGTACAGCTACTAGAGTGTATATGGCTCGTCCGTAAGGAAGTATCTTCTTATTACTACGTTATAATAGCCTTTTATATGTCGTTTTTTAAACCTAGTAGGGATCCCTAGATCCTCTTTATTTTCCAGTTTAATAAGCCACTTAGCTCTTAGTATGCCTATCCTAGGCCTATTAATAATTCTTTATATAGGTGCTTGGTCCTTAATACGTTCTAGTATATTAGTTCTTTAGTCCAATTTCTATTACTACTATATAATAATTCGTTCTCTAAATTTAGTTATAGTTTCTTTTAGTTTTTGCCTTGCGAGTAGATTCTTAAAGTTATCCTACTTCTTAATCTTAGTTTATTTAATGGTCCTTATCTATGTCTAGAAATCTTAGTCCTATAGGATTCTTAATCCTAAGCTTGCTTCTATCTTAAGCTTTACTCCTACCTTAGTTTAACTAGGCTTACTTAGTATTCTTATCTTATCTTAAGAGTCTTATACCTTTAGGAAACTTCGTCCTAAGCTTATTTATATATTACTAAACTAAGCTATTACTTTGCTCTATTAGTTATTGTCCATTATAGGTCCTTAAGCTTACCTCATCTTATCTTAAGAATCTTGGTCGTCTCGCATCTTATCTTAAAAGTCTTAAGCCTTTAACCTTCTGCCTTTATTAAGTGCTAAAGTGGTTCGCTATCCTACTTCTCTTACGTCTCGTAAAGTAATAGATATTGTGTTTAGCGGGGTCTTAATCCCTACTAATGTTTCCTATTCTATAGTGGAATTATTCTTTACCTCTTATATAACATTTCTAAGGTCTATATACTTCTAGTAAGCTGCCTTTATTACCTTATTGTTATAAAATGTTTCGCCTACGTTAAATTTATTATCCTTAATATCCAATCTGCGAACTGGTTTATTAGTTCCTCTATATTTTAAGGATTTTAGCTCCTATAGCTAATAGCTTACGCCATACTTAGCGTCTTTATAAATTTAGTATGCGTTATTATAACAGAACGTAAAACTTTTAATTAAATATTCTTTTATTCCTTATAGTATACTATTATCCCCTTATATATATATATCTTCTATTAGTCTAATTCCCTTTATTATATAGTAACTCTAACCATCTTTATAATTCCTCGCGAAATAACCTTATTTCCTATAATTTATATAAGCTCCATTCTTAAACTATTAACTTTGCTATAGAGTCCGCCTAAACATCTTCTACTGCTAAGATTTTTAGTTTAGCCTTTACTTTTTAGTTCTATAATTACTAGATTCTTAACTTTTAGGTTTTTACGGTTTCTTACTCTATTTCTTATAGGCTTCTTTAGTACCACTTAGGTCTATTAGCTCTGCGCTATACTATAATTTCTAACTTAGCTTTAGTTATTGCGTACTCTACGCCTTATATAACTATAAAACTCTATTCTAACCTTTTTTAGCCTATTTCCTTTAGTAGATCTAATTGTTAATCTTAATTACTTAATCTATTAACTCTTTTAGGGTGTCCGTATCTTCTATTAGGATAATTACGTCCTAGACTTTAGCCTTAAGTCCCTATTTATACTATGCTATAAGCGCCCTATTATTCCACTTAACTTATATAGCTAGTGTTTAGAACTGCGTTATATACTTAATTACTAAGGTTTATTACGTAATGCTTTAAAAAAAATTTCCGCTATAGTTATTTCTTTTAGATCTCTAAATATCTGCGTAAGTCGTTCCGCGAATCCTTTTTAGCTTAAGAATATAACCGCACCTCTTAATTAGTGGTTATTATTCCGTTTGCCTATATTTCTATAAGGTAAGGCTTAAACTACTTAAGTGCCCTTCCTAACAGGAATAGCCCTACGTATACTATTTAATCTATAGGTGTTAGTAGCTTCGCTTCTTCTTACGTAATCTTAAAGTATATTTGTGTAAGGAATTCTTTAAGCTTTAACCTTTCTCCTAAGTACCTTTTAATTAATAGTAGCTTAATCTTTACCGCTTTTATTTTATTAACCCTTTCTTCTAGCGCCGTATTATTTATTATTAATTAGTTAACTATCTCTTATAGTTATCTAACCGTTATAGGTTGCTATAAGTTAGTGTCTACTATACTGGTGTCGTTTCCTAATCTTAAAGTAGTTGCCGCCGTTAATAGCGTCGTAGTGGCTGCTTTTGGTGGTATATTGTTTAACTTTCTATACTTAATACTATAACTAGGTAGTAATTATATAACGGAACCTTATAGTAGGAACTACGATAGGCTTGTTAATAGGCTAGGTATATAGGTAATATAAGTTAAAGTTAACAACGTAATAATAACTGGTGGAGTAGTTACTTAACAGATTAATTTTAATTATATTTTAAGAATTACTATAAGGAAGGAACTATCTAGGTAGGGACTAAGAGTCCTTAAATACACAACCGTACTCCTATAAAATCCTCCTTATACGTAATATACGCGTGCTTTATCTACTCTATTATAGATCCTATGGATTATATAGATTATATAGATTACCTTACATGACCTTAGTTACTATTCCTCGTCACATAGCTCTATTGGCTCCATTCTGGACCGTGCCTAAATTAACTAATTAGCTTCTTCTAACTCTTCTCCTAGTAGTTGTAATATTATACTTAAAGTGTCCGTAATATGTAGCTAATAAGTTTTAATTATTTTAGGGTCGCTTCTGCCAATTAGGGCAGGCGTTAATTTGCTTTAGTTTTAAATTTAATAATAGGTAATAAGTTGCGAGTTTATTGTATATTAAAAGGTTATCTAAGGTTATAGCGATCTTTTTTTATAGCTGGATTATTAGCTTATTGTATAAGTCTAATTAGTAGTTCTTAAGGGGAACCTAGCCTTTTTCCCTAAGGTATAGAAATTAAGTTTAGAATTTAGTACAGTAAAAACTGGTTAGTACGATATCTGATTATAACGATATACTCTATATTACGATCTACACCCCTTAATTAAAATATTTTTGGTGTAATATTACGATATTCTGACTTTTAATAATATCGTTAAGTTCCCTCTACTAAAATTGGTATAGCCAGTATTTTATAAAGCAGATTTAGCCTTTCCTCACCGCCAGTTTAGCTATTAAATCCATCACATAACAATTAAATTCTATTAAAATTACCCTTAGATCTTACTCTCTATACTTAATTCTACCTCTTTAATATGGCGCGGCATTAAAATCCTAAAAGGCGTCGTCGTCACGGTATTTCTGACTACGAGCGTTAGAAGATTCATATCCACTACCGCAAACATCCTAACCTTATACAGAGGCAGCTTATAAATTGGGCTACCAACGCCTTCCGCTATAAGTTTAATTAATCCTTAATATCCGAAATACTTGGTGATAAGTTTAACTACCTAGATTTAACTAAAGTCCATTATAGGCAAGGTGCACGCGAGCGCAAAAGAGACGCCAAGCAACCTCTCTTGGAGGAGGCACTCTTTAAGTGGCACCAACGCCTACAGAACTCTCGCATTCCTATTACCGGCGATCTTATTCGTGCCGCCGCCTCTTAATTATAGAGTTGTATACCTATATTAGTTAAGTTACTAGAGCCTAAGTAGTTAATTAGTTGGTTAAAAGGTTTTAAATCTTGCAACGGAATTCGTAAGAGAAAGCAATATAGCGAGGCTGCGTTAGTTAATATAGAAGGCGCTAAAGATCGCATAATAGAGCTTCGTGCAATCGTTATGCCTTACCCTTTAAAGGATATATACAATATGGATGAGATAGGGCTATTTTAGAAGGCTACACTAGATACTATATTAGCTACTAAGTCGCAATTAGGAACCAAAAGATAGAAGGCAAAGCTATCTCTCGCTAATTGCTCTAACGCAGATAGCTCTAATAAGATTCCTCTCTAGATTATTAGTGCCTTAATGCGGCTACGTTGCTTTACGCAAGCTCGCGTTAATATTAATTCGTTAAATATATATTAGAGGCATAATAAGAAGGCTTGGATAACAACCGTGATTATGCTTAAGTGGCTCACTTGGTTTAATAAAAGGATATAGAACAGAAAGGTCCTTTTACTAATTAACAGCTTCAGCGCTTATAAAGCAGCTGTTTAAACGGCTCTTAAAAACGGATCTTTAAAGAATATAAGAGTCGAGTTCCTTTCTTCTAATTGCACCTTAGTTTACCAGCCACTTAATTAAGGAATAATTGCTAACTTTAAGGCCCTCTACTAACGATATTGGTTATAGTTTATAGTAGAACGTACTCTGGAAAACTAAGATCCAATTAAGCAGATGCACGTCCTTTAGGCGATTTAATGGACAATCGCTGCTTAGAAGGAAGTTACACCACAGACGATTAAGGGCTGCTTTATTAAATCTACCTTATTTGGTTTTAAAGAAGGCCTATAGTGTCGCCCTCGCGACTATCTAGATCCCCCCCTTTTAGATAAGATGCAGTAGATGGTAGAACAGTTGCATACGGCAGGAAGAATTCGTAACGTCACAAATATTTGGGATTTTATTAAGCTTCCAGGTGAGGAAGTAGAGGATTCGGCCGAGGATCTTATTGAGCAAGTAGTAGAGCTCTACGTAGGGCCTGATCGCGATGCAGAAACGGATAAGGATAGCTCCGAACAACCTCAAATAAAGCTTAATAAGGCCTTATAAGCCTTACAAAAGCTTCGTCTCTATAAGGAACAATAGGAAGATAGTAAGAGAGACTTAATTACGGCTCTTATAAGGCACGAACGTCGAATTTAAAGCCAATAAGCTCGCAATACCAAACAAAAGACAATTACGACTTATTTTAGTGTAGCAGATCGTTTAGTTTTAACATTAGGTATGCAAATATAAGATATCATTACCTAATTATGGCTTTTAGTGTATTTGACATACAAATATTGAATACAACGATACCCTTGATATAACGATACGCTTGGCCGTACAAAGCGTATCGTACTAACCAGTTTTTACTGTAGTATGTTGGTATTTAGAATAAGTGAAATAGACCAGTTTTTTAATATCTATATCTTAGCTATTAAAAATTAACCTTTTACTTACTAACACTATACCTCTAATCCTCCTGTCTTCCGTCTCCTCTATATTTACCCTATTTAGATTTATATTACCATTACTATTATAATATAGATTGCTAATCATTTCCTATCGCCTAGTTCCTTATCGCGCACCCCTATCTTACTACTTACCTTAGTTACATACTTTACCCTCTTCTTACTACGCTACCTGCCCTTACCATTTCACTTTTAATCCCATACGTCACTTACCCTTATTTTTAACTTATGCTTTAACGGTAGCGCATATAATAGATCCTTTTGCTAATATATATGCGGTATTACTAGTGCTATATATAACCAACATAATAAGCACTAATCCTCCCGCCCCTTCCCACTTAGGTAGAGCGTTGCGCTCTAACACTTATACTTAGTAGATAGCTGCTATAACAACATCTAAGTATTATGGAGAATAAGTTTATCCACTTATATAATAATTTAGGCTATAATATTACCTTTACAAACACTTAATAAGTGCGCTAGTACTCTTTAATTAAGCCAAATATAGGATAAAGTGTTTATTAAGGAATATAATTAGCTTATTAATATCGCTTATTAACTAATATTAGATTTCGCTTACCTTACTAGCCCTACTACTAAGTAAATAAGTCTATATTTATCCTAAGGACCCAAATTTAGCCCTAGCAGCCTTGCGGAGCTAGGGTATTATCACTTATCTAATAAAGGGGTCGCATTTACTGCTTCCGTCTTATAATCCCCCCCTTTAGGCTTTACTACGTTTTACTAGGCCTCTTCTTTATAAATCCTTAAGTATTAGGTATTTATAATAAATAAATACCGCAATTAGATTAAATAAGCTTTAGAGGTTAGAAAAAGATACTAAATATATTAAGCTAATAAATAAATCTAATCTATCTTATTATTGCCATCCTAATTATTATAAAACTAAGGATATCTCTAGTAGTATATTTAATTAGATCTCTAATATCTTTCTAGTCTCTCTAATAAACTCTTCTAAATTCTTTATAAGCTAGATACCGAACCTATTACAAATAATCTACACATTACCGCGTCTCTAGTAACCTTTAGGGCAGTAAATAACCATCTTATAACTAAGAGCATATAGACCAAGCTTAAGAAGGCTAATTAGCGATATGCTATTCTTATTAAAGAACATTACGATAACATTAGCGCGGTCTAAATAATTAAGCTCCCACTCAACATGCTCGCGGAACTATAAATTAAAAATTTCCTATATCTAATCTTTACACTAGTTATTACGGCGCGGGTTAAAAAAAGTAATAGGAAAATGCAAAAGGGATAACATTACCTTAGCTTGCTAGTCGGTAGCAGAACCTATATTAATGCTACTAGCAAGGTAAACAGACTTGCTATAAATAGGCGGACGGGCTAGTGGCTTGTAAATTATATATACAGCAGTTTCCAAGTTAGCTGATAACGTACTTATAATTATGCAATATTAGTAACTAATAGATAAACAAAACCCAATCCTTAGAATAGGTAAAACAATAGAATAGTTAGTATAATAAAGCGATGGGTAACAAAGTATCTGTTAGATACAATTTAATATAAGGTATTACCCCCATTAATAACCATTATATTAAGGCGATATACTTTACTAAGCTGCTTAAGACAATTTAAGGGTCCTAAAATAGGGACCCTACTATAAATAACTCCTTAGGGTGCCCTAAAGCAGACCCCTATAACTTAAAATTTAAGGGTTAAAATAGAAATTAGAAATAGTAAAGGGATCTCTTACTATATATTCTACAAATCTAGTAGGTTTTAGAGTTGCAAATTACACTTTATAGTTATTTTAACCGTAACCATGTACCCTTTTACAAATATTAATGCTCTCCTTTATATAACTTCTATTGCTTTAGGAAGCTTTACTACCACGGCGCCCCTTTATTCTAATACTATAGCTATAGTAGGTAGTGGTCCGCCAAATAGTAGGGTACTAACCATAATATCTGCGGGTGCGATTAAAGAACTTTAATTAGCGCACTTCCTTAAAAATTTAGAGGCGTCCTTTTTTAATACTGGCTTAATAAAAATTATAAAGTAGGGAACAAATAAATATCCTAATAATGCCATTAATATTATTAGTAAGATTACTGCTATAAGTATACTGCTACTTTAAAGTCTAGAAATATTACCTAACACTCTTATAGCAAGAAGAGGTCTACCTTAAAAGCCTTATAAACTTACTTAAGGCCTATAACGCACCATTAATTTCTCCTTATAATTACTCCTTCCTAATAAATTCAACTAAGGGGTTCTTTAGACTTACTTATCTTATAACCTTAGTAAGCATTAAAGCCACTATTAAACTTACTAAACAACTCGCAGTTACTAATCCTCTACTTTTAAGATTGGTATTATTAATACTTACTATTAAATCCCACTATAATGCATTCTTTTGTTATATCTAGGATAAAGTACCTAATCCGGCTCTATTTAACACCGGGATTAGCAATATATAGGCGTATAATCTTACTCTTTTATTTATTATTCCTGGATCTTGCCCAGTTAAAGTCTTATTACCTATTTTACCAAAACTAACTATTACATAATTAACTAATAGAGTATTTAGTAACAGTACTAATAGACTATTAGAGAGTGAGTTTACGTGGGATCCAATATAAATACTATTTATTGCTAAAGAAGGCAAGCAACTTTTTATTAGATAGGTTAATTAGCTTAATATACTAGTATATATACCTCTAAATATCACTACCCTTAGAAGGGGGATTGCTTATATACCACAAGAAATAAACGGAGTAACTTTCGCCGTGGTAATAGTGTAGCAGCCTAATAATATTAATAATCTGACTTTTGCAACAATAGTAGGGCCGGTTATTATATTACCTTCCTAAAAGAAAGTAGAAAGGTCTTATTATATCGTTATACAAAGTTTAGGTTTTTTTATTTTCCTAATATTTTAACATTTAAACTATAGAATAGGTAAAGTAGTAAGATTCTTGCTATATAGGTGTATAATGAATATAAAACTTTCTTCTTACTTATTAGCCACAGTTCCGTAAAGAGCATAAATAGCAAGGCTTAGTTCGTTTAATTATTACGTTAAAGTTAATAGCACTTTATTATGCCACCACTAAGGAAACTTATAATTTATTATAAAATATTTTTATTATTCTAAGGTGTCTTAGTTAGTATATTATAAAGGCTTAGTTAAAAAAACAGAATCTATTAGTAGGTAGTAAATAAGAATTCTAAGACAAGGTCTAGAAGAAGGTTAAAGAAAGGTGTTACGGCACTAGTAGAAATTAGTAGAACTTTATAGTTATATAACTAGAGGACCGTATAAAAGAACCCTACTTTAGCTAGCGCTACTCTTTTTCTTCTTTCCTTTCTTTAGCTTTAGATCTTTGTTTATAGACTACTATTTATATAGGCTTACGCGTCCCTTTTACCGTGCTTATACCTTAATTAACTAAGTCACTAACAAAAGGACACGTCTATATATATAGCGCTAAGGCTTAGCCAAGCCCCTAACTAGGGTCTATAATAGTGCCATAATATATATAATAAAAGTCTAAAGGCTTATTAAATATTTTAGTAACTTGTCTTCGCATAGATCGGCGCCCCTTGGCCTAATCTATCTATAGTATAGTTGGTCTTTTTATATAAGGGGGCTACCTAAGCGGGCTGCCGGCACGCTCCCTGCAAGTTTATAGCAATATAGTAATCTTTACAAAAATAGTGTAAATATAACTATAAGCCGTCCGCTTAAGATTTAAGAGTTAGTAATTAGTAATAGAAATAGGTAATAAGACATTTAATAAAACATTTAATAAGACATACGATTATAAGTAGTGGGGTAGTAAGACATTAGGTTCTAGTCTTAAAGATAGTAGTAAGATAGTAGTAAGGAAATCTAATTTAGTTTAATAGAGGTGTATATATACATCTAGGGCTTAATAACTTTTTTTCTTAAATTAGGGACAACTACATATTTATAGCAGGTAAGAATGTATATAGGATTAGTATTTCACTACTAACTAATAATATTTATAGATAAGCTATCCGTTACTAGGCTTGCTGCAAAACTATACTAAGACTAACTTTAAGGCTTTTATCGTGCATAGCGCGCTTCTAATAACGCAAATATATATAAAGAGCAAGCAGTATAATAATAAATATAGTACTGGCGATTACTATACCCGCAACTCCCCTACCTCTTAGAGGTTTAGAAGACAAGTATTTAAAAGCTTTTTATCCTCTTATAAGAATATTATACCTACTTTCTATTTAGAATACACTTCTGTATTATAGGGCTTAACCTACTCTAAACTTTAGAACATGGTTTTATATATTTAAATTGCTTTCTTTTAGAAGGCTGGGAATATTCTATATATAAACTCTAAAACAGGGCTGGAACTTAAAGAGACTAATTAAAAAGAACGATGCATTTATACCTGGCCACGCTACCCTTACCCCTAATAGCTAAAAATAGGGGACCTAGAAACGGGCTCTATAGGTTTAAATATTATACTAACTAATAAGCAGACTAGTTTTAGGTCTGTATAGAACCTAATTATAGTCCTTAGTTCTGGCGACTATTGGAATTATTTCTATACCAGATCTCTAAACATTAGGTAATAGTTAGACTAAATTCTTCTCCCCCTCCTTTATACCCAAAACAGGCCACCAAATTTCGCTTATAAATATAGTAGTTATATTTAAAAAGGCTTTAGGTATTTCCCTAAGCTTTAAATAACTAATAATAGACTCCCTTAAGCGGGAGAAATTTCGTAATATAAGGAGCAGTATCACTATTAGTAAATTAATCTTAATTAGCTAGTTTATCTAGCCTAGGTGTAAGTTACCTATACTACTCTAAAGGAGGATAGTAAAGTATAGCGTCCGTCCCCGGGTCGCGGAAAACCCACCGTACCGGAAAATATAAGTGATACTTTAACTTTAAGTAACTATAACTCTGCGCATACGTTGAGCTTTACTATAATTCTATATAAGTTATATGCTATAGCTACCTTTAAATATTCGGGGCCCCTCCTACCTATAAATTACGTTTACATTATCGCCTTCGCGCCTAATTCGCAGCGAGCTTCCTTTTATAGCGTAACAATATCCCTTTACTATAGTACCACCATTAAGCTCTTACCACTTACGATACTTATATTAGGGTCTTATCTAAGCCTTAAAGCCTTACTACAATAGTAGGAAGTTATTATTAGTATTATATCTGCTATGGCGCGCAAGTTAAAGTACTCCTTATATATCTCAGCATAGAGAGTGTCTTAGCACGCAGGGAGGGATAATAATAGCTTTCTAAGCTTTACCCTCTTATAGATAGTTAGTACCAATCTCCTAAATATTACCGCTTTACTCAAACACATATACGCGACTTAAATCCTTATTAAGTTACCTCTTTCTATTAGCCTTAGAAGAGAACAGTAGATTTCATTTCGCGAAATATATATTATATTAATTAACATAATTAATAGACTACGGTTATAAGGCAGGATATAGTCTTAAATAATGCTTAGGAGGAAGAGGCAATTAAAGCAGCAAGTAAAATCTTTAACTTATTAGAAGTCGTTCGCCTAGACTATATACGCTATACCTTTATATCTATAATATACTTATAATCTTAAATTTAAGCAGTACTAGGAGCTCGGCAATTAACCCTTCCGTTATTACATACAAACACGCCGTTTCCGTTTTCTTCCGTTATACTATCTATCTTCTCTATTAGTTTTGTGGAGTATATAGACATTTTACACTTCTACTTACTAAGATTAATAGTAGACTTTTTAAATGTATTGGGAGCACCCGTTATATAATTACAAGTTAATTCCAACATATTGCTATTTAAGGTATAGTCTAAACAGGAGCCAAAGGCACCGCCGCTGCCCCGTATTAGCACGTATTTCTACTTTACTTCTTCCCTCCTTTCCCCTTAAGTGGTGGATTAGAGACTTACTTAAATAAATGCCCTATATTCCCTATAGCATTTATAATACATTAATCTAGATTTACGCTTAAGGGTATAGGCTCGGCATTAACTAATAAGCATATAGCGCTAAATATATTGCCCTTAAAGCTAAGATTAAAGCAATCTGGGAGATAGAAGCTAAAGACGGTGTCTTAACACTATATAAGGGTTGGGGTAATAGGGAATAAGGAGATAAGTTAAGAGATAACGCCGAGAAGGAGAGCGGAGCTAAAAGTTTATAAGGGATATATTACTGGGATTATAAATACGTTATAGGATAGAAGGTAGTAAATCTCAGT
>Ga0307515_10015061_pt1 | contig 14284 bp, 9 predicted proteins | sample 17_EM_MG_FD_194513 | JGI IMG/M metagenome (GOLD analysis project Ga0307515, IMG submission 194513) | Populus trichocarpa ectomycorrhiza microbial communities from riparian zone in the Pacific Northwest, United States - 17_EM | ecosystem: Host-associated > Plants > Roots > Unclassified | place...
GAAAAATTAAATTGTTAGACAAACAAAATGATTTTATATTGATTCTATAACATGAGATTTATTCATAATGCTGGATTTTTCTTTAAGAGTACATTTCTCCTAGTCAAGTCCCTGACTGTTTATTTTTATTCACATATAGACATAAGCTGCTTGGGTTTATAGAGTGCTTTTTTTAGAAGATGATTGATCATCCATCTCATCAAGATAATTGAGGTGTCAATTTATTCTAGGACATCAAATTCAATTTTAATTCAATTTCTTCGAATAATGTCGAGTGTTTTTATCAAGTAATTTTTTTTTAGTTTAACGTGGGTGTCCGGGCCAACTTGCACGCACCTCGACTAATCCCACGAGCCCTGAAGTTAACGACCATGTAAGCCTCCAGTGGCCATCATATAAGCAACCACAAGACTCGAACCTGAGACCACAGAGGGAGCAAACCTCTTGGTCTCAAGCTTTTACCACTGGGCCACCACCTAGATGGTTGTTTTTATCAAGTAATTAATATCTAATGTGGTGTTTATAGTACCTAAACTCTGAAGCTTGATACGTGAAATTAAACTGGAACTAGCTAGTCCTCTAACAACCCACGATCAAGTATATCTGCCTTGAAGTATGTATGATCTAGAGGATGTATCCAATTAGTTCATTCAGTCTATATATAATATTGCTAGCAATATGCTAATTAATTGATATATACTTATATGTTATTGTATTGTTTATTTTTTTCTATTTTTTTCTATTTTAACTGTTATTTTTTTAATATATACTAACGATATATTTTTATCGGTGTTTATCAATAAAATTAGTAATGGAAAAATTCTATTGATAAATATTACTGTAATATATTAAAAAAAAACTGTCAATTTTTCTTTTTGCATTCGGAAGTAATTGGTACAAAGCAAATCTGCTCGGGCATTTCCCACGAGGATATACTAGCTAGGACCATCCAGGAAGTGCCGAAATGGGAAATTGGAGGAGGAGTGGTGCCCCTTTAAAATCCATGCGAAGCCCTAAATCAGTAAATTAAGGGCAGAGAGCCAGAGAGGTGGTGGGGGTGGGAGAGGGGTGGAGCAGCAGATGGGGTCACGTGCAAGGGACATATCCCGGCATGCACCGTAGGACACGCGTGTGTGCGCGCGCACCAAATTTTGACCCAGACCGCAGAGCAAGCACCCAGTTTGCTGGCAATTTGCACATACCATGTTGGAGGTTTCCTCCTCCTTTTTTCACTACTTGCTAATTTGTCTTCTTCTTCTTCTTCTTCTAGTTTTTCTTAATAAAAAAATGTACATTCTAACTCGAGATTATGAACCAGAATGGGAGCAATATATCTACTTACTGACTCGATCAACTGATCAAGTCTGCAAAAAGTATATTTATCACCAAACCAAAATATTTTATCATTTGAGATCGAGACGACATGTCATGTCATCATAAATAAACGCCAAACTTTGGTGGCTGCTTTTTCATCGTGGACTTGCGGTGATCTGGAGAACGCATTCTGATTTTATGGTCAGCGTTTGATCTTTGAAACTTAAAACTACATTGAAATTCTCGAGTAAATGTAATATTTTGGTAATGTTTTCCAAACACAGAAGTCACTTTCAAATAATTTTTTATTTAGCCATGATATTATCTAACGCAAGTTGTAGATTCTGGTCTCGGTTGGATTTAATCCTTAAATAACTAAATTTCATCCAAAAAAAAATTAAATTAATTTTTTTTAATTAATGTAAATGTTCGGGTCAGCTTGTGCGTACCTCAACTAATTTCACGGGCCCTGAAGTTAACAACCTTGTAAAGCTCCAATGACCCTAAGGTTTGTGAGACTCAAACTAGTGAGAGTAAATTTAAAATTTAACTAGTTGAGTCACACCCCCAACAAACTTAAGAAATTAAATTAACTTGATTTTATGGGTCATTTTCTATGAAATCTTTTTCTTAAAAAAGAAGGTGCATTAAATCTAGTTTAGATTAAACCGTGGAGAACTAGTAATTATGATGACCTAAACATAGGCACTTTTTTTAGCGCACGCACTTAATCTATAAGGTTTTGCTCTGTATACTTGGGTGGTTTGGTAAATAAGAAAATATAAATTAATACTTGTTAATTAAAGCGAAAAAATTGATTTAATCTACCATTTTACACCCAATTATTCAAAACAGAGCATGTGTTAATTTGTTAAATTATATTATGTATTTTAAAAATTATCTCAATTTGTCTCAGTATTTATATTTTTAAAATTATCTTACTTTGTCTCAAAAGCTAACTTCTATCGAATTGCTCAATTAAATAGATATGTCATAAACCAAAAAAAACTCTACATGGGATGAAAACCGGACCTACATGCTAGATCATGAATGATTTCATATGATACGCTAATGTAAAAGAAAAGAAAAGAAAAAAAAACCTCTCACCTAAGCTTTAAGTTGCTCGCTAGAGTAACACCTAATCTAAGTAAGTGAAGGTATGATATTATTACATTGTTTTTCAGTTAAAAATAAATTAAAATAATAATTTTTTATTTTTTTATTAATATATTAAAATCACTGTATTTATACTCATAAACAAATTAATTTAATTCTTTTTAAAATAATTTTATTTTGAAAAGTAGGTTAAAATGGGAAAGCAAGTACTCCTGTATCATATCCATCTAATCAAACAATTAGACAACAATTAATTGTTAAGTTCAACCGAGCCAATTTTGCAAACACATTAAAAAAAATTATTGATACAAAATTAATTTAAATAATCGAGATAAATATAAAGACAAAATGACAGGTTAAAAAAAAAAAACATGGAATATCTAAACAAACGTGCGACTTTTCTCAAGAACGATGCTAAACATTAAAAAAAAAAAGGAATATATATTAGCTGTTAAATCAGTGAAATCACAACTGGGTTTGACATTAGAATGAGGATTTAATAGATAACAATTTCCTTGAAATTTTCTTCGTATTGTTTTTTTATCATTTTTTTTTTCAATCCCTTCTATTTCAGAGGGGATTGAAATTTGAAAGGGGGTCGTGGAATTGGAGCTGGAGTGGGGACATTGCGAGGAAAAGACACGAGACATGGGTGCTGCACAGTCATGACCCACGAGCCAGGCTAGGGTTGAATATTACTACTTAATGTAACCTTGGACCCGTTTCCTCGCATGATGTCTACTATTGGATGATCAAGCAAGAGCGGGGACCCTCCGGCCCCCGTTTGGACAGACTTCGCGGCCGCCTGTTCATATTTGTGTCGTAATGTCCCATAAAGTCACGATACAGAAAGGCATGACATGCGCCCTCCTTTGATTTCCATATCCAACTAACATATACACGTATTTATTTCTTAATTAATAAGCAAGCTCATTGGATTGTCTTCAATATTCCTCTTCGTGTCTTCCATGGACAGATGCTTGAAGCTGCATGGTCGAGGTGACCGGTTCCCGCGCCGGTAAAATTAATGTAATTGCACCGGTTTCCCGCTCGTGTTTTTTCGAGGAAAAGAACAGGCGATCGTCCACCAAAGGGAGGCAACGAGTCCCAACAACCGCATTTGGTCCATCTTCTTTTGAATGTTTCGTGCATTGGTTGTTGAAAGTACTCATTGCCCAAGTTTAGGAGCAGCAAATATATATTTAATTAACTCGGGCAATTTGTGTCCCTAGCTTTTCATCTTCCCTCTCATGCCAAGGATGCCTCTAGGCTTGAAAGGTGGTTAGACAAGGGCTTGTACACAACCACCTTGTCTACCTGGCCAGGGTGTCGATTTTCTTTTTTCTTTTTTTTTATTCAACGTCTATCATTCAAAGCCAAGTTGTTGGGTTATGTTGTGTGTATACACCTCAATATATAAAAGGATTTTAATCTTACCTCAAGACAATTAATATTGAGAAGAATAAATTAAATAAGAACATTATTATCATCACAAGAACGCGAAATTATTACTAACTAAGCTCCAAGTTTCAAGTGCAAATTAAGAAGTCATTTATGTCCATGAAGAAACGATTGGTTTTCCAAACTTTGATCAATAAATAAAAAATACAGATTGCCTACAAAAATCTTGATCGCGTGCAAATCCTGAAGCATGCCTACTTAAAAACCTAAATGTTTCGTCTACAAGATTGGTTCAAGTACTCTAATCGAGTTCTTTGAACAATTCTTGCTGGCGGTGATGATTTGGGCGGGCGCCCTTGTCGTTGCTATCTCTTCCTTGAATATCCCTTTCTCCGATGACTTCTCTTGAGTAGACTGCAGCATCCTTCAGGCCATGTTCTTATTGACACGTCATCTTATGATTTAAAAGTTGTTTAGTAGTCAAGATCATGAAGTGCAATACACTCTAAACCCAACAATGGAAAATGTCCCGCTAAAAACCAACCTGGAAAAGTAACCTGCTCTGGAGTCTGGAGTCTTCCATGCGAAGCAGTCTGCTCTGGATTGACTCCTGAGTGTAGTCTACTCTGGCGCGTGGTTCGCCTTGACTTCACTTTGGGTTGCAGACTTGCCGTTCTGTCAAATACACTGTGATTAACCATACGATCACTAGTCTACCATATTTACCTCATTAACCTTGCTTTCCAGATTTATTCTAGGTATAAGAATTCCGGGAATTTACGTGCCAGCACTAGTCATATTTCGAGGCTGTTTTCTAAAAAAAGAAAAAGAAGAAAGAAAACAAGGATCTTGCTAACACATGCTATTAGAGCATATGTTAAGAGTTGTTTAATATTACAATTTAACATTCACTTTTCTTTTTAGTTATAAATTTATCGTTGACACTTTAAAATATTACTATATATATAAAACAACATCTATTTAATGTTTATATATAATCGATATTATTTATTTTTATCCAGATATTTAAATTTCATTCCTTTTTATTAATCTACAGTAAATAATATTGCAATAAACATATTTAAATAGTGTTTAGTAGAGGTCTCAAGGACACTCATTAACTCCTGCCTTATACATACAAGAAAGGTAATGTGGGAAGCGTAGTCAAATATAAACTAAACTTTTTTGAGAGAGATTATAAAAGCAAACTTATAGGTTATTTAAATGGATGCTAAGACCTGTTTTATTAAAATGGTGGGCATTTAATTCTGAAGGGTATACCTCAATTGATCAGGTTCTGGGTTTGCTTTTCAGAAATCACTAGTTCGAGTCTCATAAATATTGAGACCAGTGGAGATTTATATGATCGTTAACTTTAAGGCCTGTTGGACTAGTCGAGATACGCGTAAACTGATCCGAATATCCATGTTGATAAAAAAAATGGTGGGCATTTTGAATTTTTAAGTTGATGATGGTTAAATGCTAAATAATTACACAACATTTAATCATCCAAATCACATCTTAATCCCAAAAAGATAGTATGTTTCTGTCCATTGGAGCTTTAATCAAACGGTCGCTTATTCACGTGTAAGTAAAGGTAATTAGATAAATGAAGCGTGGAATTAGAGTGTGTCTAAAACTACTACAATATTTAAATGCCACCGACCACCCAATCGCTTAACAGGTGCTCTGAGCTGGGGTGTCCATTTGCTTTCTTCTTGAAAAATGAACGCTCTAATTGTTCCTTTTTTTTTTTTTTATGGCGTGTCTACGGAAATAATTTTAATTGAGAATGGATTTTACAACTAAAAAAAGTAAAATTGATTTAGATTATTAAATGACTCTTAACAAGTATCATGATTTAATTTTTACACAATAAACATCCCCCAATTCAGTAACGTGCTCTCTATTAATTGCATTTTTATTTTTTTTAATTATCATTTCAAAAAAATACATTTTTTTTTAATACAATCTTTTATTTTATTATTTAAATTATGATTAAACACGTAAAATCATATGATTTTACCGATTAATAAATATATAACGTATAAACTTGAGAATTAGTAATTGACTAAACTCGTTCGAAATCGGATAAACCCGTAAAATCACTGTTCCACAGTTAGAGAGAAGTATAAAATTAGCTTTTACTTCTTCTGTGGGCTGCCTCTCTCTCTCGGTAAACGTAGCACCAACACATGATCTCAGTGTTCCAGAGTTCCTCTCTCTCTCAAAACACCTATTTTGTTTCTTTACTTCTTCTACGATCTGCCTCTTTCCTTCTTCTGTGGTCTCTCATCTCTGTTTTGGCATCAATCAGGTTAGTTTTCATAAACTTCTTGTTATAACTTATAACATCATCTCATTCTCCTTCTCTATTAGCAATGACTGCAAGCATGACCCTTTAATTATCGTTTGAATAGTACTGATAATATCAAATTAGATCGAACAAAATTCCCTTCTGTATTAGCAAATTAAATGGGTTTGATAGAAATCCCAGGTTCAACCCATGGTTATGGACCTGAAACCATCGGGGATAACATGAAAATGAGACTTGAACCAGACAACAATGGTGGTGATCTGTACGTGTAACAGCTAGGCATAAAAAACACAACAGCGTTAGCAAGTCTTGTCTTGTATTCTGTCTCTCTTCTTGCTACCAGGCCCCATTGCAACAGAAATAGTAAGGATATGAGGCCTTTTAACACGAGTATCCGATAGCTTCCTATTTCATTGCCAGCTTTCATCTTCATCTTCTTCTCTCTGTTTTTTTTCGTTCTAATTGTTCCTTTTTTTTTTATGGCGTCTTAATAAAACTCTACAAACAAGCAAAAAATCCTAAATAAATACGCCAAGATGAACTTTGTGAATCGGACAAAAAGAGTTAGGAGGGAAGAAAGGACGTGGAGAGCAACAAAAATTACACATCATGGGAAAAAGAGCTCGGGGATATACTTAAAAAGCAAAAGGAGAGTAAACTATAATAGAGATTAGGGAGAGCAAATGTCCTGAGTTAATTGATGAACAGTGAATTATATGGTTAAAAGACTGTTTGGCGGTTCAGTTCAACCTACATTTCGTCAAATTTTGAATTTTTTTTTGTTAAAATTGAGTGTGGTTTGTATTTTTGAATCGTTTTGATGTGCTGATATGAAGAATGATTTTTAAAAAATAAAAAAATATCATTGACATGTATTTCAGCACGAAAAGCTATTTAAAAAACAACAGTTACCATATTACCAAACATACACTAAAAATAAATTTCATCCAAAAAAAACTTAAACAGAAGATCAGTTCTCAATCTTTACATTAATTAGTTTTTTATACTTATAAGATGTGAGATATGTTTTATAATGCTTCTCTTTATTTGCAATACATTTTTTTTTTTTAGTTTATCAAGAAGTTTGAGCTTATGTTATCGAGTCTCTTTGAAACTTCAATACTATATTAATTCTGACAATTAAAAATAAATTCTACATAAAAAATCTAAATCTTGTGATTAGTTTATGTAGAATTAAGGATAAACTAATCACATGTTTATGTAGAATTAGTATATCTGTAATAGAAAAACAACAACAACAAACACGTAAAAATATTCTTAACGATGTGATATAACTCAACTAGTATTAGCATTTCTTTTTATTACGAGGTTTTGACTCTTGAGTGTCCTCTTTGTAGTACAAATAAATGAAAAGGAATAAATAGATATAAATATTTATTTATTTTTATCATAAATATATTTTTCCCTCTGCTTTTCCCGATAACAATAATTATCTTGTACATCATCTACTTACTAGATCGTACCCACAACGACAACAAGAAATACTGATCCAAAAATCGTACATCTTTACAATTTTGGAATCATACGTGAACAATGTGTACCCAAATACTTCTTTTTTTCCCTGCCTGATTGATGTTGGTATCAGCTTTATTCACATGAGAAATTAATTAGAATCAGAATTCAAATCTTTTTCTTTCTTTTCTAAATATATTAGCTTCAGTACGGAATGTGTTTGGAATTGGGTTTTTTAAACAATATTTTTTAATTAAAAATATATTAAAATAATATTTATTTATTTTATTATTAATACTAGTATACTAAAATCATCTATTTTTTTTAAAATAATTTAACATCTTTTCAAATAAAAAATAATTTGAAATACATTTAAAAAATATATATATAAAAGCTAAAGAAACAAACACTCAATCAACTCACCCGTATCTGCTGCTTGAAGATTTATTACCATTCCGCAATTTTCAAAACACGTGGTTAAATTAAACCCTCCTTGCCTTTTAACGGTTTAACCGCGCACTTTAGCAATTCTTGCCTTTTAACGGTCTAACCATACAAGATTGTAATTAGTTAATGATTTTATTTGAGATTAATTTTAGGTTAAAATACTAAAATGTTCGGTTAATCTAAAACAAAATCACCAATTAATTATAATTTTATTTGATAATTTTTCATAAAATAATTAGAATTATCTCATTTCAATCTTTTTAACTATATCAAGTATGTAAAAAATAAAATCTTAATATATTCATAATGACCTATTTTTTATTTTTTTATTTTTTTATTTTTTATTTTTCTCTAATATGATATCAACTTATCTCCTTTTTTATTTATTGACCATTAGATTTTAAATCTTAATATCTTGATTATCAGATTTTTTAGAATTTTATGTTAATATTAATTAATTTTACTTTAATTTTTAAATAAATAACAGTTTCTATAAAATTAATATTTAGAATTACGGTTATGTTAGTTATTTTCCAAATAATTTTCTTAACATATGTTATTTTTCAAAAACTTTTACTGCTAGAATGGTAAAATACCCCAAACTCGTTACCATCGTAGACAGAGAAAGACGCACACGCACAGTGCTCTGGGGGAACTTATTATTATTATTTTTTCTCCAGAAGTTGCAGATATTTTGAGTATTTTGTCGGGTTGGTGTCTATATATATATATATAAAAGAAAAATATATGGAGCAATCAAATTTAATAATATTATATTAAGGTTTTCATTTTGCTTAAGATCTCTCCAGGGATACTTCCTCTTTCTTGTGGTCCGTGTCTATATATATATTTATGTGTATATGCAAGAGGTTAACCTTTATTTCTTGAGAGAACTCAGACAAGTTCTTTTGTTCAGTACGAATACATCACAGAAGCATCAATGGGTAGGCATCAATTTCCTCTCCTTCCCTTTTGTTCTTGGATGATGGGTTTTTGTTGATGAGGTGATTAGCCGTGTTTTATTTCCGTTTTTAAGGATTTTTGATGTGGGGTATGCGTGTTTCTTATATTTACTTTGTCTTTGTGATCTTAACTACAACATTTTTTTTTTGCCACTGAATTCTGTCTACTCTGTATATTTACATATTCTCTCTTGGTTTTCATAAATTTCTCTTTTTATTACAAAAACTGTGAAAATAAGATGATTTTTAAGGATTCTTTAATAATTTAGGATTACTTTTTATAGTTTTCCGTACTGTTGGGGTTATTAGGAGTACCTGTTTTGTCATTGGTCATGGTTCTTCTTCAAGAAACCAGCTTTTGGTTTTATTGGCTGGTTCTGTTCTCATAGTGTTTTTGCTTTTTCCTCTTCAAAAATTTTAATTTCTACAGAGGTCAACATGAGCTTTTCAAATGACATGGATGATGAATATGAGAAACTCTTTAGGAGATTGAATCCACCCAGGTATGTATTATGCAGATTCGTCATCTTTTTTTTTTTTTTTTAATTTTCTAAGTGAAAGTGACCTTAAATTTTGAAGTGAAACAGATTTACATCCATTTTGTTCACTTCTTTTTCTCCCTTTTTTTTGATGTCAGGGTTGTGATTGATAATGAAGCTTGCAAGAATGCTACTGTCATAAGGGTAAGAGTTTTGGTGTCCTTTTTTGGTGGGTGTGTGCTCTTCAGTCTTGACCATCGTTCTCGTTGTTTTTTGGGTACTAAATATTTCATTGTGTTACAGGTTGATAGTGCTAACAAACATGGAATACTTCTTGAAGTTGTACAAGTCCTTACTGATCTGAACCTTATCATAACCAAAGCTTACATATCTTCTGATGGTGGTTGGTTTATGGATGGTGATACTTTTCCTTTTTTCGACACTTCTTTTCCTTTTTTCTTTCTTTTCCAATTTAACTCTTCTATTGAAGTATGAAGAGTTGATTATTTAGAGTTTTTTTTCCCACCAGTTTTTAATGTTACGGATCCTGATGGAAATAAGGTTACTGATGAAGCAATTCTAGATTATATTACAAAGGTGAGTTGTGAGTTTTTGATTGATATTATCCTTTTACCTTTCTTCTTCTTCTTCTTCTTTATTTCGTTGAGGTGCAAACAGATCTGATTATTTGGTTTTATCTCCAGTCTCTAGGGCCAGAATCCTGCTTTACATCTTCTATGAGATCTGTTGGGGTTAAACAATCCATGGACCACACTGCAATTGAGTTAACAGGAAGTGACAGACCAGGGCTGCTATCTGAAGTGAGTGCTGTGCTCACCCACCTAAAATGCAACGTAGTGAATGCAGAGGTCTGGACACACAATATGCGGGCCGCAGCCGTGATGCAAGTAACTGATGAGGAAACTGGGTCGGCAATTATTGATCCAGAGAAGCTATCTAGGATCAAGGAACTTCTTTGTAATGTACTGAAGGGCAGTAACAAATCTAGGGGAGCTAAAACTGTTGTCTCTCATGGGGTCACCCATACCGAGAGAAGGCTTCACCAAATGATGTTCGCTGATAGGGATTATGAACGAGCTAACAATGATGAATTAGATGAGAAGCAAAGGCCTAATGTGAGCGTGGTTAATTGGTGCGAGAAGGACTACTCAGTTGTAACTATAACAAGTAAAGATAGGCCAAAGCTTCTCTTTGATACAGTCTGTACATTGACAGACATGGAGTATGTGGTTTTTCATGCTAATATTGATGCTGAGGGCCCAGAAGCTCATCAGGTATAAATCATTTGTGTTTTAATCTTTTCTATTCCCCCCAAAAATGTGTTTAGGGATGACCGCATTTGCGATTGATTTTTTGGCTCATGGATTTATGGATTCTTTTGTAGGAATATTATATCAAGCATATTGATGGGTCCCCTGTAAAATCAGAGGCTGAGAGACAAAGGATTATACAATGTCTTGAAGCAGCTATTGAAAGAAGAGTATCCGAGGTGAGTGAACTATGGTACATTCAAATCTGAGACCGTTCTTAAGGTTTACTCATAAAACTCCTTGTTTTTACCAAAATCATGCTTCCAGCCACTATGGATTCAAGCTGTTCTGTGTTCCTTTCCTTGCTATCTAAATGTAGATCTATCATATAATTGTATTGATTACGTTGTTACTTGGGCAATGGTGAGTTGGGGTGAAGGTTATATACCGAAGAGGTGATTTTATTGCTATGATAATGACTCTGAATTGGCATGTTAAGCTATGACTGGTGTCACTCACCAGTCAAAACACCCTTGCTATTTTTTATTCCATGCCATTGTCATATTATGTTTAGTTTCGTCTTGTTTGGTGGTAGATGATGATGCATTGATTCTGTTAGGAATTCACTCGCATGCTTGTGCAGAATGCTCCATTCAAAGGACAGCTTGCTATTGGTTTTCTTGGTGTACTAATATACAACTTGTTGGGAACAACTGATAGCATGATTAGCAAAGGCTTATTAGATATCTTTTGTTTTTTAGCTGTTCTTGAAGAGGGTGTTTCCCTATTTTAGATGATTGATTTATTTCTTCCTAATTCAGGGCTTGAAGCTAGAGTTATGCACTACGGACAGAGTGGGGCTGCTATCCGATGTTACTCGTATCTTTCGAGAAAATAGCCTTACTGTCACCAGAGCAGAAGTAACAACCAGAGCAGGCAAAGCAGTTAATACATTTTATGTTAGTGATGCATCAGGGTATCCTGTTGATGCTAAGACCATAGATTCCATCCGGCAAGCAATTGGCCAGACCATACTGAAGGTGAAAAGCAGTCCTGAAGAGCTAAAACCGGTGTCTCAGGAATCACCCACTAGGTTTCTCTTCGGAGGTCTCTTCAAATCCAGATCTTTTGTCAACTTTGGATTGGTTAGATCCTATTCTTGAATAAACTCTTAGCTCGCTCCCCCTGTACATAAAAGCCCTTCAGCCAGAAACACTCACTATAGAAAGATCTCCAGTCCTTTTAGCATACTGTGTGACTTAAGTTTAGGAACAAAGTCATTTGTCGTAGGAGGTAGAGACTAGAGAGAGCCAAGAGAGCAGTTGAAATGCTTGTAAATACGCCTATTACCCCCTTCACTGAGCTTCATTTGTAACTGTAGATCCATTCAGATGTTGGAGCTAGGAAAACAAAGAATTGCCGCGGAAATCTCAGTTCTAACCTGTGTACATAATTTTCAATTTAGTATTTGTTTCCACTTGACTATGTTGTAGCCTTTTCTCGTGTTTTCCTTGGCTTATTTAATAACAATGTTCTTATGTTGTAGCCTTTTCTCGTGTTTTCCTTGGCTTCTTTAATAACAATGTTCTGCTGAAGTATGGATTGTTTAGTATTATTTGCGAGAATAGGGATTCTGTTTGACTCTAATTTTGGATTGGTGTCCAATCTGTAGCACAATAAAAGGGTCAAAATTCAATCTCTGTTTGGAAAAGGATCATGTGGTTGAGAAGGGATTAGTTCATTGATACTTGCAGCTCTTCATTGGTTGATGATGGTGTCTCAAACTTGACCAAGCACCCCCTCCATTATGGTAATTAGACACCGCTGTTTGGTGGCGGCTAATGTATTGATAATGGTGTCTTCAATCCCCACCAAGAATTTGGATTACAAATCTTTAAGGTCGCTGTCCGATACAGACAGAAGCAATTAGATAAGATCTTAAGTTTGGTATGTGAAAGCTCAATGCTCTATCTGAATATTATCGTAGTTTTAAAGAATTGTTGAAATAAGAACGTTTTTTTAAAATAGTTTTTTTTTTGTTTAAAAATATTTTAAAATAATTTTGTACTTTTATTTTTTAATATCAATGTATCAAAGCCATAAATAAAATACTAAAAAATATTAATGTAAGTGTTTTTTAAAGTTAAAAATATTTTAGAAAAACATCTAAAAACAAAAATAAAAATTATGATAAATACCTCTAAATAAATAGATAATGTAGTCGTTCACACGTTGAATAATTCATTTTCCGAACACCACCTAGGGATTCAATTTTGATGTACTGACGACCATGACTTCGGTTATGGTTCAAACCATGGTTCTATGATTTTGATGAGTCTGCATCTTTGCATTGAATATCTTTGCCGCATAAATATCTAGTTTGTTTATGTGTCTTTTAAATATTAAAAAAAATATTTTCCAGTTATTTTATATCATTTTATAGTGTTAATGTCAAAAATAAATTTTAAAAATAAATTTTAAAAATATTATTTTAATATATTTTTAAACAAAAAAATACTTGAAAAAACAATTCATTCTTATCAGACTTCACATTATAGTTGAAAAGTATTTTCTGTCTATTGGAATTTGTATCCTTCCTTAGACCAACTTTAGTGAATCTATTTATATACATATATTATTTGCTCTGGTCTCATTGGAACAACAAATAAACTACCCAGGAATTCAGGGGCACGCAACATCACAACTGTGTGGAGCTGTGTTTTTATTGGTTTTAGCTCTACAATCAAAGAGTCTCCCTGGACCAATTATTATGATGGACCAAGATTAAATTAATCTCTCGAGTTTGGTTAAAAGCGACCTCTATATTTAAAATTTTAATTTTACCTGATTTGATTTGAAGGTAGAATTCTAATAACTAAAAATATTCAGAAAAGAGCATGCTCTCGTATTCATCAATGCAAGTTGGAGCGGTCCATTTCTGAATCTTTCTAGTCAAATCCAAAGTGATATGAACCCCCTTTTTCACGATTATTCTGCCCAAAACAGTGTGTGAAAGCTTCAAGCCAGCAAAGATATGTGAAAAAGAATACAGACCCTGTTCGGTGCGGTGTAGCAATTTCTTTTTTAATGTTTTTTATTTATAAATATATTAAAATAATATAAAAACACAAAACAAAATTGATTTGAAATAGTTTTTTTTTTTTTACATTGAAAAAAATTATTTATTTTTATTTTAATTTACTGATATCTACAGTAATCTGTAACACTCACATGAACATGGGAAAACGCGTTTCCATTATGTAATAGATGGCCCCATTCTGTCTGTTGACTAGCATTATTGCTTGGGGTGTCGTCGAGGTTTTCCCGGGCGTGGCCACGTGGCTTCTCTTGCCGTTCTTAGATGATGCAACGTCAGCATCGCCTCAGCATCACCACTTTTTCTTTCTTTCTTTTTACTGTGGCTCGTCGATGATTGGAACATTGAATAATTAAGGTGTGGCTGACTTTTACTTGATATTAAATTTCTGCTTGGAAATTTTAAAT
>Ga0307515_10015062_pt1 | contig 14284 bp, 4 predicted proteins | sample 17_EM_MG_FD_194513 | JGI IMG/M metagenome (GOLD analysis project Ga0307515, IMG submission 194513) | Populus trichocarpa ectomycorrhiza microbial communities from riparian zone in the Pacific Northwest, United States - 17_EM | ecosystem: Host-associated > Plants > Roots > Unclassified | place...
ACGGCTATATAACTATAGCCTATTTAGTAGTTAGTAAAAAGATCTATAACTTATAGCTATTATAAAAGGATATTATATAAAAGAGGCTATAGTCTGCACTAATAAGTATTTATCTCTCTATTAATATCTGGACCTCTCTAAATAATTACCTTCTCCTTATAATTTGCGGCCATTTTACTAATAGCTAGAAAAAGCTTATAAGCGCTCTTCTTAGCCTCTATATAGTAGCCTCTTATAGTAGAAATAAGTAATAGAATACTCTCCTTTTAGTGCTTAAGGATTATAGGATTATATAAAAGCTGGGTGCTATTATATCTAATAACTATACTATAAATAATAAGCTCTGTTATATAATAAGCAACTGGCTTCTTTAGGAAGAAGGAATTAAATAAAATCCCGTCTACTAACGGATCCGCTATTAGGGTTATATTCTTAACCTTACCGTATAGGCTTTCCTCTTTAAAAACTTAATTAGTCTTAATAATATTAAGTTATACGAAGAAGATAAGATAAAAGGAAAAGAGGAGAAAGAGAAAAGTAATATATTTTAGAAACTTGGCGCACTTAGAAAGCTTTATAATATTACCGTATATACCTATAGCTTAGCTAGTTGTATAAGGGAGTTTAAAAGTCTTATAGGGAAAAGAATTCCACTTAATAATTATATAAGATGGAATAGCTAGTATTTTATACTTAGCGTAGTAATTTAAAAAAAGTCTGCCTTTAATACGTATACTAAGCGTAACCTTAATATACTTAAAAAGGACTATCTTAGTTTAAAGGACTAGGAGGCGCTTTATATAATAAAAAGTTTTCTTTAAATATTCTACTAGGTAACCCTAAAATGCTAGGAATATAAAGCAACGCTTAAGAATATACTCTTTATAATAGATATTATAATTAAGCACCTTAATAAATCCTAAGTTAGTTTATCTCCCCTTTCTATTTCTTAATTTAGCTAATATTATATAATAGAAGGAGTATATATCTAATAAGGAGTTCTCTAAACGCATTAAAAAATGCTTAGAATACCTTTAATAGATATTACTATAAAATAGATAACTTGCCCCTTTACGCCGCTACACTTATTCTTTATTTAGCCTAATATATAAGATATATTAAGCAGGTTTAGAAAAAGGAGTGGCGTAAGCCTATACTTGATGGCGTTAAAGAGCTTTAGGAAAGATATTAGAATAGAAGTTCTACGCCTAGAAGTATATTGTTATATAAAAAGCTAGCTCTAGCTTAAGACCTTAACGAGTTTAATAAGATTGCTAAGGATCTTAATAGTATAATAGGAGTCCGTGCCATCTCGCGCACGATGCCACCTCTCGCACGCCCTTTTCCCATACAAAATCGCAAAATATTACATAATCTTAACCTTTATAAAACAGTAACCCCTAAGGCTATTATTATAAAAGTTTAAATATAGTATATTTATTACCTTAAATATATATATATGATTTTATTTTATTATAATTTACTATTAATAAATAGTTATATAGCTTTAAAAAATAAGGATTTTAAAAAAGGTTAAAATTTTCTTTAAAATTTCTATAATAAAATATATACTTTAGCTATTACTATAAAAAATTTATTATAGTATAGTTAAGTAATAAAGTATAATATAAAGCTATAATTAAGTAATATATTTTATAAGTAAACCACCTACCTAAGTAAACTACTTACTTTATTTTTACTATAATAATAGAGTAGTATTTTAATAATAGCTTAATAACAAACTCTAAATTTTTATAATTTGGTTTTTCTATACTATTATATTACTCTATAAAAATCTAGACGTAAAGTATATAGTAGTTATTAAGATTAAGTAATTAGCTTAAATATATAGGCTAAAATATATTATCTTTAGAACTATAATATATATTACTTCTAGATTTCTATAGGGTAATATAATAGTATATAGAAGCTTAATTCTAAATTTTTAAAGTTTATTATTAAGCCATTATTAACATACTACTTTATAATCTTAGTAAAAATAAAATAGGTAATTTACTTAAGTAGGCGGTTTACTTATAAAATATATTACTTAATTATAGCTTTATATTATACTTTATTACTTAACGTAATCCACCCACAAGCTGGCCATACCCCCAAGCTGGCCACCCCACCCCACTTTTAAGGCTAAATAACACGAATTACACAACAACGAATAATTGTATTGTATATAGCTATCTACTAGCTAGTTGCCTGCCGTTTGGGACATGTACGTGCATTATGTTCTATTGATTTGCATATGCTGCACCTTGGTTTTGCACGTTGCCATAGCCCGACCACTGCCTCTGCTGCCCCCTCTGCTGCCCCTTCCTAGACAGCAGATGCACGAGAGGCCCCTTCTGCGCCTAATAGCACCCCTCCCCTAGCTATATAGGTGCGCTTCTGTGCCCTCTTCCTTTTCTAGCGCCGGTTTTCCATCTGTAGCTTCTTATTTTCGCTTACTAGCAGTACAGCGCTCGATATTGCCATTTTGCACCCTTTTATAAGCTGGCCAAAGGCTTATTCTGTTGGACTTGGTGGGCTATGCGTACGGCGCTTAAGATAGCGCTTTAGTAAGGCTGTTTGCTGCTGCAATTTAGCAATATTATGTGGTGTTTCGGCTGCCTAAGATATATTTAATGGTGAATAGGGCGGTAGTGTCTGATATTCGGCATACAGCTGTACTAGCACGCGATTAGGGCTATATAGAACAAGGCTAGTGGCTACAAATCCTGCCTGTATATTATTTTGGTGTAGTGCTATTTGCCTAGCCTGCCTATACAGCGGCAGGAATTTGTGTTTATTGATATAATTAACGCCGCAGGCCATTATCTGTTTAACGCCGCGTCCGTAGGCCTACTTTAGCGCCGAGAAACAGCCTATATCTAGCGGCTGCAGTAGATGTGACGAATGTGCCAGTATATAGAGGACAACTATCTGATGATCTATGCAGAATTAATTAAATTCGGGGTTAATGTGGCTGCCGTGGCCATCTAGTACAAGTAGCCGATACGTGCTAACCGTGCGATCCTTTATATACTTATGGAACATAGCGAGCCAGATAAGGCCTATCTTATTTATTGTCTATCTATTCTCGCTAACGCCGATTAACCAGTTATGTGGAATAAGGTTATACTAAGTAGCTTAGTGCATTACGGCCTTAAAGATAATAAGCGGTAGAATTATACCCCCTAACGCGTTAATGCACTTAATAATTATAACCCACTCTTGATTACCTGGCTATATTATTTAAGGCCGGCCAGCCCTATTAGTTCCTGTAGTAACTCTTATAGTTATAATAACGCCCATCTAGAAGCTAGTTTTATTAAAATTCCAGGTATTTTTATTAAGAATGCCGTATTAGATCTTTATATCTTAAACGCGCTTAAACTAGGCGCGAATAAGTATAGGATCTTCGTACTTAGCACGCTGGTAGTTATACTTACGATTAAACTGTGATTTTAGGCTATTATGGCGGTTAATATATTTCCGTGCCTAATTCTTGCTAACGGGTTGTGGAGTAGCCAGCGACGCGTTCTGGGTAGCTAGAATAACACCCATCTGCCCTACGGTCGCAATCTAGGGCGGTATACCGCGTTAATTTATTAATAGAATCCACTGCTTAAGAGCCTCTTCTTGTACGGGTGTAAGGAGTTGATTTGCGGGTATAGAATCGCGTTTTAATTTAATGCCTTTAACGCGTAGTTGGGCGGTGCTTCGGGGCACGTCGTAGGTAGTAGTAGCTACTCGGAAACTTGGAATTTGGCCTAGCTTATGCGCCTGGATAGCTAGATCAATCCTGCCCTCTCGAAAAAGGGCTTCTTGTTATTATGGTGTAGCCATTAAGGCAGTAGCTAAGTAACGCGTCGCGTTTTGGGTGGGGTGGCCAGCTTAGGGGTATGGCCAGCTTGTGGGTGGATTACGTTAAATATACTATAGTATATATTTTATTATAGAACTTTTAAAGATTTTTTTAAAAAAAATTAAAATCTTTATTTTTAAAGCTATATAACTACTTATTAATAGTAAATTATAATAAAATATATATATTTATATATATTTAAGGCTTTAAATATACTATATTTAAATTTTTATAATAATAGCCCTAGGGGTTACTATTATATAAAGGTTAAGATTATGTAATATTTTGCGATTTTGTATGGGAAAAGGGCGTGCGAGAGGTGGCATCGTGCGCGAGATGGCACGGACTCCTATTTCGACTAAAAAGTTAAGATGAGTATAAGGACTTTATCTCTAAGACGCTATATAAGATTTTAATAATTGCACTTTAGTGGTAGTCTTAAGAACAGTAACAAAAGCGCTGGCCACGGCTCTCGCTTATGGCAATTAAAATTCTCTTAATTCTAGTAATAAGTAATAAGCTAAAAGAGTCTTTTTAGGAGGACGTTGTATAGTATTATAGGAGAGAATATAGATAGATCTTAAAACTCTTAAAAAAACAGAGTGTTTAAAGAATTGGCATTAGAGAAGAACTATAAGAGAAATAGGTGGATTTTCTCTAAGTATTTAGCTATTATATAGTTAGGGGGGAAAGGTACCGTAATATCCGCAATATCCACAATATCCGCAATATCTACAATATCCGCAATATCTGCAATATCCGCAATATCCGCAATATCTACAATATCTGCAATATCTTCCAAATTCTACTAAGTCTACTAAATTCTACCAAATTCTACCAGGATCGAGTCCTATTCTACCTAGTTGGGGTAGAAAAGCTCCGCACAGGGCACTTTTATCCTTATCGATTGCGATATTTTATGCATTTTCTATTGGATAAAGGATATTTTATGCTCGCTTATTCGCATTATCCAAAACAACCCTGGCCTTGTTCCTTCAAGACATTGTTTACGGCCGCCATCATCGACCGAACCGCAGCCACGAACCCTCTTCCAAACCCGTGAGCGCTGAGTTCTTTGACAAACTTGCCGTAATCGCCGGAGCCATGCTTGTGGACCCACATTGCAGCGATCTCTTTCTCACTGGGAACAGGGTGCTTCATGACACTCTTGATGAGGATGTCACCGTTATGCAACAGTCCCTCAAAATCCTTAGGTAGCTCCAGTCGAGTGAAAACTAGGTATTCGGCCGCTTTCCCAGGGTCTTTGATCTCGAGCTTTTCAAGGGTAACGCACTGTTGGGCAGCAACCGAGTGCCTCTTACACTCGATGAGTACTCCAAGTGGAGATGACGGTAACCGGGGTTAGTTTCCACACCGATCTCCTTCAATGCCCGCAAAGTGTCCGAATACCAGAGCCACTCGTAGTAGATGAGTGTGTGCGCCAGCACGTCCGTTTTGTGAGATCGAGCCACTCTCTCCCCTTGTCATCTGTGTCGCGTACCTGTGGCAGGATTCGCAACAATGCGCCGGTACTTCTTTCTTCGTTGTATTCGTCTAAAGCATCGACCGCGACTAGGAACACATTGGATATGCCTTTGAGTCTGACAGTGGCCAGAGGACCAGATCGTCCCATTGATCCTGAAGTATTTGGTTCGCGATCTGACCATGTCCTCACGGCGTCACGGATGCGCTGCTGAACGTCGAGCGTTCTTTGGTCCGCAAGCTGGCGAGCAATGCTTGTCACGAACATGACAGCATTAACGGAGTCGCTACCGCCATTTGAGAAGTAGAAGCTAGCCGCGAGATGCCTATGCGTATCTTCATGTCTCAGCCTTCGCTGCCATTATGCAATCTAAGTATCCGTGCACATATTTTTCATCAAACAACGGAGCGGGATAAACGTCCAGCCCAAAGACGTGCTTGCTAACGGGGCCTCCTTTCATCAAAACGCCTGCGGTCTCGTCGGTGTAGCCATCGATGATTGTAGTAATGCGTGCTACAGAACTCTTTGGATGGACTGCTGCATACTCAAGTGCCCGACGGTGCCACTCGCTAAAGGGGATATTCGCTTTACCACCGGCAGCACCCATGACTTGGAAGAAATGGTCAAATGTAGGCGCTTGTGGGTTAACAAAGTCGTAGTCCTCACCGATTCGTTGCTGGTCCTCAGTCATTATGGTAGCAATAGTATTGCACAGGTAATCAACAGGTAGAACAGAGGATAGGTCGGCATCTATTGAGGGAAAGGCACCCAAGTCCAGACTTCCAGTGATAAGGTTGTTCAAAAAGTCACCACGGTCCAGTCGAAAATGGCCATTGGTTGCCGAGGCAGCGACAAATGGTAACCGATAGGACGATGCCATGGCGCCGCGAAAACGAGCCGCAACGACCATTCTCTCAGCTAGGTATTTCGAGGTACCATAGCCGTACTCTCCATCATTCTCGGTAAGGCCGTAACCTAGATGAATAGGCAATGTAGAGATGGTGGATATGAAATGGACTGCCTTGCCACGGCCACGAGAGGCGAGACGTAGAATCTCGTGGGTACCAAGGATATTGGGACCGACATAGTCCTCCAACGGGCGCAACCAATCAACAAGAGCCCCGGAGTGAAGAATACAATCAACTCTGTTGGCTAAGTCGTCAAATTCAGCCTCGCAGAGGCCAAGCAGGGGTCGGGAGAGATCGCCAACTACCGAGTGGAGCAATGGCTCGTGATCGGGCTTCCACAGACTATATTGTTTCAGCGTTTTCACCATGCGTTCTTGCGCTTGGCTGAAGCTGCTAGCCCGTACGAGACAATACACGTCGATGCCTCTTTGAAGAAACTCGTATACCATAAATGCGCCAACAAAACCAGTTGGGCCTGTCACAAAAACAGTCTTGGGGTGCTTGGAACAGGCAGTTGTGTGCTTGGCCACGTTGCGGAACTGGATTTTGGGGTCGAGAACACCCCTTCGGATGGCTGTCATGTTGACATACGAAGCAGCTGTTGCCGTGATCTTCGGTTTGTCAATCTCGCTTGACAACTTGGAAAGCAAATAATCGCTAAGTGACTTCAGATTCGGGTGAAGAAGGGCGATGTTGGGTGGCAGTGCAATGCCTGTCAATGTCGCTAAACGGTTGCGCATCAAAACCGCCGTCAAAGAGTCAATCCCAAATTCCTGCAGGGGTCGACTGGCGTCCAGATCATCTATCCTAGCGTACTCCAATGCCTTAGCTACGGTTCCTTGTACCATGCGCAGCACGATGCCACCATGCCTCTCGGGAGCAGCTTCGACCAGCATGTCGCGTAAGTTCACAGTTTTAAGGACCGGCTCCGTGACTTCCCTTTGGCCCAGCATCGAGCGTAAGAAGGGAGGCACACCACCTTGATTCTCGTAATAGACTTTGAGCCGCTCCACATCAAGCACCGCAGGTATGCTGAGCGCGCGGCCTTGGTGAACGGCTTGCTCGAACAGATCCAAGCCGACTTCCGGTGCGATTAAACCCAGTCCAAACTGCGAGAGATGGGCACGGGTTGTCGAGACGAGAGTGGTTGTCATACCGTCTCCGTCCCAGGTACCATAGGCCAATGAGGTGGCCGGCAGTCCCTGGGCATGTCGCAGATATGCGAGCATATCGACAAAGGAGCTAGCGGCAGCGTAATTCCCTAACCCTGGCAGGCCCATAACACCCGAAATAGAAGAAAACATGACAAAGAAATCCAAGTCCATGTCTTTAGTCCGTTGGTGCAGATTCCACAGGCCATCCACCTTTGGCGTGAAAATCGAGGCACATTTCTGGGGCGTCAAGGACGAGAGAGTACCCGAATCGACCACTCCAGCGGCATGAACTACACCGCGCAGGGGTCGTTCGGCTGTGAATATCTGTATAATAGACCTGAGACTTTCAGGGACTGCTACGTCGCCCGCGACAACGGTAGTTTTGGCACCTAGCTCTGCAAGCCTTGCGACGATTGCTTTGGCACCAGGAGCTTGCATGCCGCGCCGCGACAGTAGAACCAAGTCGCGGACTCCATGAGAGCTGACCAGTCTTCGAGCTACACGACTTCCAATATCACCAAGGCCGCCCGTCACCAATACAGTGCCGCCGGCTCGAAGCAACGGCTGCCTGGCGGGCGGTGATGACGTAGCAGCTAAGCTATTACGCTCCATATGAGGCTCCAGAAGCTGATCTTTGCGGACAGCAATTTCTGTCGGATCATCCAGCATCAGGGCCAAGCCGAGGGTGGCTAGGGGCGTCACATCATCCACATCGATCAAGCGCAAACGCAGCTCCGGATGCTCGCTCCGGGCAGTGCGCATCAGGCCCAACAGCGGCGCGGCCCCGATTCGGACAGGCTGGTCACCATGGCCGGCACCTACAGCATGGCGGGTGACCCAAACCACTGGCGCAGCACATCCAGTCCGGATCACCTCTTGCAACTGAGTCAACGCTTTTCCGGTGAAATCATGCGCCGAATGGACAACATCGGCGTCAGAGTCCCACAGAGAGAGCAGACCATCGAGCCGCTCGGCCTCCTGAAGCTTCGTCACAGACACCAATTGGACGCCCGTACTTAACAAGGCCTTTTGTGCGTCCTTCGTCCACGCAGTCTCTTCTGATGGGCAGAGAAGACCCCACGAACCATGGGGTTGGGCCTTGTGCGACTTGACTCGACGCCAGTTGATTTCGAAGATCATGCTTCTCACATCCTGCGCGGTTTTATCGGCACCAGTAGTCTGTAAGCTCCTATCAAGCCAACTGCTTTGTTTTGCAGGCTGGGCAACCTCCCTCTGGAAGGCATAAGTGGGAAGCTCCACCCTTCGGCAACCAAAAGGCTTAAAGAATGCAGACCAGTCGACCGAGACATTACGTACGTGCAACTTGCCGATGCTGTCTTGAATTACTGAGCTTCCATCCATGTTAGGCTTCAGGGAGGGCAGCCAGAGAGCGCTGCGCGCTTGAGGAGCGTCAGCGAGACATGCAGCGCCCAAGCCGCAAAGCGTGGGACTGGGCCCGAGCTCGAGAAAGACATTTGCGCCTTCATTGACAAGACTTTGGAAAGCATCACGAAATCGAACAGCATTGCGAGTCTGCTTAGTCCAATACTCGGCTTGTTCAAGCTCCCCCTCGTTGGCCAGTCTCCCGGTCATGCTGCTGATAATGGATGTCGTTGGCGGGCAGAATTGCACAGTCTGTGCTACAGCCTTGAAGTCATCCAGCATTTCGTCCATGTGATATGAATGGAAGGCGTGGCTAGTGTCGAGCACCTTGCGCTTGAGGCCTAGACCTGCAAAGTGAGCCTCGACAGCCTCAACAGCCGCAAAATCTCCAGATAAAACAGTCTGGGAAGGCGTGTTATAGCCCGCGACCTGAACCTTGTCACTCAGGCTTAACTCCCTGATTGCCGCTGCGACCTCGCCGCTGCTTGTCTCTATTGCTATCGTCTTTCCATGACGAGTAATCGCTTGCATTAAACGACCGCGCATCAAAACAAGTCGGCAAGCATCGCGCAAGTTCAAAATTCCTGAAACATGAGCTACAGCAAGCTCCCCTACGCTATGCCCCAGCAGAAAGGCAGCCTTCACGCCCCAACTCTGCCATAATCTCCAGAGGGATACCTCAAGGGCGAACAATGCAGGCTGGGCAAAATCGGTCCGGTTCAACGAGGAAACGATTGAGCTCCCTGGCTCGGCCCACATAACATCCAGAAGGGGGTACTCCAGCTCCGTGAACTGGGCAGCAACATCGTCTAGTGCATTCCGAAAAACGGGAAAGACAGCATATAGGTCCTTGCCCATTCCTACTTGCTGACTGCCCTGTCCGGTAAAGAGCATACCCAAGCTTGCCTTGCCGGCCTCGTTCGGATTGAGGAGCTCACCGAAGCCCGAGCTGATGGACTCCAGCTGCTTAAGCATCTGCCGCTTATCCCCGGCCGCGACCGTCAGTCTCCGGTGAAAGTGTGTGCGAGATGTGGCTAGCGAGTAGGCTACATCAGCCAGGCGATGGTTTTTCCCATTGCCACTCTCGATGTGCGACCGAAGCTTCCCGGCCTGTGCCCGCAGGGCAGAGTCACTGTTGCCTGACAGCACGAACAGGACTGCAGCCGGCAAAGCAGGTTGTACCGTGTCGCCAGTCTTTTCCATGGCGGGCCCATGGAACTCTTCAACGATGACATGGGCAATGGTCCCACCAATTCCAAAGGCGCTTACACCAGCGCGCCGTAGGCGGCTGTTGTTTGGCAGCCATGGTCGATTGTTCAGGATCAGTTCGAGATTGGTGCTCTTCCAATCAATTGCTCGGGTAGGCTCCCTTACATGCAGTGTTTTCGGCAACATATTGTTTTGCATGGACAACACCACCTTTAACAAACCTACGAGCCCAGCGGCCGCTTGAGTATGCCCAATGTTGGATTTCACAGAGCCGAGCCTCAGAGGATCTGAGCGAGGACGCCCCACTCCAAAGACTCCGGCCAGTGCGGTAGCTTCAATGGGATCACCTAGCTTGGTGGCAGTGCCGTGAGCCTCGATGTAGTCGATACTGCCTGGCTCCAGTGCCGCCTGGGCCAAGGCGGTGCGGATCAGAGTTTCCTGGCCAGGGCCGTTGGGCGCTGTCAGGCCAACGCTGTGGCCTCCGTGCATCACCGCAGTACCACGCAGCACGGCATGGATGTCATCGCCATCACGCTGCGCGTCAGACAAGCGCTTCAGGATTACAGTAGCGGCACCCTCACTGAATCCTGTGCCGTCCGTGTCGTCTGAGAAGGCCCTGCAGCGGCCGTCTGCCGAAAGACCGCGGAGCTTGCTAAATTCGATATGTATACCCGGAGTGAGTAGAAGGCTTACGCCGCCAACCAAGGCCATGTTGCACTCGCCTTGGCACAAAGCATTGCAGGCTAGGTGCGTAGCTACCAGAGACGACGAGCACGCCGTGTCGACAGTCAGGCTTGGTCCCTGCAAGTTTAAGGTATAAGACAGACGGCCAGACAGAGTGGCGTCGGCACTTCCTGTAATAGAGTGTCCCTTGAGATCTGTAGGGATTCCATTATTCGTTGCTCGATTTTTGCTAACGCCGAGGAAGATGCCTGTAGCGCTGCCATTCAGCTGGTCCCTTGTATAGCCAGCTCGCTCAAAGCCTTCCCAACACAACTCCAGCATCAGGTGCTGCTCCGGGTCCATTGCTCGTGCCTCACGCGGCGAGATCCCGAAGAAGGATGCATCATACGAGTTGATTGAGTCCAGGAAGCCGCCTCTGCGGCAATATGACGTGCCGCCAACACCAGGGTCGGCATGGTACAGCTTGTCAGCATCCCAACGATCCTTGGGCACATCAGTGGTTGTGTCGCCACCGCTTTGCAGCACCTTCCAGAAGTCCTTTGGCGTCGCCACGCCACCAGGTAATCGACACGCCATGGAAATTATAGCAACATCTTCATTGGTACTGTTGAAGCCGCGGCGCACCATGCGGGATTCCTGTTTGCGGGGTTCCCTGCTGCCTGAGCCTGCCAGATATGCAGCCAATGTCTTGATCGTAAAGTGCTCAAACAGTTTGGGTGTCGGCACAGGTCGGCGCAGCTGTCTCTCTAAGGCTGCTTGCATGCGGACGATGCGCACGGAATCGCCGCCGATGTTGAAAAAGTTATCTTCTATGCCAAAGTGGTCATGACCAAGAATTTCTGACCAAATAGCTTGTACTTGTTGCTCCAACTCGGAGGTCGGCTGGATGGAGAAGTGGTTTTTTTTGACCGCCTCCAATGGATCCGGGAGAGCCTTACGATTGACCTTTTCGTTGGGCGATAATGGTAACGCATCCATTGGAACGAAAAATGCCGGCAGCATGTAGAACGGGAGCCGCTCAGCAACCCATGGGCGTAGAATGCTGTCAAGGGAAGTAGCGTCGTGAGAAGACGGCACACGAGCCACGCAGTACGCCACTAGGCGATCATCGCGACTAATGACAACCGCCGCGGACACGTCGGGATGATCCACAAGGACCGCCTCGATATCACCGACATCGATGCGATGACCACGGATCTTGACCACTCCATCTATGCGGCCGGTCACTTGGAGTTTATCCCGTTCTATGAAGCGGGCTAGGTCACCCGTGCGAAAGAATAAGCCGCCGTGAAAAGGATTGCTGAGAAAGCGAGAACGCGTGAGCTCGGCTTTATTGCGGTATCCATTTGATACACTGCCACCGCCAATATAGACTTCACCCTCACAACCCATGGGCACTGGTGACAGGTCATCGTCGAGGACGTAAATTCGACCGTTGGCAACAGGTTTCCCGACGACAATGTCGCCCTTCCCAACTCTTCCGACGCTTCCATAGGTGGTCTCAGACGGTCCATACACATTCCACACCGAATCAGCAGAGGCGAGTAGGCGGTCTGCAAGTTGGCGAGAGAGTGGTTCGCCACCACAAATGATCTTGGATAGTCGTGGCTTCCCCTTCCATCCAGACTCGAGGAGCATTGTCCACGTGGCAGGTGTCGCTTGCAAGACGGTAACTTGGTGGGCCTGAATTAAGCTCATTATCTCGCGCGGATCTCTAACCGCACCCGCGTTTGCGATGATCATTGTAGAACCAGACAAAATGGGCAAAAACAGCTCCAGGGCTGACATGTCAAAGGAAATTGTTGTAATTGCGAGCAATCGATCGCGCTCGTTGCAACCCGGCTCATACTTGCGCAGCGAACTTAGAAAGTTGGCGGCGGCCCCGTGGCTGATCTCGACACCTTTGGGGCGTCCAGTGGAGCCAGATGTATAGATGACATATGCCAAGTCCCGGTGTTCAATCTCCGTCCCCAGATTGGATGTATCAATGATTGAACTGTCTCTGGCCTCGCTAACACTCAAACATAGCTCTTTCCAGCGCGCAAGACCTTCGGTCGGTTCGTCACTAAGGAGGATAAGTTTCGGGTCCGCGTCTTCGACCATATGATTGATGCGTTGGGCGGGGAACGATGGGTCGGTAGGAACGTAAGCAGCGCCCAGCTTGAGCACAGCTAGCATAACGGCAACAAGGTCGATGGAGCGTGACACGGCAAGGCCGACAATGTCGCCATGTTTCAGACCTCGCTTTGCCAAACCTCGAGCGATGATGTTTGCAGATGCATTGAGCTCTTTGTAGGATATCTCAGTCTCATTGTGGATCAGAGCGATGTTGTCTGGGAACTCATCTACAGCACTTTCGAAAAGTTGATCCAAACGGCCTTCCAGTAGAGAGATGTCGTCGTTAGCGTTGAAGTCGTTGACCAAATTTTGATAGTCTTGGTCTGAGATATTACTCGTCTTTACTTGGTAAAACATCTCAGGGCAAGTGGACTGTTGGGTGCAAGGGTGAAGCTTTTCCATTGCAGAGTCTCGCATGTTGGCATTTCTTCCTATCGATATGAAGAGAAAATAGTATCGGGGTATTGGAAGCGGATCGCCTCCTGTTCGGACTGGTCAAATAGTCATAATTAGTCGTTGGTACAGCCTCGTATCGAAGACTACGTTAGGCACGCCATCGACTTTCTAGCGGCTAGTGCATGCGGTGCTATTATCGAAACCGGGTTTTGTAATGCTGCCCAATATTAGACAGGCGTTCCGTACCATGGATGGTCGCATTTGGATGCGCTTGCAACTTCTTCTGTCTCGCAGGCATAGCCCCAGTCAGATAGTCGACGAGCAAGTCGACATTGACAGTCACGTTTTCTACCCGAGATTGACGAGGCAATCTGACCTTCATACCTTGTTACACGCTACAAGTGCCACCCAATTGATGGGTTTGGACTCGTTGTTCCACAGCCTAAGATATTAGATTTGATCTAGGATATACGCTATTGAGGCGTGCACTAGTGCATGCAGTAGGCCAGCTTACGGTGGAGGTAATGTCTACTCTCGGCCGAGACAGGCATTTGCCGTGTGAAGGTCTATTCCAAAGTGCAAGGGAACGTCCTACGCTGATGCCCATTATGCGTACTTCTCGGACCGAATTCGCATCCTGTGCGGGGCAAAGGCTTAGGGAGCGTTCGGTTGCAATCTGGAGCTTTTTTAATCTGACGTTGATCCGTGCTTCCACCGGCGTTAATTAGGGGTCGTTCGGTTGCAGCTTCAGAACGGAACCGATCTGAAGCTCAAATCTGATTCTGACGCGATCGTTCGGTTGATCTGACGACTTTCTGATCTGAAGCTCCTCCAGATCGGTAAGTGCGTCAAATTTGAAAGCTATACCGTATGTAGTAGTTGAACTGAGGCCCTTGGCGTCAGTTCAATAAGGAGCTCAAAGCTCCTCATTTCAACTCCAGTTCAAATCTGAGGCCTTGTATACGCGCCCAATTGACGACTGCTTATAATATGGCGACTCCACCCACCCTAATCGCGACGCTGTTTCAGTCACGCCTGTATGTATTTTATGACGTCCTCGTTTTAACTCTCGCGATCGCGTCGCAGGCGT
>Ga0307515_10015063_pt1 | contig 14282 bp, 13 predicted proteins | sample 17_EM_MG_FD_194513 | JGI IMG/M metagenome (GOLD analysis project Ga0307515, IMG submission 194513) | Populus trichocarpa ectomycorrhiza microbial communities from riparian zone in the Pacific Northwest, United States - 17_EM | ecosystem: Host-associated > Plants > Roots > Unclassified | place...
GAAAGACCGAAAGTTTTGGGAAAAGATGGAGTCCTACCATAGTCTTGCAGCATGCGATGACTGGGGCTTCCTCTCTCATGCATCCCGCTTGACGGACTTATCTCTGTACTCTTGGCAAACCATACCTCTAGATGAACCAGTATTCATACCCAGTCTGCGTACCTTACGTCTACAACAGTCACTCCCCGAGGCTCTGAGCAGGTTTCGACTCCCTGCCTTGGAGACATTATTTTTAGATGGCTCAACTTTCGGGTATATTGATGATCCTATCCCAGTTCTCTCTGTCACATCCATCGTTTCTACCAACTCCGCGGATGTTCGCGTTCTTCGGGAGGTTTTTGCGCCTAACCTCTATCATCTCTACATTTCGTGCCTAGATTACGCCGATCGTAGTCCACGGTCAAGGGCCTGGCAAAGTACATTTATAGAAACCTTTGACGGGTCTCGGTTCATGCCAAGGCCCATATCACTTCTCCTGGAGCTCCCAATTAGCGAATGCCAACTTCTCTCTGCGCTCCTCCAACTCCCTCAGATCGAAGAGCTCAGAATTATGCCCCTCCACTCGTTGGGCACCAAATTTTGGTCGGCGTTAACACCTCGAGGGGTGGGCGGTAGAAAGAAAGCGAAGCAATACTGCACCAAGCTGAGAGTAATGGTAGTGGAGATAAAAATGAGGCCGCACGGGACCGGTCAGGCCTTGACGAAGGCCCGTACTATGGAGCTTGGAATCGAGATGTCGCTCGCCAGAGAACAGGAAGGGCAGCCATTGACACACCTTCTTTTCAGCTGGGATGATGGGAGTAAAGATGAGGTTCTAGGCTCATTTATCACTTTACCTCTCTATCCCCTACCGGATCTTCCTAACAACCCTCCTATGCCGTTTGGTTTCTATTGATCTCAACGTAGACCTTTATCCCTTTATGTTTGCCTTCATATGAGTAACGATTTAGGTGGCTCTTAATTCGATCAGATAGGCTCACTCGAAAGAAGCCTTGTCGGTCAGATACTCTCTGCGTTATGAGGGTAACTAAATGTCATGATGAGTCTTGCTACTAAATGGGTTGTGTGATCAATGGAGCACCTCGGGTTGGCGTGTCGGGGTTATAGATGTACTGCCCAGTTTGGTATCATCATCTTGAATTACTATGCCCGAATGTATCCTATTCTAGCTGTCCCACTATGAGTAATATGTACTCTCACATGGCTGTACTGTCCCTGGAATGTAATACTAGTACTAATAATACTCTTTCCATTGGATCGAACAAGTTAACGGGTGAACGAATCGAAGAGAACAAACACAATTCTATTATCTGTTGTGTTAATAACTCCTCAGTAGAGTATCCAACCAGGCTTCTGACTGGCTTGATCTCGACCGCTCTCGACGAGCCCTCTGAAAGATCGTCTTGAAGCACTCGATGCGCGCCTGACGAGCCCCAACCGCTAGTGCGCTTACCTTCTCTGCGTCGGCTTCCATTAATTGAACTACCGGGCGCCAGTGGGAAGTTGCGACGTTCTCGCCGCTGGTCGGGGTTGGTACATATCTATAGGCGCCCACGAAGCTCTGGTGCTTCCCTTTACTAATCGCTTTGGTATTCTTTCCCAGATTCCATGTTTTCGAAGCGGGAATCGAGCCACCGGGCCGGGCAAGAATTTATTTGGTTACGTCCGCTTCTAGCATGTCAAGGAAGCACCAAACATTGCTCGTGAGTATGATTATGGTTGTATTATTTTCGAGGCCTCCCTGCCCCCAAGCGGTGTCGTTATATTACCACTCCACTCTGGAGGTTGCTTGGGCGTAGTTGGCTCTGCAAAGTCTTTAATTCACCTCGTGGAGTGGAAGTGATCAAACTCTGTGCACAGTGGTACAAGGTCCTTTCGAAAACCTTCGGTGTTTATCGATCCGCAGCTTTCCTTATGCTCTCGTCAGCCCTACTACGCGCTAGTTGCCTCAACCCTCGAGTCAGCTCATCTATCGCACGTCGACACCTCCGACTCGATCGTTATTCGCAGCATGAAGGACTGGACCAGCCCAACATTTTGGTACCACATTGTGCAGAACGACAGACGCTTCCTAACAATTTACTACCAGTTGAGAGAGTTATTATCCGTTGGTTGGCGAGAGTGGGTGACAGAGTGCCGCTTCCTTCATCGCGCGCATTGCGTATAACCCGCTCAAGTGTGGAGGCTATCGGCGACTTCGAGCTACCGGGTTGGAAACATTGATCATGAGAAGCTCCGCTGGCTTTCGAACACCAGCCCAAGGTCCGTCCATCTACCAGCTGCCACCTCCTTATTTCTGTCAACTGTCGAGACGTCCACGCTCTTATGACATTCTCAGTGCCTGCCCTCTGACGCCTGCATCTGGCCCACCACCACCATATGGGTCACAATACACATTCCAAGATATGGCAGCGCTGTGTTCATTGAGATGTTTGAAGGTCCATACGGAGGCTCACCTCAGTGCACTTCGAAGTCCCCATCAGCGATTCGGAGATTCTGGCTGTGATCAACCTCTCTCACATACAAGAACTCGGGGTCCTACCTGTTTAATACTCTCCTGGCTCTAAATTCTGGGGTGGGCTCACCCCGAAGGGCACCCAAATGAGAAAGCAAGTGATATATTGTTGCCCTCTCTTGAGGATACTAGTTTTGGAAGTCGAAAGCTATACTATGGAGCTCGGGGTCCCGACTAATCTTGGATATTGGAATTGACACTTGAACTAGCGAACGCGAGGCGGGCAGAAGGCCACTCTTTGACTTGCCTCCTTATCGCACTCGGTGACGGGACTCTACATGAGATCGTAACTTCAAAACCTTTCCTTTCGTATCCAGTCTCATTTGGCTCATTTTAATTCAATCACCTCTGACTCATTCACTATCATGTGCTTACTTGTTACGTATATCTGTGCATGCAATTCTTGTGTACAACCGTGTCCTCTAGTTAGTTTTTGTTTTTATCTCGCCAACCTCGCCACGTGATCAAACCGGCTTGATCTCCTCCCACGAGAAAGCCGCAACTTGTTCATGCAGCGGCGCGTGAAGACGTACGGGAGGCGATCCACGAGAGTCGTCTACATTGACGATGCCTTTCCATCGTTCCAATCCAGTTCCTTGACCGCGGCTGTTCCGTCAACATCCCATTCCCAAAGGCCGCAGCCAGCCAAGCCGTCGACCTCAATCGTAACCGGGCTTCGGAAATCCTCAAGGGCGGCCGTAGTTCTCAGCGAAAGTGATTCGGAGTCCGATTTGTCCACCAATCGCAAACCTTTGGCCCAGCTGTCGTCCAACCTTCGACGTCCTCGGGGCCACGGGAGGGTCCCTGATACAGCCAAACCTTCCAACAAGGGGCCATATCGGCGGTCTGCCAGAGTCATAGTGACTAGCAGTTCCAGTGACGGTTCCGACGGCGAAGAGTCCACGCAACGAAAACCTATCAGGCGAACCGGCACTACTCCCTCTAGACTCGGGGCGCATACCACGGCTACCTCCGCTTTGAGGGGTTCTAAACCTACGAGGGCAACTCAGGCTCGTAGAACAGCGCCGGTGATGTGCGACCTCTCGTCGGATGAAGAAGATCAAACCACATCTGCGACACAGGCACCGACGACTTCTGATTCCGAAACGGAAGAGTCCAATTCGGACGCGCCAGCGGGGACATCGAAACGCGGGGCATCAAGCCGATCACCCATTTACACGAGACGTATCACTACGAGCACAATAGTACTACCCTCGTCATCGGAAGATGATTGGCAGGGCGTCACCTCTGCTGTTGATCTCACCTCGCCCATTGTGACAGGTGAGTACCCACTCTTGCTGCTTCACATTGGAACCTGACGTGAAAAGAGAAGTCCTCAACAATGGCAATGTGCGTATAGCCACCCCGCATGTCAAGGCTGCCCATCTACGAGCTGCCCAACGAGTTCGACAGGCCACTCCAGCCACTCGTCAAGGAACGCCGATCCTGAGGCCGCGAAGGGGCTCATTATCTCTTTCAGTCTCCTCCATTTCCACTTTGGACTTTGATTTAGCGACTCCCGCAAGCATCAAGCAACCACAATTCCTCCCGCCTCCCGCGACCACTTCGACTGCGATTCAAAGCAAGCCAGGAAATTCGGCAGCTGCTCCTTTGTCCGCATTACAGTCGCTGCTAGCTGAAGCGGACCAGACTGCACCCCTCGACTTTACAACTTTTATCAACTCCTTCCCTCGCGATAAGGTGCACGGAAGCAAGGCGAACAACCTGGATTATCGGAAGATCGGAGACGCGAGCTATTCTGAGGTGTTTGGCATTGGGAATGTTGCCTTGAAGATCATGCCTCTCAAGTCAGAAATTGAGCCTTTCACGGTGGATGAGGATATCGAAAAGCCCTTTGAGAGCACCCTGGAGGATGTGCTGAAAGAGGTTATGATTACGAAAGCAATGGGGGGTATTGATGGTGGGTTCATCAAGTTGATTGGGTGGGTTTGATCTTCAGCGAGTCCGCAATTATCTCACGCGAATGTGTCCCAGCATTCGTGTTGTCAAAGGGAGCTATCCCAGGAAGCTCCTTCAGATGTGGGACGAGTTCGAACACTCGAGAGAAGATTGTGATGGTGTTCGACCCAGTTCACTTCCAGCCACGCAGCTCTATTGTGTTGTTATCCTCCCACACGCCGGTACGGATTTGGAATCGTACCACTTCCAAGGAAAGATGGTATGGCGCGAGGCTTGTCAGGTTTTCTGGCAGGTTGCGAAGGCTCTCAAGGTTGCGGAGGAAGCCGCGTCTTTCGAGGTGTGTGAACAACACGCCGTGCCACGTAAGTTCCTAATCACTTTTTGCCGTAGCATCGCGATTTGCACTGGGGTCAGATCCTTTTGCAAAAGGAGCTCCTCACAACAACCAAAGTGAACACTGCAGTAACAAAACCGTCCATCAAAGCAACTATCATCGACTTTGGTCTATCAAGAATGGAAGTCAATAGCACAGTATACTACTCATCGTTCGACGAAGAGGTATTTAATGGAGCGGGTATCCTTTCACCTGGAGATTCCAAGGCTAACCGTAATGGTGGGTTGTATGTAGCCTGCATTGACTGAGCTAAAGAATCATGTACAGAGAGTTTATTACCGGACTACCAGTTCGACGTCTATCGCATGATGCGCGCACACAACCAAAACCACTGGGAAGGTTTCAACCCATTGACGAACGTGATAGTACGTAACACACAGCGAGACCCTGATATTGTGGCACTCAGAAACGGTTGCAGTGGCTTCATTATTTGGCGAAGAAGCTCCTCAGCTCCAAAGGGCTCCGCAAACCACCAGCGAAGAGGAATGTCGAGCCACCACCTGTACCTTCACCTGAGCTTGAAGCATGGCAATCATTAGTCACTGTAGAAGCCCTGCTTGCTCAGTCTATTGCATCACTCACAGTGGCGGCAACTACCGCACCACTGAAGAAGGGTCGACGGAAAGGCAAAGGAGGCATTGTCGTTGGTGAAAGCGCGAATACAAGTATCCCATTGTTTTCGTGTGCTGGCAGTGTCGTGGATGAAGGATTGAAGTGGGGTTTGTGTACTACATGACGATTACGGGCTCCCCAGACATGTTTTCAAAAGTGTATTTTCTTGAGGGCAAGCTTATTAACGCTTGATGTATGGGCACTTTCACTCTCCGTCCCCAAATTGAGCGGATTGGGTAACCTATAACAGTAGCGACGGTTGTTGTACGGACCGCCACGCTCCTCGGTATTAGTCTCCTTGTCAAGAAATTCTCCCACGAGGCGACGACCTCATCGTCTCGGGCGAGCGCGAAATCGAGATTGAAGGAGCGCCCCTCGAGTCGAGTCCCCTGCCAACTTGGAGCACCATGTCCACTTATGCGACTCGATCCAGGTCCTCCCAGATGCGGTCCTATCCACCTCAGACATCCTCGTTCAGCACCACAGGCAGAACCTATAGAGAGAAAGAGGTGGTGAAAGTGGTGACCAATTAACCCAGGAGCAGCGCGCTATGTTTGCAAGGTTGAAATTCTTTAACTTTCCAGGGTCGAGGTTCGTTCGTCGATGTGTATATTTGGCTAAGTCGAATTGTTGATGTGATGGCATATATGGAGTGAGTAGCGAGAAAAATCCAAACTACAACGGTCTCGTACTGAGTGCTCTAAGCTAAGTGCTCCACTGTCTCGATCGCACTTTCCTTGGGTGCTTCTTGCCTGCGCCCAGCCATACCTAACGAAAGAATGAGGTTTTCAGGCTCCCATTGACGCTCCTACAAGGACTTCTCTGGGACATTGGGGCAATGGGCTACTGGTACTTACTATATAGCCTTCTACCTTCACATCCCCCTTTAATTTGGTCATTTTCGGGTTTCGTAGGAGAGAGAGGTGTCCAAACACGGGTGGAGTCTATCCAAATCAGTTATAGAGGTCTCTGTGTAAAGGGAGAGACTGTTAGAGTTTATTGGTCTTCCCCGCGCGCCGATCTGTGCGCGCTTCTTACGCCCGATTTTTCACGTGCTTGTATATAATACAAACTCCGCTGGCACTTTCAGACTCAGCTGTTTCCCCCCGAAACGCTGAGCTGTAAGTCGCCTATTTCTTGTTGTATCACCTTGTTACTTATATCGAGTACCTAGCACTATATTCTAGGTACTTAATACAGAGCTGTTTCCCCCCGAAACGCTGAGCTCACTATATTCTAGGCTATTTACGTCAGAGACGGAGGCCATTCCTAGTGATTGATCATTGATATGCCGCGGGTTAAATGATGATATGGAAGCAGCCGTACCTCGCCACGAAGGACATGCGTGACCGTAGTTATTGGTCGATTTATCCCCTGCCCTGCGGCATATCCGTTATGGTCACAGTCTGAGCGCCAAAAACAACGGAGTAGGATTGTGGACGAAAAGAATTCAGCCCTGTAGTTGCATTTCCAGCTCCTCGCCGTGTCGTCCTCTTCACGAATCGCCATCACTTCGCAAGCCAAGACGAAAGTCCCCAACCTTGGTACCTCCCACCAACTGGGACTCGCACTTCGTCTACCCCCACCAATATCTCATCTTTCCAAACCCCTTCCCTCGCTCACTCCGCTCCAGCCTCATTCCTCGGCTTCCACTTTGTGGCTTGTCGATGTTCTCGGTCTCTGTTATGGTTCGAAGCCCTTGTTGGTACCTCAGACAATTTCAGACATGTGACTAGCCTACAATTAATCGACCTTACAGAGCCTCTTGCGGGTACGGTAGCTTTTACTGCGAATCATTACTCAACGAGCTAAGCGTGTGGCTAAGAGCAGGCTGTAGGTGGTCCAAGGGCTACGGTGCGTGGTAAATTTTCGGGCTATTCGCTGCTGTGGAGAACTTGAATCAATATTTTCAATCATCAGCGAGACAATTACAGAGACATACAGAGGAAACAAGAACTAATTGCCGGGTACATGATTCAGGATGTCAGTCACGATTTCCTTCATCTTTGCAAATCCCTCCTCCGTCAAGATATCCAAGGCCCATTCCCCAGCTAGAAAATCTGTTGGAAGAATCTGCGATTCATGCGGGCGCACGATGGTGGGAGGGTGTTCGTCGGACGAGGTTGTATGACCGCAATAGACGCGTGCGGAAGTGCTGAGAAGGCTGAGGCCCCAAAGACGGGGGAAAGGACATTCGCCCAGCATTATCTTAAACCTATGGCGCATTTGCTCATCTCTTGTGCCCAACCACGCTTGCCCCAACCACTCCTGCGCCCAAACAACACCAACTCCAGAGTCTCCTGCTGGTTTTACATCCGTCAAATATCCCACCTGGTGATGCTAATGATAAGGCAGTCATGCCATTCCAATCAGATAATGCTTAGCCAGCGGGCCTCATCTGCATTTTCGACCACGCGCGGGCCAAACACACTTGGTTCGAAAATCGTTACTATGGTCCCTACGACAAACTCTTGAACTACTGTTTCGGAGAATCCTTCACCTTCTACGTCGCCCCGCAGAATCCTCCAAGGGACGATAGATATGACGTTGTCGACGTCGTCATCTTCCTGGTCGTATTTGACAGCAACAACAGGCCTCTCCTCATCGTCGAAGTCAAGGACGACGATTGGGTCGAGAAAGCTGAACTACGCTATCGCGCAGATAAGCAAATGCGCAATAGGTTCGCGTTGATCCTGGACGAATGTCCTCCCCCCCGTCTTTGGGGCCTCAGCCTTCTCGGCACTTCCGCACGCGTTTATTACGCTGATACAACCTCGTTGCACATCCACCCTCCCGCCATGAAGCGCCCGCACGAATCGCGCGTTCTTCCGACAACCTTTCTAGCTGGGGAATGGGCCATGGATATCATGACGGAGGAGGGATATGCAAAGATGAAGGAAATCGTGACTGATATCCTGAATCATGTACCGGGCAATTAGCTCTTGTTTCCTCTGTATGTCTCTGCAATTGTCTCGCTGATGATTGAAAATATTGATACAAGTTCTCCACACACACTTCCTAGGCCAGGCGAACGTCGAGGGCTACCTTATCTAGTTCGGGAATCGAGAAACTTTACGTGTAACCGTGAATACGTTGCGAGGAGATGATGTTTAGATGTCGTAAGGAAACGAGATAGACTAATGTTGTTCTGTGAATGCTGTATACGGCATGCTGTTTTTTGATCGAAGGGGGCTATGGTGCTTCTGGCTACTTTGCTACTGAGCTATATACCGTGCGACGACGGTATGATGTGTGACAGATACGAACCCCAAGGTCCTTATATACATGAAAGCTCAGCCCTACATTTAATAAAAGATGAAGAAGCATGATAACAGCACAAAAGCGAACCTAACACGGAGTGAAGCAAAAGCCTGAAACAACGAGATGAACAACGAACTTCAACGGAATAGGAAATGACGTCATTACTAGGAAACACAGCCCACAAAGAAATTGTTCAAAGCGGAATGAGGCCAAAGCCTGGTTTAGCGAGAAATCCCATGCCACGGCTTACACTGAACAGGAACAGTTGGCTTGATGACAATCCCATAGAGATACATCCGGCCACTAGTTTTGAGTCACACGACAGTCGCGTCGTCCACCCCGACTACACCCGCAGGGTACTTCCGATGTGCTCATCGCCGGTCACCTTCCCGGCTTTAATCGGAGTCATTGCCGTTGTCGAACAGTGTATTGCCCTTTCTCCTCTTCACCGCTCCCTGCCGATCCTCCTCTTCAAGGGCTCGCTTCAGGCTCGACGGCCCCATCCTCTGTCTCAACGCAATCTCATGAGCAGATAGGCCGGTGGATTGTTGAATCATTTCCTCTACAGCTCTATTCCCATCGTGCTTCTGCAGGTGCATAAAAGGTTCACCCTTGTATTTGAACAGGAAATTGAGGATGAGTCGTTGGAGGACTTCACGGAGGTACGACGCATTGGCCATCTGTTCATAGCACTTATCCTCCTTAGACAACCACTGGAGTTCTCCATCCAGATGCCGAGCCATATCCCGAAGTAGCTCTCGTACCGGATCCAAAGCCTGAGAAACCAAATTTCTTGCGGAATTCGTCGATCGGCGTATTGACCAGCCAGTTCTTGTGATCTTTCTTCATGGCATTGGTCAATTCCAGGCGTGATTGCGGGGTTTCAACTCTAGGACAAAGGATGATTACGTCATCTCTCCCTGGGCCTGGGTTCTTGCTCGCCGCTCGCTCCACGCTCTCCTCATCTTCGCTCTCCGGTTCTTGTTGTATTTCGGTCGATCGCCATCCCATAGCCTGCCACCATTGAGTAACGTTGAAAGAAGGCTTGTACTGGAAGCGTCAACCCATCTCGAGTATGATACCGCTATACTCGGGTAGCTGTGTATTTCAAATGTGATACTTCTCCGCTCAGCTTGGCTAGGATGTAACTGCCTCCCCCTGACCACCCAGCCGATGCAACGGTCTTGGTGCTTTCGACTATGCGACATTTCTATAGAGATTTCTAACAATAACCAGGGTTCCCGGTTGATGGTCTTCCTCCAACATCGTGCGCTGGTGTCCTGTCACGTACCGTGCCGGCCGTGACATTTCCAACCTCACGGAAATGGTCCGGCGCGTCGGTTCCCATTGTGGCATTAGCGCTCGGCTTGCCGACGCGCGATGGCCCTGTAACCCTTCTGTTTTGGTTTCGTTACTCTGCAACATGTTTCCAATGTACCGATTGATTTCTTATTATTTAATACTCATGTACTCGTTACCTAGTTCCTCAGTTTGAGGATCAATCTGAGTACCGGTCCCCTTCTCATCCTTTCGTTCCCTTCTTTCAGTCCATTCCCGACGACGGCCGGTCGTCATCGGTAGTCCACGGCATTGTACGGTATTCGCCCTATCCTGGCCACCACGTCCGCCCTCCGACCTGACACGGCTCTGACATGTCCGAGATTCCATTGCGGCCTTGAATCTAGACCGCGTCACATTCTGGTATGCTGTGCTTTGCTTGCCCTCTTGCGGTCTAGTCATTGGATTCGACTTGCCAATAGTTCCTTGTGCGACACTGGCTTGGCTGTATAGGCAAACGTCAATATAAAGGCGTCGCACGGCAGCAGAGGCTTGTGTCCGTTGATGAAGTAATACGGAGAATATCCCACGGTAAGGCCTACCGTTATCCACTTGGTAAATTTTTGTAGGCCAGAGTTCAGGATCCGATTGATACACTTGACCCTATTGACCTACCTCTCCAGAGGACCGATGACAGATGTCTGACAGATCCTTGACAGACTGAAAGTCGCCATGGGAGAGAAAGGCTGAGTGGACGTACAAGGCGAACCGAGCAAAAAGGTGCTAGCCTACCTTGATGAGGCGCCGAAGGATCGGGACCTTTGAGCGCAATCTGGTGCATTTGGGTCCATCGTTATCAAGTATTGGGTACGCGGCGCATAAGAAACAGAGAACCAGGGACCGTCCCAAGCTGGGTGTATGGCTCCGTGATTCCGTTGGCAAGGATAACACTCCTTTAATATTTCCAATCTTATTATACATGACCGAAGCAATATTGGGTGCATAGTGGCCCGCCATACGACTCCGCAGCGATATAGAAGTCGGTCTTGTCGTACTCAGGTAAGCGGGTCAAGATGAGTTGAAGGAATGCCCATACATCCTTCCCAGCAGCCAGGGTGTTGGAGGTGGTTGAACCGTCGGACGAGTGGCTGAATCCGACATTAACCGGTTGACCGAGGAAGAGGACGTCAGCATGCTCAGCCCAGATAAACTGGTTGCGCATAGGAAGGGGATTCGAGGTGGTGTACGAGGTGATGTTCACTGCAAGCAAGCAAGGGCCGAGTTCAAAGGAGTCCAGTGGAGGGCGAGCACCCAGGGCCGCCGTTCAACTTAAGGAGCCAGTTCGAACAACAAGATGGTCAAGATTGGGTGGACAGGAAACTGACAAGAGGTGCCTTCTTCAACGAACCTGCAAGTGTCAAGTCAGTGAGGATAGTGAAGGCGTGAAAGGGCATAAGTCCGCCTGCTAAAGACGTGGTGACCTACCAGAAGAAGAGGTGCTTCCCATCTGCGGTATCAAGGTAGCCAGAATATTGTTGACGTATGGGTTTAGGGAAGTAAATGTGACCTGAGACTGTGACCCGAAAGAGCACTGAGTCTGGTCTGTCCGTCTAAAAGAAGATGCCTGGCTGGAGGTTATGGGTCCGTCGATATCCTGGAGTTGGCTGCGGCGCTGTGGGAAGAGTTACAAACGACACCGGCCTGCTCAATCACCGTGAGTTCGTCATATATCCATTGATTTACGTGTTGTTACTGCCTTTCGACGATGTGTTGCACAGCAACGCCGAGGAACCACTGAGGAGTCCAAGGTCGGAACGAGTGCGCTCCGAGGCTGGCGGATGGATAGCATTGAGGTGAAAATGGGATTGGGTGTTGACAGGCCACCAAAAGGGGCGGATGCAGTGAGGACGATGGGAGGCAATATGGTCCACAGTCGTGGATGGGTCCAAGATGTGCTCCAACAAGAGAGTAAACTATTCTGCTCAGGTTGACATCTTCTCATATAACAGGCTACCGCTGTGTATATGTAATGATCCTCCTCTACGAAAAGGGTCGTGGCTTTTCTTCAAAGGGGCACTTTTAGATCTACCCTTGGCCCTTGCATGGAAAAATGAGACAAACTCTTGCAGTCGTCCCGAGTGCACTCCAAGTATAGTATATCACATTCAACAGAACCCTGTATTCCTTCCCGATCATGGCCTAGCTGAACAAGCTATTCAAGGCCTAGCCACTTCATTGGGCTCAACGAAGAGATTTTATTTGTTTACCCTCTTGCTCTACATGTCCCCTAGACTCCATCGAGTTGCCTAGTGCCGCTCATTTATCATCGAATATGCAGTCGAAGCCAGTAAACGGCCATCTAAGGGTCACAGGCCATCCCCCACGAGGCCCCCTCGCGATGACCGTGTGGTTCAGAGCCACCATCTTTTCCCCAATATGTTGGGTGGGCGTGACTCATCACACGCCATGTTTTGGTGTTTTGTGTTTCGTTCCTGTTTTGTATATTTAGCGCATTGTTTGCCCATATACAATACAGTAGTTTATCACTCGTCACGCCCCCTCACTGGTCATTTCACATTAGCAGGAATCCGGAACCTCTCATTCGCATTTAAATAGTATTCTTAGTGTTTATAGACTATGTACGCCAAGTCTTGATGCACCCGATTGCAGTTTGCCTTCAGGGCGAGGTCACAGTAGCAGAATTGCCAGATTTGAGTTCCTTGTAGCAACGTGGATGCTCTGGGAACCCCAGAAAATGAGCTATGATGCAAAGATGGCATCATAGGGAACTAATACAACCTAACTTGGAAGTATAGGCTCCTTGCAGCACACTGCTTGAGGCCTGATCGTCTGCAGGCCTTGGCTCAGATCTTTACCACTCAATTTTCTCAACCTGTAAGCATCAGATTCACATCTATGATCATAATTGACACAATGTACCCTGTTGGGGATGCCAAATGTTGGCCCTGTCAGGGCTGGCCACTGAATGGTACGTCCATTCCAAGGATAGTCAAAACACGGGCACTAGCACTGACCCAGCTACTCAAAACACTTCTATAATATGCAAACTACTGATTTACAATGTAAGAGGTGCCTACCCCCTTGGCAATGCCTAAAGTGGTGGTGACCAGTGGGTGATATGACCCCAAAATGGGCACTTTGCCAGATGACTATATCCCAGTGTTGGGTAGCCACAAAATGTTTACAGTAGATACAATATACCTAGTTAAGTTCATACAAGAGTAGTTCTTGAGTTTAAATGCTGATTGGAAGGATAAGGAGGCAATACGAAACTTCATGACCAGTGAGTGGTTGAGTACTGTATATGAAGTGCAATTGCCATGCGTCGTCCCAAATGGATTGACCATGTGTCTGGCCTAGATAGTGGATCCGTTCTGTGGCCACACGTTCCTGGTATTACCTTGATCTCTGTAATGACTACTACCTTGATCTTTTGCTGGCTCTTCCCATTTCAGTTACAGACTAGTTTGCGATGATCACTGCAACTTGCTTCTCATTTTCTTCACTGGCAGCTCTGAGGCTTCTGGAAATGGCACCTCTTCAAATTCTGCATACGCCCACTCTTCCTTTATTGCCACCACTCACAAGTATGTTGCTGATGACTGCACATGGCGAAGATGTTACGTTTGGTGGTCCCGCATACCTAGAGATGATCGAAGATATGGAAAGAGAGTTAAACAAGGTCATCGAAGCTGTGAGCATTGTAATCTTGACTCACACTCTTGCTAGGCCAGGCGAACGTCGAAGGCTACTTTATTTAGTTCGGGAATTGAGAATCTTTATGGGTAACCGTGAATATGTTGCGAGGAGATGATGTTTAGATGTCATAAGGAAACGAGATAGACTATGTTGTTCTGCGAAATACTGTATATGGCATGCTGTTTTTTGATCGAATGGGGCTATGGTGCTTCTGGCTACTGGGTACTGAGCTACCGTGCTACGACAGTATGATGTGTGACAGATATGAACCCAATGTCCTTATATACATGAAAGCTCAGCCCTACATTTGATAAAAGATGAAGAAGCATGATAACAGCACAAAAGCGAACCGCCTAACACGGAGTGAAGCCAAAGCCTGGAACAACGAGACGAACAACCAAATTCAACGGAATAGGAAATGACGTCATTAGTAGGAAACACAGCCCACAAAGAAATCGTACAAAGCGGAATGAAGCCAAAGCCTGGCTTAGCGAGAAATCCCATGCCACGGCTTACACTGAGCAGGAACGGTTGACTTTGGAAGAATGACAACCCCATAGAGAAATATCCGGCCGCTAGTTT
>Ga0307515_10015064_pt1 | contig 14282 bp, 17 predicted proteins | sample 17_EM_MG_FD_194513 | JGI IMG/M metagenome (GOLD analysis project Ga0307515, IMG submission 194513) | Populus trichocarpa ectomycorrhiza microbial communities from riparian zone in the Pacific Northwest, United States - 17_EM | ecosystem: Host-associated > Plants > Roots > Unclassified | place...
ATACCGTCTCATCGACATCCTTTGGACCCGTCGCCCCCGATGTGGGGTCTCATATAAACCGGAGGATGGATGTACGGCCTGTTCGCACAAGAGTCGAGTGACCCTGTCCTTGTTCACCTCGAAGGTGTCCGGAGCGATTGAGGATAGGAGCGGGAGGATGGAGTGACGTTTCCCAGGGGAGAATGTATGTCGAGAAACTGACCAACACCGACAGGCAACCGTCCGCTCTGGCCCAACGTTGGGCGGTCCCGTTGCCAACGGCAAGAGATTTGGGTGAGGAATATGCGCACTACGCGCCCAGCAACCCTATTCTCCAGGTAAATAGACAGTCCCGCCCCCACGAGAACGCGAACGCAATCTCCGCCGCGAGGGTTAGGATTCTAAGACACACCGTAGTTGGACCGCTACGGATCTGTCGTATTCCTATGGAGATCAGCGGCGCGAGACCAGGAGGGACTTTAGATACGTTGGCGACCAGAACTGGATTGTCCTCTCTCTCTCAAGTCAGGACTATCCCGTATACGGGGGCAAAGGCGTGGGGACGTAAACTCCCGCTCGTGTCGATATGTTCAAATCTCTAGATGACAAATTACTGCTAATGGTCTGCGCACGAATCTGTGTGCTCCGATGCCGATGCTAATTGCTGTATGGGCGTTGGTTTTCATCACATTCCATGTTGCCGAGCGTGATGTTTGACACCGTGCCTAAAACCACCTGAAAATGACGTGGTTTTTTGTGTTGCCAGAGGGATATAGTCGTGTTTGCGCCTCTGTCTGGGTGGCGTTTTTTTTCACTCAACTCTTTCACTGGCCCCGTTGGAGGGAATGGCAAAGAAAACTTTAATTTCTACAATTCATATGACCCCCCCCCCCAGACCACATTATCGTATCAAACCCCGCTACGCCTCCTTTCGATACACGTTTTGAAATCGCGTAAGGTACACACCAGTCTGGTGTTAGGATCCTAGGACCTTAAGAGGCAAAGCTTATAAAAACGTGGGAAGATTTGAGCGTGTTCCAGGGTGGCTAGTCCCCGCCCCCCGCTCAAGGTTGATTGGCTTGAATCTTCTCACTTGTGGTCATTATCTCCAATATAAGAATGAACGAACGAAAAAAATGACGGTTGCCCCTGCATAACCTCTTTCCCTTCTCACCCCCTCCGCTCACACAATGGACCAGCCCCCTTCTCTGGACAAAACGTACGGTTTCCTCATCGCCACATCTCGCTATCACCATCTCAACCGTCCCGCGTTCATTCAGGTACGGTGCAGCTTTTATTGGGATGGTTGTTGCTGCAGCGTGAGTCGAACCAATTTCTTGGCTCTAATCTCTTCTGATTAGCATGTTCTTGCACAGGCTATACGGAGGTAAACAATCCGAGTACCTCATCTCGTTTTTCGCTCTCTTGACGGTTACACAGTCTCGTGTTCCCAGACCTTCTACTACTTCCAGCATCACAGCGAGAGGGACGGTCGCGGAATCAAGGCCGTCGTACGTCTTGATACACCGATGTCCGTTTGTCAAGCTCTCATTCCAAATAGGTTATCGCTACCCTGATATCCGACACCATACATCAGGCGGTCATATGCCATGCGAGTGAGATCCTTCTTGGATTCTCACATCCCCGCAACCTGTCTTAGATACCGTACCTCAGTTTACAGCTACCTCATCACGAATTATTTCAGGCCGCAGGAGCTGAGTAACCTCGTCTGGTACGTTCTGGCTCCACCTGCCCGTGCCCTTGTTCACTCACCGGTGGGTGACACCTCAGGTCCCTCCCGGTAAGTTCCTGCCTGTTTACAGTGTGTGATTTCGCTCACTGTGTAGGTCTAGTTCGAGGTAATACCCAATGTGAGTTTTTCCGCTGGAGCGCACCTCGAATTGTCTTAAACACGAAATTCCCAAGGCAATCACCACCCTGCTTGTCCAATCGTGAGTGCCCTGTGGTTTTACACGTTCTCTGATCTGACGTGCTCGTAGGTTTTTTGCGGTTCGCATATGGAAATGTCAGTAGAGCATGCCTAGATGTCCTTGCGGTAACCTGACTCTCTTTAGTCAGCGGGAGGAACGCGTTTATCACTGTACCTCTCGTGAGTATCTCTTGACCCTCCGTGTTGTCGCCCATTCCTCACCATTTCAAAGGCCATTCTTATATTGGGGGAGTTTGGTACGTGAGCTTGTCAAGCATTAGGGAACCACAACTCATCTTTACCGTCTAAATCGCAGTTTCCGCCATCGGTACGTTGCCTGCCCTCCAGGATGAACGGTGCCGTTGATCATCATCCGAAACAGTATACGTCGCGAAAGGGTAGGGTATTTGGTGCATGTATTCACCGTAAACTCACGCAAAGCCGTAGCATAACCATGACCACATTCGCGCAAATTACCGTACTCAAGGCAAGACTTCCATCCTAGCTTTTGATCCTTTCCGCTTACCAGCCGCCCATCAGCCGCTTTCAATGGTCGTAAACGTACTGGCAGGTGCCGCTGTTTCTGCCGGACCGATTCCACCCCCTTGATTGACACCCCTCACAGTCGCAGGTGATGTTTATATCACGGTCGTGTTTTCTACCCTGTTACGCAGAGCGCGAAACAATCTCCAAAGGTAATCTACTCTCGCGCTTTGCTTCTGTCTTGGCTGACCGTTTCCCTCAAGGTCGAATACAATGATAAATCTGCTTGTAAGGAACTCCCTGGAATAACGTTTCAAGGCTCACCCCCTCTCCAAAGGTCGCGTTCACTGTTCAGACGGGGATGCTGACAAGCCTCTGTGCCATAGCCTGTCTCATATCTGTAAGCCATTGTTTGTTCATGCGCGCCCGACGTTTCTGATCTGGACCGATACAGATCAACGTCTCACCTGGCACTTTCATTTATATAGCTTTCTATTTCATACTGGGACGATGTACGTATGAATTAATGGTGACTCGTCAAGTGACGGTGGGGCTGCGCTTATTTTATGTGCAGTGTATTGCAACTCGTTGCTCGCGGCACTCAACATCCGCAAGGCAATTCGTGGGAGAGGGCAAAACGACCTCGGCATATCTCTGCGTCGCATCGGAGTCTCTGGTTTCTCGACTGAGGACAGCCACAAGGTAGATGGGTCAGCATGACCATTCGTACTCTAGTGTCGCTCATCCGTTCATTGGGGTAGGGAACCGACGTTAAGGCTGAGATCGTGGGTGTCGAAACCCATGGATATATCAAAGGGGATAAAGCCCACAGTTACAATGGCAGTTCGCCATTAGTTCGGTCCACGTCTAACGCCAACGATTCCCGGGTGGTTGAGACCGGGTTTGATGTCGAGTCGGGACAACCGCAGCATCTGAGACGGGCATCATCATACTGAAGACTACTCTGGAATTTTGGGCCGCTCATGCTGTTGTAAATTCTTGCTTTTCCTTCTTTTGTACTTGCCGGTTTTTGCGAATAGGCTTTCGCAGACTTTCGACTTATGTCCCGCTATCAGCCATTATTGTATTGTTGTGCATAACCACGGGATAGACGCTTGATCGATTTGGGTTTGAGCCCATCCTCGATTCGAGCAATTGCCTGGTCGGGAGACTACGACCCCTGGCCACACAGTTGCGCTCTTCGGTACCGCCCGTCACTCTCCGCTTCTTGCCTTTGTTCGTCGTGCGTTGTAGGTCACGTACCTCCCTCACATTATCTTGCGCTTACCATACGTTGCCCTCATTTCTGGTCTATCCCGGGATAAATGAAACACCGGGTACATAAACTCAGCCAACATCTGCAGCTCGATCTCTATTCTGGCCTTTTCATGACAACATCGAACGAGGAATGTGCTGATATCTCCCACCTCACTTGTGCGTACGTTCAGGGTCGTTCATGGGTTCGTTCGGGCGGCCCAGACCCTGTAAGCAATTGCGTTTCCCGTCACTCCGCCATAAGAGTCAAGGGAAGTTCCGAAAGAAAGAAAAAACACTGTTCTTAGCCATTCGGTAGTATCCAAGTCCGCCATGTGCACCATTCGGTAAACTTGTCCCCGTCTCTCATATCTCCATGTTCTCCTTCTTTACTCGGACCATTGGATTCTATTGAAATATTTCGGGGCCGACATCTGGACATCTTGAATTCGTATGTCTTTTCTGACTTCGGCTCTTTCACCATCAGGAAAACGTCCTTCAGTATTTTCCCCCCCAATCAGCTAATCACGGTGATCGAATTCCACCGTTGCGAATCGTGAGGATCGACCTTTAACAGATGATGCTACGTTTCTGTTTCTTGTCGGAGGTGGGGTTAGGTCACACGCGAGCTTCAGGCGGATGTGCAAAGCAGCCTCATGTCTCGGTGCTGTATTCGCTGTCTGGGATGATCGCGCGACTAGCCCCACGGCCGACCTTTTACCGGTGACCGGTATTCAATACCCACGAAACCCGTGCATAGAGTTCCGACCCCCCATCTCCCGGCCGAGAAAGGCTCCTCCTGTTTTCGGCCGTGTAATCTGGTTTGGTTTGGACCGAAGGTGCCTCTTCGGGTAGTACGACCTTCGCGATTCTCCCTTCTCGCAGTCCTCCGTTCGAACCCTCGATATTCCCCTCCCTTACTTAGCGCGTCCGACGCCTGGGTCGTTCCCTGTACCCCTTGGAAACCAGAATATAGATGCTGATGCGATTTGTAGATTTGGGTGCTGTGTATACACGCAGGGTCGGGCACCCGATGCTAGCAGGCCCATTCTTCCGGTGATTCGCAGGTCCCTTTGGATCACGACGAAAGGGAGGATCGCATGGCCAGTCGTTCTTCTCGTTTTATAAAAGGGTTATTGAGCCCTCTCTGTCCGAGTCACAACAGTGCGGTTTCTCCTCTCTCCCATCCCTTCCTCTGTCATCTCCCCTGCTTGCCAATAGATGGAAACGGTCGTCCCGATCCTTGACGTGGTGACCAACCGCCCATACCTCTCCCTGACTTCTGTGATCCTTGGGTGTGCCGCCCTCATGCACTTGGCTCGATGGCGTCCGCGTTCACACCTGCCGCCGGGTCCTAATGGCTATCCCATCGTGGGTAATCTCTTCGACTTACCTGCTACCCATATCTGGGAGCAATTTGGTGCATGGGGTAGACAGTACGGTGGGTTCTCTTTCACTCATCTCCGCCCTCGCCCTTTGACGCGAACCTATGCTCATGTGATTTCCTGTACATATAGGAGACGTCACGTACATCAACGTTCTGGGTCAGGAAACGATAATACTCAACTCGCATAAAGCTGCCGTCGACCTTCTCGATAAAAGGTCAGCCACCTACTCCGACAGACCCGTGCTTATGATGGGTGGCGAGCTCGTTGGGTGGAATCAATCCTTGGCTCTCACCCGGTACGGTCCACGGTTCCGGGAAGCTAGGAAGCACTTGAGCAGATTGATCGGGACGCGGGCGAGCGTGGAGAGATTTGTGCCGTTACAGGAGAAGGAGACGGCCAAGTTTTTGGCGAGGGTTATGGCAGATCCTGGTTCACTGGTTCACCAAATTCGCAAGTGAGTGGTATGGTGAAATAATCGACGATGATTTTATCGACAGCTTCCCTTTCCACCTTTCATTTCGGAGCATTTCTTGTTTCTCCTATCATTTGGTAGCCCGGACATGTGCCGAACCAGACGCATTCTCTTCGATTTCGTTCTTGTGATGTTTTTGGCAGGTGTCTAGTTCCCGCGACATTGGTCATTGGTGAACGGGCGCATACATCCCGTATTTGGCGCGGCGGTCGAACTTACTTTTTGATCCGGAGTCTCGCTCGAAGTTTCTGACGTGATGTGCGTCTAGGACGGCGGGGACTATCATTTTGATGATCTCTCATGGGTATCCCGTCAAGGAGCACGACGATCCATTATTGGGCATCGTCGAGGCTGCCGTGAGCGGGTTTTCTGAGTGCACGGAACCCGGGGCTTACCTTGTAGACATGATCCCTCTTCGTAAGTCACCTTTCCTTCGCCGGCGCACCGCCGGGGGTGCTAACTATACCTTCCTTTCTCACGAACAGTGCGATATGTGCCTGACTGGCTCCCCGGAGCAGGATGGAAAGCCAAAGCCAAGCGATTCGCGAACCTACTGAAGGATATGACAGATATACCTCATCAATTCGTCAAGGATCAGATGGTGAGCTGTGAGTCGCGCTAGAAAGGCTGTGTTCCCTCTATCGCTTTTTACCCCTACCCACGGGGTGTAGGCTCGGGGGAACCATCCAGCCGTGGTGGGCGACACCACTTTGCTCGTTTCGTTGTATTTTGATGTCGGACTATATTAACGTTCGTTGCCGTAGGCTACTGGAGCGCCCGTTCCGTCGTTCACGTCCGAATTGCTCGACAGCAAGGAGATCACGCCGGAGACCGAGTCTAACATCAAGTGGTCTGCTGCTTCCCTATATTCAGGTACGCCTTACCACGCTCCAAACCGATGAAGTACATCATCTGCTCACGGAGCGCGGTTGTTTGCTTTTCCCGTTTCTCGTGCTTCTAGGAGGAGCGGACACTGTGAAGTCATTTCATCTTGTCTCTCGCGTTCATGACCACTGAAACGAACCCTAATACCCCCTGACACATGGCACGTTCACGCGCCCATACAGACCGTGTCAGCGATACATTCATTTTTCTTGGCGATGATGATGTATCCTGAAGTTCAGCGTAAAGCTCAAGCGGAGATCGATAGGTTCATTGAGAGCGATAGGCTCCCAACGTTGGCTGATCAGCCTAGCCTTCCTTATGTTGATGCGTTGGTGAAAGAGGTGCTCCGATGGAATCCGGTGACACCGCTAGGTAAGCTGTCTGTTTTTCGAAGTCGTGGGTTCCCCTTTGTTCCGAGAGAGGCTAACTTCGGGAAACCCACAAGGAATTCCGCACATCGCTACCGAAAACGACGTTTACGAGGGGTATTTCATTCCCAAGGGATCCTCGGTAATCGCGAATATCTGGTGAGTGAAACACAGAAGGGAGAATTCCTCGTCGAAGTCCTAAACCTGTCCCTACCACCGGTGATCGAATTTGATCGAACAGGCAAATTTTGCACGATCCGGATGCCTACGCCGATCCGCTGGAATTCAATCCTGAACGGTTTTTGGGAGATCGTCCTGAGCCGGAGCCTCGTTTGACGGTCTTTGGGCATGGGAGAAGGATTTGTGAGTGTTGATGTTTTGTTGTAATTCGCCCCCTCGTCGCTTTGGGTCTTGTATTTTATGGGTTCGACTGGGAGGGACGGCGGGTTGGGTCAAGGTTTCAATCTCATGATGCTTTCTTGCATGCTTCTTCTGTCCCCTCCAGACGACCGAACCAACTGATCCGCTCTGTCTCTTCGTTGTTTGTTGGACAGGTCCGGGGCTTAACCTTGCACAATCGTCGCTGTGGCTCGCTTGTGCCATGTCGTTGGCGGTGTTCGATATCGAGAAATACGTCAATGAGTTTGGGAATGTGGTCGAGCCCAAGATTCATTACACCGATGGAACGATCAGGTAAGTTCTTCGCAACGTCCCGAGTCGGTGGTTTTCTCCGCTGGTTTCCCCCCTTTGTTCGTCGCTGCCGCCCACTGACACCTCACTCAGCCACCCTCCTCCGTTCAAGTGCACCATCAAACCACGATCCGAGAAGAGTGCAGCCCTCATCGCTTCGGTCGAGCTGTGAAGTTGTGGTATGTGATTTTCTCCTTTTCCCCAATTTTTCGTCAACCCACTGCTCACCCCACAACACTTGAAGGTGATGTACCATGGTCTGAAGCTAAGGCCTGAAGTTCCTAGTGAATCGACGTACGGGTAGTAATCCCCGGTGAACGTTCTCGTTCACGGTCGGACTTTGAGTTTCGCCCTTACGAAGGGGCTCATCAGAGGACTTAACCGCGAGTTTATGATTCTAATGTACTCCCCATTTTTGGACGTATGTGAGGGAGTCCGTGCAATGTATACTGTCGACACGCCGTAGCACTTGACCCTGTACAGATGGATGTGGTGGTAAGGAGTGCTTCCCTGCTCCGTTCTCTCCTAACATGGGGACCCTGTGGGTGTGGCTGACAGTAGCGGTGCCCCACAGAGCCGACTGAATGCCTGCCATAGACAGGAGTTTTCGTACAAGAACCCATGCGTGAACATCGTCTCCGAAGATAGGACCGAAACAAAAAAGGTTTTGCCTTGGGCGAGAATCGAGCCGAAGATTCCTTCCTTGCTCGGTCGCTCGGATTTCATTGAGATCTTTCGGGGGCGGCGTCTGGAGCATCTTGGCTTCGTATGTCTTTTCTAGCGATGTTCCAGCCCTTTCACCGTCAGGAAAACTTCCTTCAGCCTTCACTTGCAGCTCAAGCTCCAGTGTGGCTTTCCCACACCCAGACACGGAACAAAAGGGAAATATCTGTCATGGGGTCTCCTCTGACGGACCCCCGTGGGAATGTTACACATCGGAAGCAAATTTGGCAGAGCGTTGTCGGTCCCCACCATCAGCTAAACATCGAATTCCACCGTTGCAAATTGTGAGGATCAACCTTTAACAGATGCATGCGTGTATTTTCAATTTTGCATGCTCTCGTTTGAGTCAGGTGCCTTCTCCCAGATGAAGGTGCCTCTGACCCGGAGGGTGAGGTTCGGTCACACACAAACGCCCACAAACAGGTTCCTTTCATGAGTTGCCTCTTCACGCAAACGTGCAAGGCAGCTCTCGATTTTCTTTCCAATGCTGTATTCGTTGCCTGGAATGATCGCACAATCAGCCCCACAGCCGATCTTTGAAATTTGACCGGTGACCAACTCGGCAGGGGTCAAATTTTCAACACCCACGAACTACTTCGTGGATAGAATTCTACCCACCCGCGTCTCTTCCTCTTTTTGACTGCGTAATCTAGTTTGGTTTGGACCGGAGGTGCCTCTTCAGGTAATGCGTCCCTCGTAGGTTTCCCTCCGCGTAGTCCCCCGTTTGACCCCTCCCTTATCCCCTCCCTTGCTTAGCACGTCCGACCGCCTGGGTCGTTCCCCGCACCCTTGGAAACCCGGATATAGATGTTGATGTGATTCGTAGATTTGAATGCCGCGACTACGCGCGGGGTCGGGAACCCGGTGCTAGCAGACCCACTCCTCCGGTGATTCGCGGGTTCCTTTGGATCACGACGAAAGGGAGGATTGTATGGCCGGCCGCTCTTCTCGTTTTATATGGTTTCCGAGGAGGGATAAAAAGGGTTATTCAAACCTTGGAAAACTCTCTCTGTCCGAGTCACAACAGTGCGGTTTCTCCTCTCTCCCATCCCTTCCTCTGTCATCTCCCCTGCTTGCCAACAGATGGAAACGGTCGTCCCGATCCTTGACGTGGTGAACAGCCGCCCATATCTCTCCCTGACCTCTGTGGTCCTCGCGTGTGCCGCCCTCGTGCGCTTGGCTCGATGGCGCTCGCGTTCACACCTGCCGCCGGGTCCTAATGGCTATCCCATCGTGGGTAATCTCTTCGACTTACCTGCTACCCATATCTGGGAGCAATTTGGTGCATGGGGTAGGCAGTATGGTGGGTTCTCTTTCACTCATCTCCGCCCCTGTCCATACAATTTACACTTTGACGCGAATCTATGCTCATGGGATTCTCTGCACACATAGGACACGTCACGTACATCAACGTTCTGGGTCGGGAAACAATAATACTCAACTCGCAAAAGGCCGCAGTAGACCTTCTCGACAAAAGATCAGCTACCTACTCCGACAGACCTGTGCTTATGATGGGTGGCGAGCTCGTTGGGTGGAATCAATCCTTGGTTCTCACCCGGTACGGCCCACGGTTCCGGGAAGCTAGGAAGCATTTGAACAGATTGATCGGGACGCGGGCGAGCATGGAGAGATTTGCGCCGTTACAGGAGAAGGAGACGGCCAAGTTCGTGGCGAGAGTTATGGCAGATCCTGGTTCGTTGGTTCACCAAATTCGCAAGTGAGTGGTATGGTGAAGTGGTCGACGATGATTTTACCGGCATGCCTCCCTTTCCGCCTTCCCTTTTCGAATATTCCTTGTTTTTCCTGTCACTCGGTAGCCCCGGGACATGTGCCGAACCGGAGGCATTCTCTTCGATATCATTCTTGTGATGTCGTTGGCAGGTGTCCGGTTTCTGCGACATTGGCCATTGGTGACCGGACGTACAAATCCCGTGTTTTGTCACGGCGATCGAACTTTAGTTTTTGATCCCGACTCTCGCCCGTTCGCAAGTCTGAAGTTTCTGACATGATGTGCGTCTAGGGCGACGGGGGCTATCATTTTGATGATCTCTCATGGGTATCCCGTCAAGGAGCACGACGATCCCTTATTGGGCGTCGCTGAGGCCGCTTTGAACGGGTTTTCTGAGAGCACGGAACCCGGGGCTTACCTTGTAGACATGATCCCTCTTCGTAAGTCACCTTTCCTTCGCCGGCGCACCGCCGGGGGTGCTAACTACATCTTCCTTCCTCCCTACGAACAGTGCGATATGTGCCTGACCGGTTCCCCGGAGCGGGATGGAAAGCCAAAGCCAAGCGATTCGCGAACCTGCTGAAGGATATGACAGATATACCTCATCAATTCGTCAAAGATCAGATGGTGAGTTGCGTGTCGTGCTAAAGAGGCTGTGTTCCCTCCATCGCTTTTCAGCCCTACCCACGGGGTGCAGGCGTAGGGTTGGGGGAACCAACCAGCAGTGGTGGGCGACACCACTTTGCTCGTTTCGTTGTATTTTGATGTCGGAGTATACTAATGTTCGTTCTCGTAGGCTGCTGGAACGGCTGTTCCTTCGTTCACGTCCGAATTGCTCGACAGCAAGGAGATCACGCCGGAGACCGAGTCTAACATCAAGTGGTCGGCTGCTTCACTATATTCAGGTACGCCTTACCACTCACCAAACTGATGAAGTAAGTCATATGCTCACGGAGCGCGTTTGTTGTCCGCTTGCCCCGTTTCTCGTGCCTCTAGGAGGAGCGGACACTGTGAGGTTATTTCGTCTTGCTTCCCGCGTTCATGACCAATGAAACGAACCCTAATACCCCCTGACACATGGCACGTTCACTCCCCAATCCAGACCGTGTCAGCGATACATTCATTTTACTTGGCGATGATGATGTATCCTGAAGTTCAGCGCAAAGCTCAGGCGGAGATCGATAGGGTCATTGAGAGCGATAGGTTCCCAACGTTGGCCGATCAGCCTAGCCTTCCTTATGTTGATGCGTTGGTGAAAGAGGTGCTCCGATGGAACCCAGTGGGACCACTGGGTAAGTTTTTCGAAGTCGTGGGTCCCCCTTTGTTCCGAGAGAGGCTAACGGGGGGGAACCCACTAGGAATCCCGCACATCGCTACCGAGAACGACGTCTACAAGGGGCATTTTATTCCCAAGGGATCCACGGTGATCGCGAACATCTGGTGAGTGAAGGGCAGGAGGGGGAGACTTTTTCGTCGAAGTCCTTCCTAAACCTGTCCCCCCGGTGACTGAAATTTGATCAAACAGGCAAATTTTGCACGACCCGGATACGTACGTTAATCCGCTCGAATTCAATCCTGAACGGTTTTTTGGAGACCTCCCTGAGCCGGAGCCTCGTTCGACGGTCTTTGGTTATGGGAGAAGGATCTGTGAGTGTCGCTGTTTTGTTTTTTTCCACCCCTTCGTTACTCTGTGTCCTGTGTTTTGTGGATTCGGCTGACGAGGACAACGGCTCGGGTCTACATTTCGATTTCATGATGCTTCCTTGCATGCTTCTTCTACTCCTCCAACGACCTAAACCAACTGATCCGCTTTGCCTCCTCGCTGTCTGTTGGACAGGTCCGGGGCTTATACTTGCACAGTCGTCACTGTGGCTCGCTTGTGCCATGTCCCTGGCGGTGTTCGATATCGAGAAATACGTCAATGAGTTTGGGAATGCGGTCGAGCCCAAGATTCATTACACCGATGGAACGATCAGGTAAGTTCTTCGCAACGTCCCGGGTCGGTGGTTTTCTCCGTTGGTTTCCCCCCCTTTGTTCGTCGCTGCCGCCCACTCTTCAGTTTCGTCCCGTTGCGTCAGTATGCCGCCGACTGACACTTCACTCAGCCACCCTCCTCCGTTCAAGTGCACCATCAAACCACGATCCGAGAAGAGCGCAGCCCTCATCGCTTCGGTCGAGCTGTGAAGTTGTGGTGTGTGATTTTCTCCTTTTCTCTGCCTTTTCGTCAACTTATTGTTTACCCCTTGACTCTTGAAGGTGACGTATCACGACCTGAAGGTAAGGCCTGGATCTGTTGTTCGGGAGTTTGGCCTGAAAATCAACGTATGGGCGGTAAGCCCTGTGAACGTTCTCGTTCGATACCCGCCCTCTGTAATCGGGTCAGACTTATATATGCACCGTGTGTGATCCTAACATTTCACATCCAATTTTTCGCGCTAAACAGCCCGGTTAACGGTTGAAAAATGCCAGCCACTCGGGTAGGGGAGGCGGGGAAGCGAATCACACTGAAGCATCTAAAGAAGAACTGCGGGCGGTCCCAACTCTGCACCGCTCAAGCCGACGGTGGAAGCGACTGGATCTGCGTTGCCCTACCCAAGGTGGCGGATGTTAGGCGTTGAATACCGCTCCAGATCTGGCTGGGAGGCCAACCAGCGACTTTTGAATTCCCAGAATCAACCCCAGCCGTTCCGACCGCGCCGTTCTCTGGCATTAATCGGTCGGGACATCGAGTTGTCTCCTCTGTCAAAAGAGTGCGGATTGTTGTCAGCGTCCGACCGGATAAGACGCAACGCAATGGGTAGGTAAGCCAGAAGGAGGGAGAAATAGGGCCGGCCCCAGTCAAGTGGAACCCCCGCCCACCGTTACGTTGATCCAGAGACCAAAAAAGGGTGGGTGTAGACGCCCGGAGGTTGGTCCGCTCACACCACCGCCAAACTCGCGATGAGCAATAGGTCTGTCTCCTACGGTGGAAACATTTTTCACAATGCTAACCAGTGCTCAATATGGCTGGAAGTAATCGATACGGGCGGGGCAGGTCACACGGAATATTTCCACCGATACCACAACACCCCTCGACCCATTGCGGCGCTTTCGGCCCAGTTCCTCGTCCACCTGGCCTCCAACCCCCACCCCCATACACGGCAGCCCCCAGTTTCCCCGGCGGCGGGTACCAACCAATCCGTCTTCGCCAATGTCAATGGGGTTCATCACCTCTCTGCCCCGTAACGATCACCAAACGGTGCCTCGGTGTTTCCGTCATGTTTCTAATCATCTTGTCCCAAGTTGCGGCCTTCATCTTCTTCTACGACCTCCCCTCGACGATCGGTCGATACAGTGGAATAAAGGAAGAGCTGAGAATAGAGAGGGAGAGATGGGAGAAGGCTCGCGAGGATTATTTTCCCCGAGGCGCATTCTGGGGTGGCGTCTTGCCGGCGGTGGATTGTCGTGCATATGGGAAACGCGAGTATTGGGGGACGCTGGAGAACATTCCTGAAAGCTGGACCGACATGAATGCATGCATGAACATGCCTGTAGAGATCAAGGGTGTCTCTGTCAGGCGACCTGACCGATGTGCTTATGTTGAGGGTTCTCCTCATATCCATGGCTATTGGATGGTCGACTGGAATCAATCCGATTGCAAACCATGGCATCGAGATTTCCATGACACGGTGAGAAGCAGAGAGACAATTGGCACCCCTTGAATCCTACTCACGCGACTTGGCAGGGTTGCACGAACCTAGGATCTGGGATACGGCGTGTCGAAGCCCAAGTCGTTGGTATACTCGACAGGAAGGAACAAGACTGGCGCATCCTATGTGAAAGCACACCCATGACGTGGAACCATATCACGTACGACAGTCCGACTCATTGTGATTCACGGGTGAGTTATGTCTGGCATAGGTTTTGGTTCGCTGTGGCGCACTCACACCTGCCCGCTTTCCAGCTATTTGGGAAGAAAGTCGCAATATGGGATATCCCAGATGAAAGCTGTTGAGCGTCTGCCACCGGTGTCCGTGGTCAACATTGTCAACTGTCAGCGCGGGGTGGGTGTGAGTATCTATAGCACATTTCCGCCTGGAGCTGTTGACCCCGCGGAAAGATACAACCGCGTGTAGAGAAGGATAGCCTCCTCGAGTGTATTGTAAAGAATATTCGAAAACCAAGTTCAATAATCTCAGGATACCTCGCGCTACCCAATTCGAATGTTTCTTTCACGATCAGCTGTGGGCCCCGATTGTGAAGGTGTCCTGCGTGCTATCGTAAATACATTGTGATCTCTCAGCCAGATGTTCAAAGTCGCCTTTCATATGCTTCAGGACATCATTACAATCGGACGCGTAGCAATGATACCGTTCCGAAGCGGGTTCAAAGAATGCTGGGA
>Ga0307515_10015065_pt1 | contig 14282 bp, 11 predicted proteins | sample 17_EM_MG_FD_194513 | JGI IMG/M metagenome (GOLD analysis project Ga0307515, IMG submission 194513) | Populus trichocarpa ectomycorrhiza microbial communities from riparian zone in the Pacific Northwest, United States - 17_EM | ecosystem: Host-associated > Plants > Roots > Unclassified | place...
ACATCCTAACTTGGAAGCTTTACTTGTTTACGACTATGGTGGATCAATTTTGCCCAGCTGGATGACATTGCTTACAAAGATGAAAGATTTGAAACTCCTCAGATGTGTAAACTGCAAGGAGTTGCCTTCTTTAGGGAAACTCCCATCTCTAGAAAAACTTCTGATAGGACACTTCAACAATGTAAAATGCGTTAGTGTTGAGTTTCTTGGGATAGATCCTGTCACAGATCAAAATTCTATTACAGAATCAGTTGTTTTATTCCCAAAGTTGAAAGAGCTCACCTTTCGCTATATGGTGGAGTGGGAAAATTGGGATACAACAACAACAACCTCAGCTGCAACAAGGAGGACAATGCCATGTCTGCGCTCATTATCACTCTATGATTGCCCCAAGCTTAAGGCAATACCAGAAGGCCTCAAGCAGAGGCCTCTGGAGGAATTGATCATCACCAGGTGCCCCATTTTGGAATAGCAATGCTGTAGCCATAGCCTTCCAATTGACTAGCACTTCATGACAAACCATGCACTACCTGGAAATTTTGGTCAAGTCACGATTCTGTCAAAAGCTCAGTTTGGTTTTCGTATAGTTCAAAAGCTTTCCAACTATTATTTCTAGAAGTTCTGTTTGTCTAACTTGGGATTTCTTGCATCATTTAATTAAACTTTTGTGATTAAACTTTGCATAATATTCAGTTCATCCATAATTCATTTATAGCATCCACAAACCAATGTTCTGTGGAAAAACTTGGTTTGGAAATTGCATTCTTTATTGTCTATCTTATTTGGAATTTAAATTAGTTCGTAGAAGAACACTAGCTGCGATCTTGGGTTGTCATGATTGCATGATATTAGCCTGGTGTTGTAATTGTTATAAAAGAAAGAGTTCTTCAATTTGTATTCACTCGCTTAATGTTTTAAGTTTACAGTGCTCCTATATATACATAGAGAGGGTGTTCTTGAAAACTATGGATTCCTGCCATAGACAGGACTTATACAGCTGTGGAATAAATCAATTACTAAACTTTCTCATACAAACTCTCAACTAAATCAATGTACAGCTAATGCCAACACTCCCCCTCAAGTTAGTGCAAAGATGTCTTCGATGCCCAACTTGTCAAGAGAGCTCTAAAAGTTTTTGCTGGAGACGGCTTTTGCAATGATATCCGTGAGCTGATTCTCTGATCTGACAAATGGAAAATTAATCACTCTTTCAAGATTTTGTTTAATAAAATGCCTGGCTACCTTAATATGTTTTATGCGGTCATGTTAAACTGGGTTATGAGATATTTCAATGGCAGCTTTATTATTATAGTACAGGTTCATTCTTGGTTTGGGACCAAAACCAATTTTTGAAAATAATCTTCTAAGCCAAAGCAGTTCACATAGTCCCTTTGCCATCCCTCGAAACTCAGCCTCTGTGCTTAACAAGGCAACTACGTTTTGTTTCTTGCTCCTCCATGTGAACAAGTTGCCACCAATAAACGTGAAGCATCCAGACATAGATTTTCTATCAGATATGCTTATTGCCCAGTCAGCATCTATGTACCCCTCAACCTCTAGATGATTGTTCTTGTAAAATAGAAGCCCTCTTCCAGGAGCTGATTTCAAGTAACGAAGTATTCTTACTACAGCATCCATATGCTCTTCACTTGGACAATGCATGAATTGGCTGACTATACTGACAGCATAGCAAATATCTGGACGATTATGTGATAGATAAATCAATTTGCCCACCAGTCATTGATAGCTTTTCTTATTAGTTGGAACTTGCTCTGAAAAATCCCAAGTTTCTGATTCTGAACCATTGGGGTGTCGGTTGGCTTGCAGTCAAGCATCCCTACTTCGGTTAGTAGGTCTAGCACATATTTTCTCTGTGAAAGAAATATGCCTTGTTTTGACCTAGCCACTTCAATCCCTAAGAAATACTCCAGACCTCCTAAACTCTTAATCTCAAACTCAGTAGCCAAATGTTTATGCAACTTATAGATTTCTTCTGTATCGTCTCTAGTAATGATCATGTCATCCACATAAATTATCAAGGCAGTTACCTTTTCCTGTCGTTGTTTTAGGAACAAAGTGTGATTAGAGTTGCTTTGTTGAAAACCATATTTTTTCATAGCCATACTAAACCTGCCAAACCAAGCACGTGGTGATTGTTTCAACCCGTATAAAGCCTTTTGTAATCTGCAAACAATTCCAGCGGTAGGGGACGAGGTATACCCCGGTGGGATGTCCATATACACTTCCTCCTCAATGTCTCCTTGAAGGAAGGCATTCTTGACATCAAATTGGTGTAGTGGCCAATCTAAATTTGCTGCCAAAGATAATAACACTCTGATAGTATTTAGTTTTGCTATTGGAGAGAATGTCTCCTGAAGTCCACTCCATACATCTGTGTGTCCACTCCATACGTCTGTGTGTATCCCTTGGCTACCAATCTTGCTTTGTATCGCTCAATTGTTCCATCTTCTTTGTGCTTAATGGAGAAAATCCATCTACACCCAACTGTCTTCTTCCCCTCTGGCAGCGGAATAAGTTCCCATATTCTGTTCTTTTCTAGTGCTTCCATCTCTTCCTCTACTGCTCGTGTCCATCTAGGATTAGTCAAGGCTTCCTGAATTTCATAAGGGATATGACAAGCAAATAGCTTATCGGTGAAGTCTCTAAGAGGTTTGGGCAGCCTTTAAGTAGTTACATGATTAGAGATAGGATAATGTGATTGTTTTCCTTCGGTGCTGGGTGGGTATCGAGCTGGGGGCTTGCCCCTATTATGCATGGCAGGTAACTGATAACCAACAGGAGTATCCAGAACATGGTTAGGAGGTGGAGAAGGAGAGGTTACCTTATGGATATTCTCTGGTGAAGAATTATCATTGTCGGGTATAAGAAGTAGAGGGGTTTGTCTGTTAGGCGTGTGATGTTCAAGATTTTCTGGCACTGTTGCATCGTCTATTGTAACAATTCCTACGACATCTGTTTCTGTTATAGCTACATGATCCACTGTATCATCCCTTTCTACCATTGGTGTTGTTGTTACTGCAATATCTGCAGGAAGATCAACAACACCCATAACATCCCTTTCTATCACTACAACATCCCTTTATGTCACTGTTGGTGCTATAACTGGGCAGTCCCACCATTTATGTTCTTCCTTCCATGTCTCCCCCTGAAGAGGAGAAGTGGATACTGATGATGAGTAATAATTCTCAGATTCTGAGAATGTAATGTCCATTGTGATGTAGGTACGTTTTGTGGTAGGATTGTAGCAACAATAGCCCTTCTTATTTGTGCCATACCCTAGAAAAATGCACCGATCAGCACATGAATCTAGTTTGCTTCATTGGTTTTTATGTAGATGGACAAATGCTACACATCCAAATACACGTGGGGAAAGCATGAGTACAAATGGTAATGGAGCATGATTGGATAGAACCTGTAATGGAGTCTTGAATTCTAATACCTTAGAAGGCATGCGATTCAGTAGGTGGACAACATTTACTACAACTTTATCCCAGTAGTGGTGAGGTACGTGTGCCCCAATTAGTAATGCACGGGCAGTTTCCAAAATGTGTCTGTTCTTTCGTTCGGCCACGCCATTTTGTTGTGGAGTTTGGCTGCAGGAGAATTCATGGAGGAGACCATATTTGTGAAAATATTGCACAAAATCTTGGTTTGCATATTCTCCGCCATTATCTGATCTCAGGATTCTGATTTTTGCTGAAAATTGGTTCTGGATCATAGCATGAAAGGCACAGAATACACCAAATACCTCGTCCTTACGTTTCAGCAAATATAACAATGTCATTCGAGTACAATCATCTATAAAAGTCACAAACCAATTTATACCATGGACCGTGGTGATAGGAGATGGTCCCCAAATATTCGAATGAATCAACGCAAAAGGAGCATCACTTTTATTAAAACTAATGGGGAAGGGTACACGGTGGCTCTTTGCTAAAATGCAAGTCTCACATTTAAACTCTAAATAATTCAGACCAGAAAATAATTGTGGAAATAACTACCTCATATAACTGAATGATGGGTGTCCCAACCGAGCATGCCATAACCAAATATGTTTTTCCTTTGTGCTGGATGAATGTTTCACCGTATTGACTCTGCCAGAACTGAAATCATCCATGTAGTATAAATCCTCTCTCTTAGTACCATGCCCAATGATCTCCTTCGTGAGAATATCCTGAAAAAGGCAAAATGTTGGATATATTAGTGCTATACAATTTAATTCTTCAGTAGCTTGTCCTACAGACAGTAATTTATTTGTAAGAGACGGTACTAAAAGAGTATTAGGTAAAGATATTGATGATGATAAGTGCACTGTTCCAGCCCCTATAACTGGATACATGACCCCGTTAGCATTAGAAATACTCGTTCTTCTTGGTTCTGTGTGATTGGCAAGATCATATGGACTAAAGGTCATATGGTATGTTGCACCGGAGTCTACTATCCAGTCATCTTTTCTCTGTTCCTTAGAGACTATGAAAGCACTGCTGTTGTAATAGTAGTCGTTACCTTGATCACTGCGATTAATAGAAGTCTCTGCTTTTGATTCCACAAGAGGAGTAAGAGAAAGTTGGGGTCCTGCGTATGCTATTGATGCTCGTCCAGTTCCACCATTAGCTTCCTTTAGTTTCTTTGCTTTGAGTTCATTCCACCATTTTGGGTAGCCATGCAGCTTGAAACAAGTTTCACGTGTATGTTTTACGTTCCCACAATGAGAACAGCCATGTCCTCCACCCTCTGTCTATCCCTTAACCTTTAAAAAATTTAGTTTCCCTCCCCTCGGTGCTGCATACCATGTTTGTCTCTTTTTCATATGTAGTGGTGGACTAGTTTTTCCCCTTCTAATTGCCATTACTGAAGCAGTAGGACCACCATTGGTTGTGAGCATGACTGATTGTCTGGTGTCTTCTCTTCGGACACAGGCATAGGCTTGTTCAACGGTTGGAAATGGTTGTAGTTGAAGTACATCACTCCTAATTTTATCAAGTCTATCATCTAGTCCATCAAGGAAAACATAAACCCGATCTTCTTGAAGTAGGGTGTTATATTTATGTATATCACTTGCGCACTCCATTGGATTTGGGCAGCGAAAGTCGATTTCCCTCCATAGGCCTTGAAGACCATTGTAGTATGACTCGATGGATTCTCCACTTTGTCTTATTCGAGTGACCCGTCTCTTCAAATCATATACCTGAGATTTGTCATTCCCGTCAAAATAAGTTGTAGCAATTGATTCCCATACCTGTTTTGCTGTTGGAAACCGAATAAGTTGATAAGGAGGGGTCCATCGAGTTGATCAACCAACCCTTTACAATTGAGTTTTTTGTCCTCCATCTTCTGAATGTAGGATCGTTCGGATCTGGTTGTGGAAGATCACCATTTATATATCCTAGTTTGTCTTTTCCTAAGATATACATCTCGATGATTTGGGACCATAGAGCGTAGTTGGTTCCATTAAGTTTGATAGTAATCGGTGTAGCAGTATCATATGTCACTATAAATGTCGGGGTCTGGTTTTGTATCAAAACCTGACTCATTCTTGTGGTTAAATCTTCAAGGATAACAGTAGTTCCTTGTTGATTTTGTTCCACTAAATCAATAGAGGTTGCTATCGTCTTCTGTGTTGTTGCTATTGTTACAATAACAGCTTTCAATAATTTAAAGGAAAAAGAAAATAGTTTTTATGTATCGCTCTAATATCATGTTACAAAAGAAAGAGTTCTTCGATTTGTATTCACTCGCTTAATGTTTTAAGTTTACAATGCTCCTATATATACACAGAGAAGGTGTTCTTGAAAACTACGGATTCCTGCCACAGACAACACTTATACAGGTGTGGAATAAATTAATTACTAAACTTTCTCCTACAAACTCTCAACTAGATCAATGTATAGCTAATGCCAACAGTAATGCCAACAATACTGTGGACTTGTGAAAAAAATGCTTGCAAATAAAGCTATCTCAATAACTTGTTCAGAAGAGGATTAAGAAGACAAAAAAAAAAGGGAATCTCAGGATTTTATTGCAATTTCAAAATTATAAAATAAGTAACAAATAGCTCAAGGAATCATTCCCATGATAGAATCTCACCAATTTGAAGTATCTCAATAACTTGCAAATAAAGCTATCTCAATAACTTGTTCAGAAGAGGATTAAGAAGACAAAAAAGAAAGGGAATCTCAGGATTTTATTGCAATTTCAAAATTATAAAATAAATAACAAATAGCTCAAGGAATCATTCCCATGATAGAATCTCACCAATTTGAAGTATAACTTTATCACAAGAACCTACCTTATGGAATTACAATCTTATCTTAAATAGTTTTACAAATAATAGTTACTTAAATAATAATTACTTAATAACTAAACAAATCCTAACCGCTAAAAACTAACTAGGTAAAGACAAGAATAGTTAATATTAACTACTACTTCCACTTAGATGATTGGCATCATTTATTGGAAATCAACTGCTATTTCCTGTCAATAAGCATTGCTTTGTTAAAATGCATTGCTGGAATCTTAGCTTGCACAAAATATTCAATTCATTGGAACTTGCATCAATATAATTATCAGCTTTAGCATCATTCTTCCTTTTGTTAGGCTCAATTTGTTTCTTTACTTTGACTTTTTTTCTAATGTCCTTGTCTTGATCATTAGAACTTGCATCAATTTCCTCTCTCACCAAGCAACTTGTCTTAGGCAAGTAATGTTTGGTATAGTCTTGAAGGAATTGAGGATAAAGGTGATGAACTTCACTGCCTTGTAACCACATTGCCTCCGAGTTAGGTTTGGATGCCCATTTCACCAAAAATTTATGATAACCCCCTCTTCTGGTAGACACAAGTTGAAGTGTTAATATTGAATCAACAACTTTTGGTGTTGGCTGAACTTGAGGGATTGTTGAAAGAGGATTCTCCACTTCTTAATGGATACAGAACCATAATAAGCTGTAAGATCTTTCATATTGAAAATTAGACTAAACTAAAAATTTGTTATTAGATCAATCAAAAAGGCATTAGTTCTCAACTTCATAAGGATCTTGAATAGACCACCTCTCCTAGTATGCAATTTGTTGTATGTTCTAGGGGGAAACTTTCCTAGCCGTAATCTAACTAAAACCAAATCCATTTCCTCAAAATATAGCTCCTTCATGTGTCTATTAGCTTGTGTAGTATATTTAACAACCTGATATGTCATCTTGCACTTGACACTCATGTAAATTGGATATAAATACTACAAAATCCAACCTTGTTTCACTAGTCTTCTGAGGTAGAGGCAAGGAAGTGATATCTATAGGAATCTTAGGGTTAAACCTATAGACCAATTCAAATTGTGTGATACATGTTATTTGATTAACATTAATTATTGTACGCAAATTTAACTTATGGTAAAATTAAATCTCAATTTACAATATGATCATTAGTTAAGCATTTGAGCAGATTACCAAGACTTCTATTAGTAACTTTGGTTTGACCATCAATATGTGGGTGGAAGGCACTAGAGAAAAGATGTTTTATTCCTAATTTAACCTAAAGTGTTTTCTTAAAGTAACTAACAAATTTGACATCTCTGTCAGAGACAATGGAAACTAGATGCCATGTAGCTGTACGATTTCTTGTAAGAACAAAGAAGCAATATGAGAAGCATTAAAGGTCTTTCATCAAGGAACAAAATGCACCATCTAGGAGAATCAATTTACCACCACTATGATAGAATCATTACCACGAACTGTCTTTGGAAGGCCAAGTACAAAGTCCATACTCTAATCAAGCTAGGGTCTTTATGGAATTGATAAAAGCAATCAGCAACCAAAGAGGATGTTTTATCTTGCCTGAAATATCTTGTTGCTCCATGCAACTCCTGAACAATAACCTTCTTTAAGGACCTCTTAAAAACACATATATGACCACCCTTAGTCAAATAGCCATCTATTATTGCATAGTCTGATACTGGAATAGGAGGACTGTTGTGCAAAGAATCCCAAACTTACTTAAAATCTAAGTTTGTACTATAGTTGTTCTTCATTGAAGCAAAACTTGAATGACTTATTGAGAGAATGACTAATGGATAAGGCCTGTGACTAAATGCATTTGCTACCTTGTTCTCGCATCCAGTCTTGTGTTTGATAACAAAGTTGAATTGTTGTAAATAACTTAACCATTGAGCATGTTTAACACTCAAATTGTGTTGAGAATGTAAGTACTCTAAGTAGTAATGGTAAATAAAATGAACTCGTGATAGATAAGGTTAGGCCTCCGGTGCTTTAAAGTTTGAATAAGTGCATACAATTCTAGGGCATAGGCTAAGTATTTCCTCCTAGTATCATTCGATTTTCACTGTAATATGCAATAGGATGTCCTACTTGACTAAGCACACCCTTAATGCTCACGTGGGATGCATCACAAAAAAATTTAAAAACCTAAGAGAAGTTAGGAAGTTTAAGAATAGGAGCCTTTTATCATCTTTTGCTTAATATCTTTAAAAGTTTGTGCTACTGCAGAAGACCACTTAAATACTTTGGCTTTTAAACACTCTGTGATTGAAGCCATGATGGTACTAAAAGCATAGATCGACAATAAAAGGTGGCTAAACCATGGAAGCTTTTGACTTCAAAAACAAATTATAGTTCTAGCCATTATGTGATTGCTTGAATCTTCTCAAGGTCCGTTTCAACTTTTTGTTGGAATATGATAAAGCCCAAAAAATTCACCTTGGATTGAAGAAAAGAACATTTGTTAAGGTTAGCATAAAACTTCTTTTATCATAGCACCTTGAAAATTTATTCCAGATGTTCTAAATGTTCCTCCATTTTCTGACTAAAAATAAGTATATCATCAAAATATACGACAACACACCAGCCTAAAAAGGTTTCAAAGTCTGAGTCATCACCCTTGTGAAGGTGTTTGGTGCATTTGTTAGATCAAAAGAACATTTGTTAAGGTTAGCATAAAACTTCTTTTATCATAGCACCTTGAAAATTTGTTCCAGATGTTCTAAATGTTGCTCTATTTTCTGACTAAAAATAAGTATATCATCAAAATATACGACAACAAACCAGCCTAAAAAAGGTTTCAAAGTCTGAGTCATCACCCTTATGAAGGTGTTTGGTGCATTTATTAGATCAAAAGGCATCACAAGCCACTTATACAGCCCATCCTTTGATTTATAGCATTGTGATCCATCAATGCCCATCATAGTTTTGTTCTGGTCTCCATAAAAGCCTGTATTCCTTACATTGTTCATGTTGCCCTTCACATTATTCTTCAATGGTGTAGACTTATTCATGCCATGCTAATCTCTCTCATATTTATTTCGAATGAATGCTTATTGTTTTTGTATCTACAAAGCAAGTTGGTAAGCTTCATCCACTGTAAACAATCTAATAGTGTGCATGTCCTTCCTATTATACCCTCATAAACCCTTCAATTAACTAGCAATGGCTTGTTGATTAGTTTCTATAATCTAACTTCTCATTATCAAGTCATGGAATTTCTCTATATATTGATCAATAGACATGTTCATCCTTTGTGTCTAACAAAGCATATTTTTATACACTATTTGCGCATAGTTGTTTGGCAGGTATTTTGTTTCTAATCAAGCCTTCATATCTGCTTATTCTTGTATAGAAGGTTAGCGTGTGCGCCTCAATTGTTGTTCTTTTACACTCTCTCACCATGAATGTGCAACCCCTTTTAATTTCAGTTTAACAAACTTGGTCATTCTGTTTTCTGGCACTGAAAACCATTCAAAATAATCTTTTAAAGATACCATCCAATCATGAAAAGTATCATGATCAAACTTCTCATTAAAGTCAGTCACTTTCATCTTTATTTTTTTAATGAGTTCATCCAAAACTCTCTCATTTTCTTTGTATTTATCCCTACCCATATGTTCTCCCTCTTCATATTCACCTCCCCCGTATCTTTCATCTAATTCTGCCCTTGGTTGACCTTCCCAATACCTCCATTAATGCTCTTGTCCTCTATATTATCCAGAAATACATTGCTAGAATTTTAGCTTGCACAGATTACTTCAATTCATTGGAACCTGCATCAACATAATACTTAGTTTTAGGACTATTTTTCTCTTTGTTAGACTCAATAGTTTCTTTCCTTTGACTATATTTTTAATGTCCTTCTCTTGATCATTAGAACTTACATCGTATTGTCGCTTGACAATTTGATTAATCAGCTAATTAAACTATAGTAGCAATCATGTTCTATTTAGTGATTGACATGTTGATGAAGATTAGAAAGGGCTGACATTAGAAAAAAAAAATTTAATGGAGAGGACAAAGCAAACTAATTCAACATTAAGAGTAGAGGGACCAATAAAAGCTTTTTACCAATGTTTCGACATATAGTGTCCTTTTGATTGGTGTATTCATTGCGGATACATCAACAATGGTGAAGCCCGATAAGCTTCTGTGCTCTGAATCACGAGCGATAGTTTTGTGACCTTGAGTAGGCCTCAGGTCCAACTTGCATTCAGCTTAGACGAGGAGCTCGAAGCCCGATCAACCTCGGCCCTCCAAACCACCCCTTTGAGCGCCGCCCATGTGAACACGTGAGCCTGCCTTCTTCTAGATTTTCAAAGTAGAAGAAACCGTTTTCAGCCCGTAACAAATATTTAAATATTTATACGCAGGCGCACAAACCCCAGTCAGGTCTTAGCAGCCAACAAAAATTTGAAGACTTTGAAAATTATACTTTCATTGGTGGCATTTCCATTCAACAAAGTTCAGGAGGCTAATTACCAAAGAAACCAAAAATCTACTCATCCATGCATGCATATATAAACTAGTGTCATCTCTATTCGGCTTGGTACAGTCTTTAACACTATGGGTGTCGCTAGCTACACACAAGAATTTACATGCCCAATTTCCCCAGCACGCATGTTCAAGGCCTTAATCTTAGACTCAAACAATTTGATCCCAAAACTCTTGCCGCAAATCGTAAAAAGTGTTGATTTAATCCATGGAGATGGAGGAGCTGGAAGCATAGAGCAAGTCAACTTCACTGAAGGTTTGTAAACAAGGGCTATATATTAAGGATAGTCATGGTAGCTTGCAGCCGCGGATCATGGCCGTCGCGGTGGCCCTGTGAATCACTCGTACGGTTAGGATTCGTGGCTGCAAACAACTGCCATTGTCCTTAGCCTATATATTTAAGCATTCTCGCATAATATATGCGTATATATAATATACACACACGCGCACTTAGCAATTTGTTTTACTGATGCAAGTCTTATGCCAATATCACAACTTGGTGCATGGATTTGATTAGTTTACCATGCAGGTACTGATATCAAATACGTGAAGCATCGAATTGATGAGCTAGACAGAGTCAATCTCGTTTGCAAGTACACTATGATTGAAGGGGATTCACTTGGGGAGAAGCTTGAATCTATTGCTTATGAGGTCAGGTTTGAGGTAGGGAGTGATGGAGGTTGCGATTGTAAGATGACAAGCAGCTATTTAATGCTTGGAGATTTTACTCTCAAAGAGGAAGAAATCAAGGCTGGTCAAGACAAAGCTAGGGGAATATACAAAGTCGTGGAAGCCTACCTCTTGGAGAACCCTCATGTCTATGCTTAGTTTTGTGTCTTCATCATGAACTAGCTCTATATATGTTGATCTATCATGTCATTTCAGACATTTGTTCTTCGTATGTTATAATTCAGAATGGTAATTCAGATCAGAATATTACTACTGAAAATTCATGGAAAAAGCATTATTGATATGGACAACCCCATTTTCAATCGTATGTTATGAACTGGGATATAAGAGGTAAATCATATATATTAACGATACTAGTGAACAAAATCTGCGCAGAAAATTAACTTCTAGCAAGTACCGATCGAGAGGAAAAATTGCAGTGAACAGATTAGTTATTTTGGAGTCACGCTTTGGCATATCTTGAACCTATACCATATTTATTCACTAATTAAACATTTAGTTACGTGGATTAATAATTAATATGACTAGTCTGCATGGAGAGGGAGAGAGGGAGAGACGCACAGTCTTTTGCTACCATGGGCGGCGAAAGTGTGACTTTTTTCTTTCTTTCTTTCTTTCTTTTGGTAATGAAGTGGTGACTTGTTCAACATTCATAATCCTAGGACGTTAGGAGCAAGCAAAGATAAAGCATTTATGATTGAATGGCTGCCAGTGAAACGCAACATTACCACACATTAATAGAGTAATCTTAAAGCTAAGAAAAGCCCCCTTTTCTAACCATAGTGGGCATTGAAGTGGAGCAAGAGTACTGTGCATGGTTGAACATGTTCTAACTACGTGGCTTAATTAAGAAATTGCTGTTCTCCAGCAATAGCTAATTAAAATATATGCGGTCAACATCACTATACATTGTGTAGGTTCTGTTTTGTTTTGTTTATCTTTTTTTCTACATGGCTAAACGGGGTTTGCAGGTTTTTGCGATCCTAGCGAATGGCATCAACCTGAACCACCTGCATCCGGCTACATCAATATGGCGTGTTTATTTTTGCAGGTTTTTGCGATCCTAGCAAATGACATCAACATGAACCCAGTTGCATCAGGCTAGATGAATGGCGTGTTTATTTTTATTTTTAATGTTTTAAAAATATTTTAAAAAAATTAAAAAAAAAAATTATTTTTGTAACTTCAAATTAAATTTTTTTTTAGTATTTTTAGATCATTTTGATATGCTAATATCAAAAATAATTTTTTAAAAATAAAAAAATATATATTATTTTGATGCATTTCCAAACAAAAAACACATTGAAATAAGGGTAATCATTTTCGGTTCGGTTTGGTTTTTACCTAAAAACTAACCAAACTGAATTTTTAAAAAAATCAAAACCGATTCAAAATAATCGGTTTTGGTTCGGTTCGGTTATTTTAGAACAAAAACCGAAACCCAACCGATTGGTTTCGGTTTGGATTGGTTTCGGTTCGGTTATTTTATATTAAAAACCAAAAACTATATTGTTTTTTGGGGGTTTCTTGTAATTTCTAATGGGTTCGGTTTCGATTTGGCTCGTTTTTTTTCCGGTTTGGCTTGTTTTTTTTTTGTTTGGTTTTTTTATTAATTTCAATTCGATTCGATTCTGTTTTTCGGTTTCAGGCTTATGAAACCGAACCGATCGGGTTTTTTAAATATTCTAATCGGTTTTTTTTCACGATTCGGTTTTTTTGTTATTTTTTTCGGGTTTTCTCGGTTTAATCGGTTTTTTGATTTTTTTGTTCACCTCTACTTTGAAAAGCAACCGCTACCACACTCTCAAACACCCTTTAGGGGTGTTATTATTAAATTCCTCTTGAACATATTAGTATTATCTCCTTACTAAATTCCTCTTGAACATGTTGTTAGGATAGTTATTATACTTCGGTTTGTCTATTTAGTGATAGTGACTCGTCCATATAAGATTAGTGTATATGCTTTATAAACTTTGATTTGTATATGCTCTATATTACACGTGACAATAACTTTATATATATTAATATATTTAATTTTAATAAAAATTTTATTTATCTTTAATATTCATTAAATATTTGATTAATAAATCTAGAGTAAAGATAAAGTTTTTGGAACAAAAATGCTTTGCAAAAAAAAATTATAAGTTTTCATAATTTTGAGATTTCTATTACAACAAAGCATTATTCCTAAATATTTTTGGTCAATGCTCTATTAAGACTGAATATATATATATATATATATATATATGTTATTTTTTTTTATGAAATGAAGCAATTAGTTTTCATAAACTAATGTATGAGAAATACCTAGAACTAATATGTAGGTGCTTGTCATATGATATATTTATTAAAATGACCTACATGAGAATTTCACATGGAGAGATCATATATATTTATAAAAAAAGCTCACGTGACAGTTGTGTAGGTGATCCGTAGACTTGAGATCACCAAGTTTATATAGGGAATGTTATATTTTGATTCTGCTACATGTTGTTCTAATAAAGGGTAACAAACGGGAAAAGTTCTAATAAAGGGTAACAAACGGGAAAATATTGGGCATAACATAAATTATATAAAAGTATTTGAGTAATTAAAAAAGGATTCATCATCTTAGGTGAATTAGATAAAATGTTTCATATATTCTCAAATAATATTGATTGTAAATTCTTAAGTAAGGTGAAATGAGATTTGAAAAGAATTTCAAATCTTGTTCAAAGAATCAATGAGTATGGTATTAAGAATAAACATGATTTGACAGAGTAGACACACTTTATTATATAATGTCTAAATTGGAAAATAGTTGACG
>Ga0307515_10015066_pt1 | contig 14280 bp, 10 predicted proteins | sample 17_EM_MG_FD_194513 | JGI IMG/M metagenome (GOLD analysis project Ga0307515, IMG submission 194513) | Populus trichocarpa ectomycorrhiza microbial communities from riparian zone in the Pacific Northwest, United States - 17_EM | ecosystem: Host-associated > Plants > Roots > Unclassified | place...
TGTCGGCGGCCGGCGCTCATGCGGGTTTCCTCCTGGCCGGCGCGCTGTTCGCGGTCTCGCTGGTCCTGTTGCGAGCCATGCGACTGCGTCCTGCCGCGAGCCCGCCCGCTCCGGCGCACGAACCTGGACCTCGCCTCGCCGCTCACGTAGGCCGGGGACCCGGCACCGCGGCGAGGCCGCAGCCCGATCCCATGCCCTCCACGCGGTATCGTTCGCCGACCAAGAAGCAGAGAGACCTGCGCGACGGCCTGCGCTACCTCCGCCGCGAACGCAGCCTGCTCCCGCTGGTCGCGGTCATCGGGCTCGGCGACATGTGCTTCAGCGGGCCCGTCGGGACCGGCCTGGTCCTGCTCGCCGACGAGCGCGGCTGGAGCGCGGGCGTCCTCGGCGCGACCTTGAGCGCGTTCAGCGTCGGCGGCGCGGTCTCCGGGCTGGGACTGACCGCCGTCGGCAAGGTCCCCCGTCCGGGCCCGATCATGGCCGCCTCGCTGGTGGCGGCCGGGATCCTCGTGGCCGCAACGGGTCTGGCGCCGTCGGCGGGGCTCGCCATCGGGTTCTCCGGGGCGCTCGGACTGGTCAGCGGCGTGGCGTCGGTCGTCGGCGCCGGAGAGCTTCAGACGCGCACCGACCCTCGCTACCTCGGCCGCGTCACCGCGGTGACAACCCTGTGCACACTCGGTCTGAGCCCGATCGTGCTTCCCGTCGCGGGGATCGTGTCGGCGCGCTGGGGGACGGGCGTGTTCTTCCTCGGCTGCGGGGTCGTCTGCCTCATCGCCGCCGCGATCGCCGTGGTGGTCAGGGATCGGGCCGCCTAGCGGCTCAGCGGGATCTCCGGCAGCGGAAGCAGGTACGGACCGGCTTCGCCGAGCTCGGCGCGTTCGACGAGCATCGTCGCCTCCCGCCCGCGGATCCGCAGCGAGCCGACGGCGTTGCCGAAGTACGGCCCCGCGACCTTCTCCCACGACACCGGCATCTTCTCGATCCGCGACGAGCGCAGCATCCAGCGCCGCAGTATCGCCGAAGGCAAGCGCCACCAGGCGATCCGGAACAGCGGTCGCATCCAGTGCGGCACCCGGTTGTGCAGCGGCGAACACGTCAGCTGGAACACCCGCGCGTTCACCGGCCGGTCGAAGGCCGCCTCGGCAGCGTAGACGTGGTGCACGTCGCCGGACAGCACGCACACCGTCGCCGCCGCCCCTTCGGCGATACCGCGCACCATGCGCGTCAGCCGGTCGGAGGACTCCCGGAACGACGGCCAGTGCTCCAGGTCGGCGGCCTGCCGCAGGGCCTCGGCGAGCCGTCCGCGAAAGCCCGGCCGGCGGCACGCCGCCTCGTTGATGGACTGGGCGTGGCTGATCGCGTGCGGCATCAGCCACGGCAGCGAGGAGCCGATGAGGAGGTGGTCGTAGTCGCCGCCCGCGTTGGCCTCAATCCACTCGAACTCGCCGTTGCCGACCATCGAACGCTGCCCGTCCTCAAGGATCCGGCCCGAGCGCGTGTCGATGACCAGCAGCCGCACGTTGCCGAAGTCGCGCCGATAGCTCCAGCGGGTTCCCTTGCGGCCGTTGACCTCGCGCGTGGCCTCGTCGGCGAACTCGGCGAGCACACCGGCGGCGTCGCCGTGCCGCCCGGCCTCGACGACGGCCCGGTATGTCTTGTCCTCGGCGAGCTCGTCGGGGGAGAGGTTCCCGATGTGCTGGTAGATCCAGTAGCCGACGAGGGCGCCGCGCTCGCGCCGGTCCCACCAGGCGGTTCGCTCGATGTCGTTGCGCCAGGCCTGCGAGGTGTTCCAGTCGTCGCGGACGTCGTGGTCGTCGAAGATCATCGATGTCGGCACGGTCGAGAACAGCCAGCGGACCAGCGTCGAGGACCAGGCCTCGTGGTAGAGGTGCACGTACTCGGTGAAGTCGGCGACCTCCTTGCCGGGCGCCTTCCGGAGACTCCGCCGTCCGGCGATCCAGCGGCGCGTGGCCTTGCTCGTCTCGTCGGCGTAGACCTGGTCGCCCAGCATGACGAGGGAGTCCGGCCAGGCGAGCTCGGCGGTCGTTGCCATGCGGGTGGCGTAGGCGGCGAGCGCGTCGGGGCCCCATCGCGAGGTCTCGCGCGCGTCCTCGCTCTCGGGGAGGCGGCAGGAGCCGAAGATGAGCAGGAAGTCGCCGTCGCCGCCCTCCGGCAGTGTCCGGATCCGGCTCGGGGGCAGGCCCGAATCCTCCAGCGGCCAGCGGCGTTCGCCGTCGAGGCGTACCTCGTATTCGACGGCGGTCGCGGGTTCGAGGCCCGTCACGACGACGAGCGAGTAGTGCCGCCCCTCCACCTGGAAGGTCGGCGCGGAACACCCGGCGACGGTCACCTCGCAGGGGGCGTCGGTCTCCACCCAGACGGTGGCCGAGCGCGTGTCGACGTGACGGAGTAACGGCCCAAGCACCAGATCCGGCATCGGACCTCCTCGCTCGCGGTGGCCTCCGCAACCTATCCCTTCAAGGTGACGGGTTCCGTCGAGGGAGCGGGCATTCCTGTCGGAGACACGACGGTCGCGGACGGGTCTGGGGGGAGGAGCGAACATGCCGTTGCCGTTATATGCCGGAGAAGTTATGTTCGAGGGGTGACGTCGATCTTTGAAGTGCTGGCCGTGCCGACCAGGCGCGACATCCTCGACCTGCTCCGGGGCGGACCCCGGTCGGTCGGGGACCTCACCGAGGCCCTCGGCGTCAGCCAGCCGGTCGTGTCCAAGCACCTGCGCGTACTCCGCGAAGCCGGGTTCGTCGGCTACCGCGTCGACGCGCAGCGGCGCTGGTACGAACTGCGGGCCGAACCGCTCGCCGAGCTCGACGCCTGGCTCGCGCCCTACCGCTGGATGTGGGAGGACCGCCTCGACCGGCTCGGCGACCGCCTGGACGACATGCGAGAAGAGGAGGAGAACCGATGACGTCTTTCGACCCGGAACTCACCACCGAGGGCGCCCGCTCGACCCTGCGGGTCCGCAGGCGCTACGACCACCCGGTCGAGCGTGTGTGGCGGGCGGTGACGACCCCGGCGCACCTGGCGACCTGGTTCCCCAGCCCCGTCGAACTCGACCTGCGTGAAGGCGGCGAGATCCGCTTCACCGCCTTCGACGGCCCCGCGGCCACCGGCCGCGTGACCGCCGTCGACGAACCCCACCGCTTCGCGTTCACCTGGGGCGAGGAGCGGTTCCTGTTCGAGCTCGCCACCGAGGGCGACGCCACCCTCTTCACCCTCACCCAGGCCTTCGACGACCGCGCCGGCGCGGCCAGCTTCGCCGCCGGCTGGACCGCCTGCCTCGGCGTCCTCGCCGACGTCCTCGACGAGCGGGATCCGCGGCCGCCGGGCCGCATGATCGACGAGCATGAACACCTCGTCACCGTCTTCGGCCTCGACAAGCCCGCCGTCACGCACGAAGACGGCCACTGGCTCGCGAAGTTCGAACGCCAGCTCACCTGCCCCGCCGAGACCGCGTGGGACCTCTTCTTCGGCGGCGACCGAGCCCCCGCGGTCGGCGAGGAGTTCCGTCCCTACGCGGCCCCGTCGGTGGTGCTCGGCATCGTCACCGAACTCGACCCCCTCAACTCCTTCGCCTTCAAGGCCGCCCCCGACGAGCCCGGCGACGAAGTCCGCCTGCGCTTCGGCACCGGAACCGGTCACGGCGCCCGCCTGATCCTCGAAGTCACGGGCACCGCCGCCGACGAGCTCGCCCCGGCCGTCGATCAATGGGGGAGGGGAGCGATCGAGGAGATCGCCCGGCGAGGGGCCGAACTGGCGAAGGCGGGGACAGGCTGACGTCCGCGCCCGCCGCCGTCTACCAGCGCACGACACCCCTCGCGGCAAAGAACGCCGTCGGTTCCGTCGCGTTGGACGGGTAGGCAGGCTCGTCGGTGTGCGTCTCCAGGTGGAGGTGCGGCCCGGAGGAGTTGCCGCTCGATCCGAGGAGCCCGATGTGCTGCCCGGCCTTGACCAGCTGCCCGACGTCGACGTCCGGCTGCCGCCCCATGTGGCAGTACCGGGTGACCGCGCCGCTGATGTGGAGGATCTCGACGTACCAGCCGCAGCCGAGGATCGTGGGGCCGCCGTCGACGTCGCACGAATGCGGGGTGCCGTCGGCGGTGGAGGCGTTGCACTCCATGGTGATCACGACTCCCGCGGCGGCGGCGCGGATGGGTGTCCCGCGGGTGGAGCAGATGTCGACGCCGTCATGGGCGGGGCGTTCGGGCGTGCGGTAGCCGGAGCAGACGGGGGAGCCGGGGACGGGGCTCGTCCATCCCGCGTTGGAGATGGGGCTCGTCACGGGATGGCAGCCGATGGTCAGGTTGACGACGACCGTGGTGGCGGCGGGTTCCCATGGCGCGTAGGGGGAGTCGGAGTCCTGGACTGCCTGGGCGGTGGCCGCGAGTGGGGCGGTGTCCCAGCCGGGGATGGTCACGAGCTTGTCGTAGAAGCGGCCTGTGGCGTCCTCGGGTGTGTGGAGGGCGCTCTCCTCCATGGCGGTGGCGACGGCGATGACCGCGGCACGCAGCGGGAGGTTCCTGTCGCGGACGCCGGCGTCGATGATGGCGGCCGCGTTGGTCCACTGCTCCGCCGACAGCGAGACCCCTTCGGCGACCGTCGTGCCCGCCGGGACGCAGTCCGCGGCCGATGAGGTCGTGAGGGTGCCGGAGTCGACGGGGGTCATCGCGATCCCGACAGCCAGGATCACCGGCGCGCACAGCGCGCCGATGCCGACGAGCTTGCCGTTCACGGGTGGATCCTCCACGGGCTCGGGTACAGCTCCCGTGACCGTACGTGACCGTCCGGCGCGGGCGTCAAGACCAGGCCGGGGGTTGCCGCCGACTCGTGATCAACAGCGGGCGCACGAGAACCTCGTGTCGACCGCCGACACAAGGGCCCCTAGTTCTCCAGCCCTTCGAGCCGCGCCCGGTCGACCTCGTCGAGCATCTTCGGGAGCAGCGCGTGCAGCAGGCGGAAGGTCTGGGCGGCGTCGGCGAGGCGGCGGCCCGAGGGCGTGTCGGAGCCGAGGACGTCGGCGCCCTCCTGCATCTTGTTGCTCCACACCTTCAGGACCTCGTCGCGCCTGCGCAGCATCGAGCTGAACGGCTCCGCGTAGAGGCGGAACACGTCCCGGCGCGAGCCCGGGTCGCGGTCCCGGCGGACCATGTCGGTCTGGATCAGGTAGCGCACGGCCCCGGAGATGGCCGCCGGACTGGCCTGCAACGCCTCGGCGAGGTCGGCCGCGGTGAGGCCGTCGGCGTCGCTGGACATCAGCGCGCCGAAGACGCGGGCGGGCATGCGCGGCATCCCCGACTCGAAGAACTGGGAGGCGAGGCTTTCCCGGAACTCCGCGGCCTTCTCTTCCCGTTCGCTGGACGTCGGCGTCGTTTCTGGCATTTCGCCCCCTCGTCTCTTGAAACCCTGGCAAGGTTAGCCGTCGAAGTGATCTTGACGGGATTTTGACGCGTCACAACTTTCACAAATTTGTGAATCCAGTGTAGCGTGGATTGCATGGATACAGCCATTTCCGTATCAGGAGTGCACAAGCGCTTCGGTCGCACACACGCTCTCGACGGCCTCGACCTCTCTGTCGCGACCGGGGAGGTCCACGGCTTCCTAGGCCCGAACGGCGCCGGGAAGTCGACCACGATCCGCGTCCTGCTCGGCCTGCTGCGCGCCGACTCCGGCACGGCGACCCTGCTCGGTGGCGATCCATGGCGTGACGCCACGACCCTCCACCGGCGGCTCGCGTACGTGTCCGGCGACGTCACCCTCTGGCCGGGCCTCTCCGGCGGGGAGATCATCGACCTCCTCGGCCGCCTCCGCGGCGGCCTCAACAAGAAGCGCCGCGACGAGCTCGTCGAACGCTTCGAACTCGACCCGCGCAAGAAGGCGCGCACCTACTCCAAGGGCAACCGGCAGAAAGTCGGCCTCATCGCCGCCCTCGCCTCCGACGTGGAGCTGCTCCTGCTCGACGAGCCGACCTCCGGCCTGGACCCGCTCATGGAGGCGATCTTCCAGGACTGCATCAAGGAGGAGAGCCAGAGCGGCCGCACCGTCCTGCTCTCCAGCCACATCCTGGCCGAGGTCGAGTCGCTCTGCGACCGCGTCAGCATCATCCGCAACGGCAAGACGGTGGAGACCGGAACCCTGTCCGAGCTGCGGCACCTGACCCGCACCTCCATCGCCGCCGAACTCGCGAGCGCCCCGACCGGCCTGGAGAGCCTGTCCGGCGTGCACGACCTGGCCGTCGACGGCAACAACGTCAAGTTCGAGGTCGACACCCACGAGCTCGACGCCGCTCTCAAGGCCGTCACCTCCTTCGGCGTGCGCAGCCTGACCAGCCAGCCCCCGACCCTCGAAGAGCTGTTCCTGCGGCACTACGAGGACGAGCTCAACGGGGGGCGGACGGCATGACGGCTCTAGCGGGCACCGGCTCCCTGATCCGGCTCGCGCTGCGCCGCGACCGCTGGCTGCTGCCCATCTGGCTCCTGCTCTTCATCGTCATCGTGCAGTCCTCGGCCTCGGCCTGGGGCGCCCTCTACGACACGCCCGAGGAGCGTGCCTCGATCATCGGGCAGATCGGCACGAACCCGACCTTCAAGGCCCTCTACGGGGTCAACTACGGCGACTCCGCCGACGCCCTGTTCGCCTGGCGCTACGGCGCCACGATCGGCGTGTTCGTCGCACTGATGAGCCTGCTGATCGTCACCCGGCACACCCGCGCCGAAGAGGAGAGCGGCCGCCTGGAACTGGTCAGCGCCGGCGTCGTCGGGCGGCTCGCGCCGCTCACGTCGAGCCTGATCGTGGTCTACGGCGCCAACATCGTCCTGGCCGCAGCGGTGACCGGGATCCTCACCGGCGCCGGTTTCGAGGGCGCGGGCTCGCTCGCGTTCGGGCTCGGCCTGGCGCTGTCGGGCATACTCTTCGCGACGATCGCCGGACTCACCTCCCAGGTCACCGAGTCGGCCCGCTTCGCCAACGCGCTCGCGGGGATCGTCCTCGGCGCCACCTACCTCCTGCGGGCACTGGGCGACACCTCCGAAGGCGTCGGCTGGCTGTCCTGGTTCTCCCCGACCGGCTGGTCCGCGCGCCTCAAGCCCTTCGCGGGCGAGCAGTGGTGGGTCGCCGGGCTGTTCCTCGGCGTGACCCTCGTGTTCGGCGTGGTCGCCTACGTCCTCAACCTCCGCCGCGACTTCGGCGCCGGCCTCGTCGCGCCGAAACCCGGCCCGGCGCGGGCCTCGGCGAGCCTGAGCACGCCGCTCGCCCTGGCGTGGCGGCTCCAGCGCGGGCTCCTCTACGGCTGGATCGCCGGGTTCGTCTTCCTCGGCGCGATCTTCGGAGGCGTCGCCAACGGCATCAACGACATCTTCGGGTCCAACCCGGAGATGGAGGAGGTCATCCGCAAGCTCGGCCAGGGCACCCTCGTCGAGGTCTACATGGACCTCGTCATGGGCATGGTCGCGCTGATCGCCTCGGTCTACTCGATCCAGGCGGCACTGCGGCTGCGTTCGGAGGAGACCGGCCTGCTCGCCGAACCGGTGCTGGCCACCGCGGTCGGCCGAGTGAAGTGGGCGGTCAGCCACCTCGTCTTCGCGGTCCTCGGACCGGCGCTCCTGCTGCTCGTCGGCGGGACCGTCATGGGCCTGATCTACGGGCTCGCGATCGACGACGTGAGCGGCCAGGTCGGGACGAGCGTGCGCAGTTCTCTTGTGCAGCTGCCCGCGGTGTGGGTCCTGACCGGCTTCGCGCTGCTGCTCTTCGGGTTCCTGCCGCGGCTCATCGCGGCGGCCTGGGCGGCGCTGGTGGTGTTCGTGCTGCTCGGTCAGCTCGGGCCGATCCTGGAGCTGTCGCAGGGCGCGATGGACGTCTCGCCCTTCACACACATCCCCAGGACGGGTGGGGAGGCGTTCACCGCCACCCCGCTCATCTGGCTGGTCGGCATCTCGGTGGTGCTGTGCGCGGCGGGCCTCTACGGGTTCCGGCGGCGCGACCTGGCCACGGCCGGATAGGAACTCCCCGGCGGGCGTGTCGGCCCGCCGGGGAACAAGCGGCTCACCTGCATCCCCCACCGCAGGTGAGCCGCCCCTCTATGCCGTGAGGTCGTAGACGGTGACTCCGCCGACGGTGACGGCCGTGTAGTTCTCCGCGACCCAGGCGGCGATCTCGGAGGTCGTGCCACCACCGGGACCGCCGCCCCGCTCACCGCCGCCGACGAAGTAGTGCACGCGGCCGTCGGTGACGTACTGCTGGAATTCCGCCAGCGTCGGCGCCGGGTCGCTGCCGTTGAACCCGCCGAGCGCCATGACCGGCTCGCCCGAGGCGAGCTGGTAGCCGGCGGCGTTCTGCGAGCCGACGGTCGCCGCGGCCCAGTCGTAGCCGGCGTCGGCCTGGAGGAGGGCGACCAGTTCGTCGCTCGCGGCCGTGCCGTTGAGCAGGCCGCTCATGCCGCCGGGCTGGCCGCCGCCGTTGTTGTTGCCGCCACCGGGATTGCCCGTGCCGGGTGCGCCTCCGCCGTTCGGCGGACCGCCGTTGGTGTTCCCGCCGGGGCCTCCCATGGGATTGCCCCCACCGTTGTTGTTGCCGCCTCCGGGAGGCGTGCCGCGGTTGCCCCCGCCGGGCCCTCCGCCGCCACCGGGCATGCCACCGCCGCCGGTGCTCGGGCCGGCCGTGACGATCGAGCCGGTGTGCGCGGTCCCGATGGTGTCGACGGCGTAGGCGGCCGGTCCGGCCAGCGCGACGACGATCGCCAGCAGCGCCGTCGCCCGGAGCGCGAGCGCGGGGATCCGCCGGTTGAGCAGGAGGCCGACGGCGGCGACGGCTCCACCGGCGACGATCGCCCAGCGCAGCCAGGGCAGGAAGTCGGCCGAGCGGGTGAGCAGGACGTAGGACCAGCCCGCGGTCACCGCGACGGTGACGGCGAGGAGGATCGCGCCGACGACGTGCCGCCGGATGCGCCAGAGCTTCTGAGCGCCCATGCCGGTCAGCGCGGCGATCGCGGGTGCGAGGGCGACGGTGTAGTAGGCGTGGAAGATCCCGGCCATGAGGCTGAAGGTGAGGCCGGTCGAGACCAGCCAGGAGCCCCAGACGAGGTAGGCGGCGCGGGTCGGGTCGGTGCGGGACGCCTTGCGGCCCAGCCAGAGTCCGACGGCGAGCGCGATGAGCGCGGTCGGGATGAGCCAGGCGATCTGCCCGCCGATCTCGCTGCCGAAGAGGCGGCCGATGCCGGTCTCGCCCCAGCCTCCGCCGCCGCCGACGCTGCCGGTCTCGTCGCCGCTGATGCGGCCGAGCCCGTTGTAGCCGAAGGTGAGTTCGAGGAAGCTGTTGGTCTGCGAGCCGCCGATGTAGGGGCGGGCCGAGGCGGGGACGAGCTCGACGACGGCGACCCACCAGCCGCCGGTGACGAGCATGGTGAGCCCGGCGAGGCAGAGCTGCCAGAGCCGCCTGCGGAAGCGCGTCGGGGCGACGACGAGGTAGATGATCGCGAAGCCCGGCAGGATCAGGAACGCCTGGAGTGTCTTGGTGAGGAACGCGAAACCGAAGCAGGCGCCGGCCAGGACGAGCCACCACGTGCCCGCGCGCTCGACCGCACGCAGCACGGCGTAGGCGGCGACCGCGAGGAGCAGGACGAGCAGCGCGTCGGGGTTGTTGAAGCGGAACATCAGGGCCGCGACCGGGGTCAGCGCCATGGCCGCACCGGCGATGAGCGCGGCGTACGGACTGAACCGCCGCCGCACGGAGGCGTAGACGACCGCGACGGTCCCCACGCCCATGAGCGCCTGCGGGATGAGGATGCTCCACGAGCTGAGACCGAAGACCCGCACCGACAGCGCCATCACCCACAGCGACGCCGGGGGCTTGTCGACGGTGATGAGGCTGGAGGCGTCGGAGGAGCCGTAGAAGAAGGCCTTCCAGCTCGCCGAACCGGCCTGCGCGGCCGCGGAGTAGAAGGAGTTCGCCCACCCGCTCGCGCTCAGGCCCCAGATGTAGGCGACCGCGGTGGCGACCAGGAGCACGGCGAGCGCCGGGCGCTCCCAGTTCCTCTTCGTCGTGCGCCGGACTTCGACGGGTGCCGGCGTCTCCTGGGTGATCACGTTGCTTTCCTTTCGCTGGCGAAGATCCACGACCGGAAGAGCAGGAAGCGGACCAGCGTCGCGGCCAGGTTGGCGGCGACGAGTGCGGCGACCTGGACGGCGTGGCCGGCGGCGGGCGCGACGGCGTCGAGGACGGTCAGGCTCGCGGTCGTCAGGGCGAGGCCGATGAGGAACACGGCGAGGCCCTGCGCCTGGTGTCTGGCCGCGCCGGTGCGGCCGCGCACGCCGAAGGTGAGGCGGCGGTTGAGGGCGGTGTTGGCGACCGCCGAGAGGAGCAGCGCGATGAAGTTCGCGGCGAGCGCGGGTAGTACGACGCGCAGGCCCAGGTAGACGCCGAGGTAGAAGACGGTGGAGAGGACGCCGACGATGCAGAAGCCCGCGAGTTGCCGCGCGAGGCCGCGCGGGACGCCGGGGACCTCGGCCCTGCGCAGTTCGCCCGGCCGCAGGCGGCCGGTGGCCAGCGCCGCGCCGACGCGGGCGATGCCCTTGAGGTCGGCGACGGCCGTCGCGACGACGTCGACAGTGGAGTCGGGGTCGTCGGTCCAGTCGACGGGGACCTCGTGGATGCGCAGGCCCGCGCGTTCGGCGATGACGAGGAGTTCGGTGTCGAAGAACCAGCCGTGGTCGCGGACCATGGGCAGGAGGCGCTCGGCCACGTCGGCGCGGATCGCCTTGAAGCCGCACTGCGCGTCGCTGAAGCGCACGGCGAGCGTCCCGCGCAGGATGAGGTTGTAGGCGCGCGAGATGAACTCCCGGCGCGGCCCGCGCACGACGCGGGCCCCGCGCGCCAGCCTGGTGCCGATGGCGATGTCGGAGTGACCGGAGATCAAGGGCGCCACCAGGGGGAGTAGTGCGGAGAGGTCGGTGGAGAGGTCGACGTCCATGTACGCCAGCACCGGCGCCGGCGACTCCAGCCACGTCGACCGCAGGGCGCGCCCGCGGCCCTTCAGGTCGAGCCGCACGGCGTGCACCTCGTCGAGCACCGACGCAAGCCGGTCGGCGATCACACCGGTGCGGTCGGTACTCGCGTTGTCGGCGATCGTGATGCGATACGGATAGGGGAAGTGCACGCCCAAGTGCGCCCGCAACCGCCGCACGCAGCGCTCAAGATCGCGCTCCTCGTTGTACACCGGAATCACGACGTCCAAGACCGGCCCACGGCCGACCGCGAACGCCCGCCGCTCGGGCAGCACGCCCGCGTCAGTAGCAGAAACTGCAGCCATGCCGTCGACGTTGTCGCGCCCACCTCGACGTCCCCTCGACGCGACCTCAGGCCCACCTGGGACCCACCCCAGGGGTATCGGGATGACCGCACCGAGAGGCATCCGGTACAGTGATGCAGCGCCTGCGCGATTAGCTCAGCGGGAGAGCACTTCGTTCACACCGAAGGGGTCACTGGTTCGATCCCAGTATCGCGCACCACGTTAAGGCAGGTCAGAGGCCGGTTTCCCAGGTTTGGGGGACCGGCTTCAAGATCATCTGACCCTCATTTGGCCCTGGATCCGGCCCCATCGGCCATCACTGAACGGTCGGGATCGTTATGGTCTTGTGATCTCTGAGATGGGCCTCTTGGGTTCCCGAGTGCGGATGGATCAGGGATGTCGGGTATCCGCAGATCGCCTTGGCATGGCTGCGGTCTACTTGCGACGATCCGACGATGAAACGCGCGCGTGCCATCGAGCTGGTCGAGGAGCTGCTCGGCACCTCACCGCGGTCGCCGACATCCTCAACCGGCCTGGCCCCTGGTCACCGGACATCCTGGACGACATCGCCGAGATCATCACCGTCGCCGGATACGAGATCCTCGACAACGCCGACTAGGACGTGTCCTGGTGATCGACTTGTGGTGTCCTCACGGCGCCTGTATGCGGCCTCGATACACGCTGGTTCAGGGGCAGTTGGTGATGGTTCCTTGGTGTCGGTGCCGTCGCCGCCGTTGATGGTGCCGGTGTTGCCGGGTCCGCCGGTCCCTTCGGCGATCAGGATGCTCGCGCCGGGGCCGCCGCCGAGGACGCGGATGGTGTCGATGCCCTGCCCGCTGTCTTCGCCGAGGATCGAGCCGCTGTTGCCGGCGCCACCTGTGGGTGATGTCGGTCCGAACCTGCCGCCGTTGCCGCCGATGGCGGTGATGGTGTCACCGCCTCCGCCGTCGCTGCCTCCGGCGGCGTCGTCGCCGTAGATCTTGCCGGTGTTGCCGTCCCAGTCTGGCTGGCCTGCCGAGCCTCCGGCACCGGTGACGGTGATGGGGAATGGCCGGTTTCCGGGCCTTGACAGTCTCGTTTCAGGCTCGATAATGGGAGCGCTCCCACACCTTCGATCTGGAGTGATCCCCATGAAACGGTGGTCTACGAACCTCGCTGCGGCCGCAGTCCTGGTGACAACGGCTACGGGCTTATACGCGCCGAGTGCGGCGCATGCGGCGGCCGGCTGCTCGGTCACATATCAGAATCCGAGTACATGGCAGTCCTCGCCGACATCCGGCGGCTTCACCACTGCCGTGGCCATCACGAACCTCGGTGCCCCCGTCACGCACTGGACCCTGACGTTCACACTGCCCGGCGGCCACACCCGCACAGGCGGCTGGAACGCGACCTACACCGGCACCACATCGATCACCGCAACTGATGCCGGCTGGAACGGCTCGATCGGCACCGGCCAGACCAACAGCAGTGTCGGCCTCCAGGGCACCTGGACCCGAACGACCCCGGGCACGACCCCGCCGAGCCCCTTCCCGCAGCCGGTCGACTTCGCCCTCAACGGCGTGGCCTGCACGTCCTCGCCGGGTGGGAACCTGCCACCGAGCCTGAGCCTGAGCAGCCCGACCAGCGGGCAGTCGTATGCGGCACCGGCCACGGTCAACTTCGCCGCCACGGCCGCCGACCCCGACGGCACGGTGGCCCGGGTCGACTTCCTCAGTGGCTCATCCGTCGTCGGTTCCGACACCACGTCGCCTTACACGTTCGCCTGGCAGAACGTGGCGGCGGGAACCTACTCGGTGAGCGCCCGTGCCGTCGATGACCTCGGCGCCACCACGACGACATCCCCGATCCCCATCACGGTAGGCACGGGCTCCGGCGCCGCCGCCCCCGCACTGCACATCTCGGGCAACAAGCTGCTCACCGCCGCCGGCGCGACGTACCGGCTGCTCGGCGTCAACCGGGCCAGCGCCGAGTTCGCCTGCGTGCAGGGCAAGGGCATGTGGGACAGCCCGACGCCAAACCAGGCGAGCGTCGACGCGATGAAGACGTGGAACATTCACGCGGTCCGTATCCCGCTCAACGAGGACTGCTGGCTGGGCACCTTCGGCACGCCCAGTGGCGCCCCCTACCAGCAGGAAGTCAAGGCCTACGCCGAGCTGCTGGTCGCCAACGGCATCACCCCGATCGTGGAGATGCACTGGAACCACGGCGTCTACACCGGCACGGCCTCGGCCTGCGCCGACGCCAACGCGACCTGCCAGAAACCGATGCCGGACGCCCAGTACGCACCGACGTTCTGGACCCAGGTGGCGACCATGTTCAAGGGCAACAACGCGGTCGTCTTCGACCTGTTCAACGAGCCCTACCCCGACGCGGCCAACAACTGGACCGACGCCACCGCGGCGTGGACCTGCCTGCGTGACGGCGGCACGTGCACCGGCATCGGCTACCAGGTCGCCGGCATGCAGAGCCTGGTCAACGCGGTGCGCGCCACCGGCGCGACCAACGTCATCATGGTCGCGGGCCTGACCTGGACCAACGATCTGACACAGTGGCCGGCTTACAAGCCGGTCGACCCTGCGGGCAACATCATGGCCTCCTGGCACTCGTACAACTTCAACGGCTGTGTGACCGTCGCCTGCTGGGACAGCCAGATCGGCACCGTCGCCGCGCAGGTACCGGTCGTCGCCGGGGAAATCGGCCAGGACTCGTGCGCCCACGACTACATCGACCAGGTGATGAACTGGGCCGACGCGCACGGCGTCGGATACCTGGCGTGGACCTGGAATCCGTGGGGCTGCACCGGAGGCAACGTGCTGATCACCGACTACAACGGGACGCCCACCGCCGGGTTCGGCGAGGGCTTCAAGGCACACCTGCTGACCCAGAACCCGTAGCCCGCGGGGTGCGCCAAGCCCACTGCCGGGCCTACAGTCCAAGACTTCGGCAGTGGGCCCGACGCACGCCGACCGCGTTCGACCTCGGTG
>Ga0307515_10015067_pt1 | contig 14279 bp, 6 predicted proteins | sample 17_EM_MG_FD_194513 | JGI IMG/M metagenome (GOLD analysis project Ga0307515, IMG submission 194513) | Populus trichocarpa ectomycorrhiza microbial communities from riparian zone in the Pacific Northwest, United States - 17_EM | ecosystem: Host-associated > Plants > Roots > Unclassified | place...
ATAATAAGGTAGTACTAAGAATGCCTTAGTTACAGAAATACAATCTAAAGATTAATTAAATTATAGGTTAGGTTAATATCTAAGATACTTAACGCTATAAGATATAATAATAAGCTAAGTTAGTATAGTACTAAGTAGGGGCGACCTATAAAGAAATAGAAAAAGGGCTAAGCTATATACTAAAGAGATACTATAAGTATAGTAAGAAACTATAGTTACTAAAAAGTAAGAAGCTGTTAGAGTATATAGCATAGGACTATAAAATAGAATTAGAACTAAAAATAAGTCTAAGGTTCTTTCTAATCTATAAGCTTACTAAAGAAGAAGGTAAAGTATTAAAAGAGTTTATTTAGAAAAACCTATAAAAGGGATATATTAAACTATTGCAGTTATTAGCGGGTTATCCAGTACTATTTATACTAAAGAAGAATAGTAAACTAAGGCTATATATTAACTATAGATAGTTAAACAGCATTATTAGGAAGGATAGGTATCCTTTACCCTTAATTAGCGAAATTTAAGACAGAATAGGTAATGTATAAATCTTCATAAAGATAGATCTAAGATGGGTATACCATTAAATTAAAATTAAGAAAGGTAACGAATGGAAGGTAGCCTTTAGGTTAAAAAAAAAGGACTATATAAACTATTAGTTATATAATTTGGGCTTATAAATATACTAGCAACGTTCTAGAAGCGTATTAATAATATATTAGGAGAACACTTAGATAAATTTATTATAGTATATTTTAATATTATTATTATCTACTTAATAACTAAGGAAGAATATAGGGAATATATTAAATCGGTTTTAAAGAGACCATAAAAAGAACAGATACTAGTAGCAATTAAGAAATACAAATTCTTTATTAGAAAGACCGATTTTATTAAATTTATTATTAAATTAAGCCAACTTAGTATAGATCTAAAGAAGATTAAGGCTATAGTAAATTAGTAGAAACTAAAGAACGTTATATAATTAAAATCGTTTCTAGGGTTTTATAATTACTATAGAAGGTTTATAGTATAATAGTTAAAGGATATTAAACTATTAATATAATTAACGAAGAAAGAAGAACTATAGGTATAGAGAGAAAAGTAGCAGAAATTATTTAAAGAAGTTAAGAGGTTGTTTACCTAGGAGCTAGTTCTTAAGATCTATTAACTAGGACTAGAGACGGTTATAGAAATAAATATATTAGACTTTATACTAAGGGTATACTTTATAAAGAAATATTAAAATAGATAGCACCTAGTGGTATACTATAGTTGGAAGATAATACTACTAGAGTTAAACTATAACATCTATAACAAGGAGTTATTAGGTATAGTTATAGTATTAAAGAAATAAAGAGCATTCTTATAAGGTATAAAAAAAACTATTTATAGTTAAGATAGATTATAAAAACCTAATAGGATTTCTAATAATAAAGGAACTTAATTAAAGATAAGTTAGATGGGTAGAGATACTTATAGAATACTATTTTAAGATTTAGTATACTAAGGGTATAGACAATATATAAGCAGACGCTTTAAGTTAAAAGGCTAAATTATAAAATAATAAGAAGCCATTAGGGGCTTTACTATAAAAAGACATAGATTAATTAGGTATAATTATCTAAAGATTATAATAACCTAAAAAGGACTAGATAGAGTTTATAAAATACTAAAAAGCTTTTAGGTATAAAGAATTCTAAAAGTATAGCTAGAAGATTTATAAACAGATATATACAAAAATTGGGAAGTAAAGTATATCCTAAGAAGCATAGCAGAACAATTTATAAAAGAATTTTATAAAAAATTAACTTAAGGATATAATAGAGCTACGGGCTTAGTATTAAGACTTTAGAAGGAGTATATTATTAATAGAATTTAGGGCTTAGCGTAAAAAGTTATAAGAGAATATTTAGATTGCTAAAGAAATAAACTAATAAGGTATAAGCTATATAGAGGGCTACAACCTATTAAAATACTAGAGAGACTATAGGAGGTTATATTATAGGACTTTATTATTAAGTTATTAAAATTAAAAGATCCTATTACCGGACAAGATTATAACGCGATCTTAGTAATAGTAGATAAGCTTATAAAGTAGGGATACTTTATAGTATATATAGAAGAAATATTAGTAAAAGATATCGCTAAAATTTATATTAAAGAAGTATTTATAAGATACGGAGCACTAAGTAAGATTATATCGGACAGGGATCTAAGATTCGTAGCAGCATTTTAAAAGGTATTCTTAGCGGAACAAGGAATTAAAGCAGTAACTTTTACTATATATTATTTACAGACAGACGGCTAAATGGAAAGACTAAATTAGACACTAAAGTAGTATCTAAGGCATTATATTAATCACGTATAGAATAATTAGGTATTATTATTACTAATTATATAGTTTATATATAATATAACACCTTAAAAAGGAATAGGTATATTACTATTTAAGGCAAATTACGGATATAAGCTAAGAATATCGTTATTACTATAATAAGTAAAGAAAACAAGTAGTAGAGCTAAAAAAAGAATAAAGACATTAATAAATCTTTATATAGACCTTATGGAATTAGTAAAGAAAGTATAAGAAAAAATAAAAAAGTACTATAATACTAAGAGATCTAAGGGACTAGATCTTAAGGAGGGAGATAAAGTATAGCTACTATATAAAAATTTCAAGAGTTAACAACTAAGTAAGAAGTTGGACTACGTTAAATTAGGACCTTTTAAAATTATATAGAGAATTTTACTAGTTATATTTAAGTTAAACTTACCAGCTAAGATAAAAATCTACCCTATATAGTATATTACAATGCTAGAGCTAGTATATAGAAATATTAAGCCACTAGTTTATAAAGTAGATATATATAGAGGACAGGAAGAAAACAAATAGCAAGTTTTAAAGATTATTAGTTATAAGGATATTAATAATAAAATATAGTATAAGGTTAAGTAGATAGGCTATAGTAAGACTACCTAGGAACTACTAAAGAATTTAAAGAATACTATAGGAAAGGTACAGAAGTATTAAAAGAAATTAGGTTAGGCAGTATTAATAAAAAAGGATTACTAAAGAATAAGTTACCTAAGGGGGACCTAAGAAGAGTAGTTACTAAACTATTTAGATCTATTTCCTTTTTAGCTAAAAAAGGATTTATTCTTTTATTACTAAGTTCCTATAAACCCTATTTTATAAGCTTCTATTCCTTAAAATAAACCTTTTTATAAACCTTCTTAAGACGGATTAACTAAATAAATGCCACAAGATAAGACTTAAGGGCCCGTTACTAAGCATTAGCAGCCTCCTATTCTGCGTTATAGGAACGGCGTAACTCCGCTAAAGTAATAGATGGTTTATTATTTAGCCGCGTAGCAGTAAATTAAATATAAGACCCTAAAATAAATTAATTAGGGAACTAGACGACTATTAAGAGTAATAGGTTATATATACTTAGCATTAAAGATAAAGTAAACGTTATAGAATAAACAAATATTTGCTTTAGTGCACTCTAAGTAAGAGGATAGTTATTGCGAAAATAGGTTTACTAACGTAATATAAACCAACCCCTCTTTTAAACAGCGAGAATATAAAGATAGTATAATCTTACTAAGAGACAGTATCGCAGCAATAGTGCGAGCTCAACGAGTAGTTAAAGAAGAAGAAATTACTTTAGGTATAATAAGCAACAATATTAACTAAATTAATTAATCGAACATTATACCTCTGGTAAATAACTTAGAAATATTAGGAATCTTTAAGGATAAAGATAAAGAGGAGGGAGATAGTGTTACGGACGCTTTAAGTACAATATTACGACTACTTAGAGAGGAGTTAAAGAAAGCTAGTTAGTTAATATAAGTACGGTCTAGGATAGAGCCGGTAGAGCTATATAACAAGAAATAGTAACTAAAGTTACGTAACGTAATTTATATAATCTATAAAATCTATATAATCCGCGATAAAGTAGATAGAATATATATATATTATATATAAGAAGGATTTTATAGGAGTACGGTTATATATTTAAGGACCCTTAGTCCCTACCTAGATAGTTCCTTCCTTATAGTAATTCTTAGAATACAATTAGAGTTAATCTATTAGGCAACCACTCCACCAGTTATTATTACGTTATTGACTTTAACTTATATCACCTATATACTTAGCCTAATAACGAGCCTATCGTAGTACCTACTACAAGGTTCCGTTACAAAAGTAGTATCCGCAGCCTTACCTAAAAGGAAGGCCTAGGTAGCTAGGTTAACTATATAGCTAAGACACTAAAGGCAATAACGTTTCCGCTACCTCTCTGTTATTTAGGGGTAGAGAGTTCTTAAAATTAAATTAATAGCTATATTATTACTTAACGTATTATTAAGTATAAAATACCCAATTTAACTTCTAATTTAATACTTACTAACTATATTAAGAACTACCTAGGCTATATTAACGCCGCTATGCTCTCCCTTAAGCTGCTATAAGGTAAGAAGTTTTATCTAGTAAGCTTTATCGCGATTAATATAATAGGTAACTATTGCGATAATAGTAAAGTAATTTAGTAACGTCTATAAGTTAAAAGATAGGTATATATTTAAACGAGCTTCTTATAGGTCTTTTTATAGTAACCTCTTCTACTTCTTAAACTCTCTTATTACCTACTTATATACTATATTTTATAAAGGGAGTAACCTTATAAGGCCCTTATTTAGATACTAAATTATTTTAATAAAGTAGATATTTTTAATTTGGTAAAATGTAATATAGTAGTATATAAGCCACCAAATTAGTAAAAGCTTAAAAGCTTTATACTAGGCCTTCTAAATATAATCCTGCTGCAATATAAAGTAGTAAATTAGGCCTATAGCTAAGATCGCTTTACCCTTCTTATTAAGTTAATAAGCCTATCTCTAATAACCTAACACTATTAAACTACTATTAAGCGCTGTTTCTAAATTAGCTGGTATTTATATAAGAGAGTAAAGCAACTTACTAAGAGGCTTATACTTTAGATCCTTCTTTTAATCTAGGTAGTAGCAGCAGTAGTAATATCAAACGCCTATAGCCTCGTAAATAATTATATATCCTTTTCCTTCATCCTATATATACGACGACTTTATATAAGCCTTCGCCTTCTATACAACCTTATTGCTGCGCCTATACCACTAGCTATAGATCTTAATTCTAGTTTACGTAGAAGCCTACTTTAGTAAAGGCTCCGGATCTAGGTTAGACTTAACTTTATAATAGGCAAGAGGCTCTACCGGAGCTTTAATTAGGCTTCGTCTTTTAGCGCTTTTTATATTAACTACTAGAGCCCTAGCTGGCGCGCTTTTAAAAGGCAGTAGGAGCCTTACCCGTAGAACAACTACTACTTATAAGGCTGCCTCTTCCTCTACGGAACGATCAACTAGTTAAAACAACAAAGCCCTCCATTAAATTGGCGATAGGTAGAAATGAGGGTAATAAGGATAAGGCAGTAGGCGACGTAAGAAAGAGGCGACGCATAACACCAAGCTTAACTCTTAAAATAGTATCCGGAAATGAGATGGTAGATCTTAACGATTTAGTGGCTTCGGCTCCCCTATATGGCGTGCGCTCTTACCTAAATCATCACCACTAAAGGCCTATACTAACCCTACTGGTTTAGCTGGTTACCCGGTTAATTAGAGAGCTTCAAAACTAACCAGCTAGAGGCCAATTAAAGCTCCGAACCGGTTGCGATTTTAAAGCTTTTCCAACCAACCAACCAACCAATAAGCGAACCAGACCAGTTACAGCACTGATCTGGGTGGCAACGACAAAGAAACTTAGGCAAGTTTGAGGCAGGATCATCACCTATCATTAATTGCCAACGCATTTACTTAATTCTCATAACTATCGAGCAGGGCAAATGCAAGGATGCAAAGCGATCCGGCACATGTCTATGGTTGACAATGCCACCAGGCTATGAGCTATTTGTTGATACTGCGTCGCTCGTATTCCATAAGTGGTTGATAGGTCTCTATGCCGACAGAAATAAGGTGGACAATCTAAGCATCGGTCTGCGCCAGCACTTTTCTAGCGTTATCGGTGAGACAACATTGAGCCAACGGCCAGGATCTGTAGAACAAGAGAGAGTTATCATAGGCTAGCTGGTATACTGTTGTGATTAGTGAGATGCATTGGTAAAATTGTGTTCCCTTTGGGAATCCTATTGTTCCCGCATTTTCCATTAGCTTTGAGATATCCGCGGTATGAGTGTTACTGAGAAACATCCATCAATTCGTAAGTGCAGGAAGAAAAATCTCAGAGCAGTGAAACTTATTTTTCGTTAAAAAAAAAAAAGCGGCGCAGCTACATCAAGCTCATGTGCCGTCCGCTGAATTGTCAGAATGATAATGAGTAACCTTGACGATAGGAATGCTACAACTACTATTGCAATATGCGCTATTCTGTAGGCCGTTCTCTCCATTCCATATTAATAGCCTGATCTGATCTAGTCTAATATTTCTCCAGGCCACCTGCTGGAAACCCTCCACTATCTACAGAAGTTAAAGATGGGATTTCCAGATAGCAGCCTGTCGCCTCTGCCTTAATCGAGGAAGACGCCGTATCCCCTGTATTTGAGTTATCCTGAAGTGGGCTCTTACCTCCGCAGTGCTCATAGGAGAATGCGCTGTTCCAGAAGGTACCGTGATAATACCCAGCACTTCTTCCTAGTTGGAGACGGCAAGTACAAGGATACAACGGATTATGGATAAACACAATGGAAGGCCAGGAGCCTGTAGACGTGCTAAGACTTACGGATATCTGTGTATGCCCCTTACAGTGGGTGGAGGAATATATGACTGTAATTTTACAGATGCTATAGGATTCTATTCATTTCAGCGTAGAATCCATAGATCCTTCATTAAACTGGACACAAAGCCCAACAGGCAGTTGAAGTACTTAAGGATTCAAGTCTTCTCCGGGCAGAATCAGTGGGCAACCCTTTGGTCACTGAGCCAACTCACATCTTCAGGCAAACGTGCCTTATATAAGCTTAACGTATCAGCCAGTGCCTCTCTTCCCATCAATGCACTCCCAAATCTCACTGGTTCGCAATGTAACCACTAACCTATGTCTCTGCACGTTGGTAGTGCGTCGAGGCATCTTGTTCCTTTTTTTATTTATATCCATTGTGCTATACTACGTACAATACTACGCATGCAGCCTCTAGGCTATAGCGCTATAGTTCTATATATAAATCCTTTCTAGGCAGCTTAATATGTGCTAGTAGCTATATCCTAGTAGTATACAAACCCCTAAACTAAGGGTTTACCGCTTCTTAATAAAATACTAGGTTGCTAATAACTATTAGGTAGTAAAGAAACAGTAGAAAAACGGTAAAAATAGAAATCCTAACGCCTATCCCTATCCCTTCTATGATTTTATTTCTGTCCTTTTGCTTTCTATTATCTATCTACTAAAAGTTTAGTAGGAGTTATTACGGACCTTATATTAGCAGTAGTGCAACTACTAAGAAGAGATATGTATGGGTTGGTTAAAATAGTACGGAAGGCGCTAGAACCGATTAAGCTATAGAATAAGGGGTAGCTAAGTTATATAGCTAGTTATATTATAAGTTCGGAATATAGGAATATAGAAACGTAAGGACGTATAGGACGTACTAATATACTAATATATATGGTATATTTCTTAGGCATAGTATTATATATTTAAAGGACTACAGTTCCTACCTAAATAGTTCTCTTTTTTATAGTAAATCTTAGAATATAATTAGAGTTAATCTGTTAGGCAACCTACTTTACCAGTTATATTTATATTATTAACTTTTTGTTTACCTATATACCTAGCCTATTAATAGGTTTATCGCAGTATTTCCTATAAGGCTTTATTATACATTTACTACGTAGTTATAGTATTAATAAAGTTAAATAATATGCTACCTAAAGTAGTAGTTATAATACTATCTATAGTAGTAACTACTTTAGGGTCTAGAGAGGATACCAATAATTAGGTACTACTCTAGCAACTATAAGGTATAAAGAGGGAGAAGATTAAGATACTATTAATTAAAAGATTCTTAGAAAAAAATATAAGCTAAAGGGATTCCTTATATAAATAAAGCTAAAGATTTTATATAAGGGAACTACGCTAGCGGAACTAGTAGACTATATGGCGTTTATAGGACTATTCTTAACGGGCAAGGCATTAAAGTAGTTTAAACTTTATCTTACGAAAATATAGGCTAATAGATTAGTAACTACTAACCTAAAGGCACGGTATATATTCTTAAGCTAAAAAGGATTTATTAGTAGACTAACGCAGATATATAGAGCTCTGGAATTAATAGCAACGGCTAAAAGGAAACTATATTAACTTATATAGAAGGGATTAGTAATGGACTATATAACGTAGTTTTATAATAGCTATAGGTACTATTATAAAGTACCCTTTCTATTTACTAAGTAGTAGAGCTACGCTAACTATATAGCATAGGACCACTAAATTTAAAAGTACATATACTAAATCTTTAGAGATAAGTCTCTTTAACTAACTAATTAATACCATAACTGCATTTAATAGCCTAAGAGTAAATATAGACGTAATGCGTTAGTAATATAGAGGATTATAAAAAAGGATTATAAGAAAGAATTAGACTATATTTTAATAGTTAAGGATAACGGTAAGCTAAGGCTCTATATATTAAATTCTATACTAAAAGATTTTATGGAACTATACTGGGAATATTAAATTACCTATAATACTCGCGATTAATTATAGACTGGTATAAAGGCTCAGAAGTAAAGTTATATAAAAATCTTTAGGTTAACCTAGGTAGTTACTAGTACGCTTTTAGTAGGCTTTAATAGGTTTCCTAGTAATCTTTATATCTTTTCTTTAGTTATATTTTTTCCTTAGTAAGGGTTTTTAGGAGTTTAAAGTAGGGGTTAGATAGATAGATAATATATAGTAGTATACTAATATCTATCTAAACCCCTTCTGGGACGAGCCTTTATAATTTCCCTTTACTATAAGGTAATAGCGATTAGGGGCTAACTATAAGAAGGGGGGGGGAGGGGGGGGTCTGTAACTGAAACGGGGGTAGTAGTACAACCGGTATAGGAACAAGAATAGGGTAATAGGCTAAATTCAACCTGAATCGACAGTTTATCACACTATATCTATTTCTTTGTAACTCTATATCCAGAAAACATAAATTAACTAAAATTAAAAAGATTAACGATTCTACTAGAATTTGTTTAGCCATTATTTTTATTTAAACATCATTAAAAAAACGATCCATATCTTAACCCATTTCAATTTCCCCCTCCCCAACACCTCTCCCCCATCCCCTTCCCCTTCCCTCCCACACAATAAGCGGCGTAAACCCACAAGCCTCAACAGCATCATTCGGCGTCCCACCCGCAGATTTGATAGACCCAACCTCAGATATCGAGATAGCGCCATTATCATCATTCAGGATCTTCCACTCGGTCGACAGCGGACTAGTTTTGGCGCCGGTCGCTGTCCTCGGGGAAAGAATCAACTGGCTCTCAGGGAACTTCCCAAAGGACGAAGAAGCCGCTAGCCCGAAGAGATTCATGGGGTCGCAGATATCGACGATTAGACCATCGCGGAAGTGCTGGATTAGGAGGTAGTAGAGCATGAAGAGGTTCATGAGGAGGACGGATAGAAAGACGCTGATGTAGAGTTTTTTGTAGATGGCGTCGCCGCCGGAGATGAAGAGGGCGGGGTGGAGTTGGGCGGGGAAGGATTCGGGGGTTCCTGGGGTGGTGGTGAAGTTTTTGGAGGGGGGCTGTTGGGGGTTAGTGGTGTGTTGTAGTATATAGGGTGGAGGGATGGATGGATGGAGAGGAAGTTTCCTTACATCGGGAATAGAGAAAGGCGAACCTTGGGCGGCTAGTAAGAGAGAAGGCATCAATATGGCGCCTAAAGCTTCCGCCAGGCTAGGCTGATTCGGCTGCAAACTTGCATTCGTGAGCATTAGTCGAGACATAAATGATGGGTTATCGCCCGTTGAATCGAGTTCCCCAAGATTCAGGCCTACGGACGTAGCGGCGAGAGAGCCGACTGCAACCCAATCAAGACTTATGGTGTCCACTTTCGATGTATCTCGCTTATGGTATGACATCTTGTTGTTCTTGTCGGCACAGTGCGCAGTCATGACACTCGCGTTTCCGGCGACGGCGAGCTCGGTGGAGCAGTCGGCGAGTAGGCCTGCTTGCATCGAGCAGACGAAGTAATTCTTGGTTGTGATACCGGAATTCCCGAGCAGGTATATGGAGTCTCTGCCGTAGTTGTTATACACATCGGGCCAGATTGTTCTGTTCAGGATCTAAGTGCATCCCGTAGTCAGCGCTATGTTAGAGGCTACTCAAATCTTCAGCTTACCGTTTGATGTGGAGATGGGTATCTATAAAACACTGCACCGCTTTTAGACCATGAAATTATTTCTAATAGGAAGGATCTTACTCGGTCGTGTTTTGTTTTCGCTCCAATCGAAAATACCATCCAATGGTGTCTTTACCGAAGCAAACTCATCCCAGTCAAAAGCGTTGACAAAATAGGTATCTGAGCCTTCAGATTTCAAGTCAGCCGTCACATTCATTGATCCTTTATTTTGTGACACTTGATATTCATAAACAAGACCTCCGATTTCAGCTCGATCGGCGCTGGCACAAAGAACGTTGAGGAAGGGGCTTGGGACCGATGCCTGAAGTTTGTAACGCCCAACACCGCCATCGAATTCCTAGAAGCACTCAGTAGTCAGATTTGAACATTTGATAGGTAAAATTCGGACTTCATACACCAGGTTGTGGGATTGACTTTGTCGAGGATCTTGCCGCATGTAAGACTCCTGGGTGAGGGAGGGCCAGTGTGATGTTGTCTACAACTCTCCCAAACTTGTCAAATGTATCTTGCATGTTGATGCTTTGAACCCAAGAACTGTTCAACTGACACTGCAAAAGCGTCTTTCTGTCCAGGATAGACGGTGCACGTCTCTCCAACTGTTCTATACTCCCATTGTGGTTTTCTCCTATGTCCTGCCACTGCTCCAAGTAGCTGCTATATGAATCGCTTCCTTTAGAGGAGTATAGTATACCCAAGGAGCTTCTGGCATCGGGCTGTACAGGATTTCTGCTAGCATCTTCTATGTACCACTCGTTTGCGAATGACGTTTTCACCGTACCGGTAACGGTTATATGTCGAGGGCCAACATCTCGTAATACCGGTTGAACTACTTCACATAAATTACAACTCGATTTGAGAGGATACGCCTACCTAAGCTGTTTGATGCGGTCCCATAGAGCGTTGTGGCAATAGCCGCTACCAGAACATACCACCCCAAGAATGACTTGGTCCCAAGTTCAAGCACCTTCCCATCCCCAACCATACTACCGGGATCGATAATCCAGTCTCTCATACAAATCTGATCGAGACTTACTCCACGGGGTACATTCCTGTTGATCGAACGCCTTGTAAGGACCTGGCCGAGGAATAGGACACAAATGGATCCAAAGCTAATCTCAATCACTTTGGCAGTGATAGAGGCTACTTGTTTTGCAAGAAAAGGATCGCGTATACTGTCCCAGACGGGGCTCCAAACGGCGATGGCGAAGTAAGCTCCAGAAAGTAAGGTAGAAAGCAAGGATATGGCCAAGTATTTCCAAAAGCTGCTCTTTGGTCTACCCGGGAGGGGGCCTGACTCTGTTAGCAATATAAAACGTAGCAAATACCACGATACAACTAACTCTCTTGGGACGCAATCGAGGCTGGAGAATGTGTGCGACCGATAATAGTGTGATCTGGTGTATTATTCCTCGTCCCTGGATATTGTTCGCTCGCTTCAACCTCTGTCTTCGTATTAATGCCTCGAATGCCCAAACCAGCGGATCGAACTGAATGAGATTCAGGCTGGTTCGATGCCACATTAGTCTGTTCTTCAGGCTCCACACTGACTCTTATGATCGGAGAAGTCATTTTCTTAAAAGAGTGCTGTTAAGACGTGCTCAAAAAGCAGCACTTGAAATTTGCTGGGCTGAACTTTCATTTTGAGCTCCGGGACCGAGTAATTTTCACCTGCAGGAGCCGCAGCCCTCAATGTTCAGCTTATGGCAGTGCCTCTGCAAACGGATATGTTCTGGCCCCCAAATCTGCAGTTCGTGCATGCCAAGGTTGGTGGAGATCACTCGAAGACCATTCCCAATCCTCAAGAAAGCGCCCAAGAGGCTATGCTACAGACTGCGGTTTTAATACGATATGCAACTTCCTTTTCTTTCCTGGATTTTCTTGGATTTTCTGGAAAAGTATCTTAAAGGTCTTAAAATAAAATCACGTCCACATTTTGCCTTCTTTTCAATGTGTGTAAAGGTTGTACAGAATGTCGTAAAATTCCCAGCCTTACGGTAAGGCTGCCTCCATTTCTCACCTTTATTTCTCAGGTTTGTTGTCTTCCATGGTCGAAGCACAGCCCGAAAAGAAATTCGAAAGGTGCGTTTACACTATTCAAAGCGGGTCTTTCCATGGAAGAGGCTAGGATCCTGCAGATTGTTCTGTGGGAGAGAACAGCGCGAGACGCACATTGGGATTCTAAGGTGGCGCCGGGGGCTAGATTGCTCAAATCATAGACACTCCGATGAGAAAGATGACTTTAAACGCGACTCTCGAAAGAAAAAGAAGCGGTGAGATAGATATGAATAGAAATTGACGAGAGATGAAGCTAAGATCAAATTACCATAAAAAAAATCCGGTTTCATCCAAAAAAATTAGGCTATGTTGAATTACCGAAGGTGTTGAGAGGAAAATCCAGGTAAGTTGTAAAGCCTGGTTCCTCACCGAGTTTGCAAGCATATGAAATGTTGGTCAAGGAGGGGAAAGTGTAACAGTCTACAGACACTATGCTGAGACACAGGGTTACACCCTGTGTGGTGGCTTCAGCCCACCCTCGTATATCTCGTATATGGGAAATAAGTCAAATCTTACGAGTCATAGACCCTACGGTCAGAGCTCTACATTCATGTATATATTCCACTTGTTTTCCATAGATTTACAATTAAGTCGCTCATTCAATTCTCCCACACTGCACTGTTACAGAAAGGGTGGTTGAGGATTAGAAGTTAGATGCAAAGAAGAAAAAGATAGATCTGCTTCGAGAACTCAGGTCTGGTAAGGTGAGACTGAGGACTTTTGTATGTCGGTAGAAATGAGTTAAGACACGGAAATGGTCAGGTTGCGCTATTCACTTCTTAGTGGAAAGGGTAGCGGTGAGTTTCTTCACTACTTATCCTACGTTATGAGGTCGTCCCATTCCGCAAGCATGGTCACAGGATTTGACCATATCACTCTTAAGTATGCTATACTCAGGGATTAGTAGATGATATGTTTTCACCTAGAAGCAAAATTCTTGGAGTAGAGCACAATGAAATGTCACTGACTTATAATATGTATTGGTGATAGCTAGGGTATGTCAATTTCACAAGAGTGCATTTCCATACTGATCTTTGCGTGGTGAAATATTTCCGGTGTGCTCATTGCTTCTAAGAGGAAACAAAGATAAGATGTTGTTTCGTGCCCTCCGACAGTGATGAAATTCATTTGTGCAATTTCTCTGGCCTGAGAAAGGATCCCGACAACCTGTTTGTCATTGCTGGACAGCAAATATCAGTTCGACATGCTCAAGTGTGTCGCCTAGACCACCTCCTGGCCAGTAGACAGACGAATTCTCCTCTTGAGATCAGTGACCATTCTAGTACGGAGTTCCTTGTTTTCATTCTCGAGTTTGGCAATCGCCTCATTTTGGTAGCAACCTCTATCTCAATTTGATTGGCACTTTTCTTGGCGTTTGCTTAATTTTACTGACAGCTATAAAATTTGCGGACTACTCCACTTTCTCTGCCGCATCAACAAGCTCTTTATTATACCAAAGCCTGATTCTGAGATCGGAAACCAGGTTTCATTTTCTGATTCAGACCTAATTTCCCTTCATCCTCTTTTATTCTAGCAAAAACCAGCCTTTAGTACGCATATCCCACCTTCCCCCACCATGCCTCCGAAAGATAAGCACCCACAGGTCAGTGGTAAGAAGATCAGTGACGATCAACTAAATTTGACGATGTCGTCGAAGATATCTGCTTTGAAAGGGGCAGGCATCATCCCTGGGTACAAGGACCAGACCTGGGATGTTGGAATTACAAGGTCATGGGGTCACAGCGGAGCTATCTTGAGGATCTAATTGATGATAGAGATGACGCAGACGATGAATATTGATTGATTCGTG